>Ga0099364_10009978_pt1 | contig 13129 bp, 9 predicted proteins | sample TergutTh196P3_FD_73070 | JGI IMG/M metagenome (GOLD analysis project Ga0099364, IMG submission 73070) | Microcerotermes parvus P3 segment gut microbial communities from Pointe-Noire, Republic of the Congo - Th196 P3 | ecosystem: Host-associated > Arthropoda: Insects > Digestive system > Gut ...
CCCAACTTGAATATCATTCCCAATCCGTTTGCCGACTACGTTCGCATTACAGGCGCAGAAGGCGCCACGCTGCAAATAACCACAGTTACAGGCGCATTGGTACTTGTGAAAAATATTGAAAACAGCGATGAAATAATCAATTTAGAAAATCTTCCTTCGGGAGTATATTTTTTCAGGTTTGAACGAGATGGAAATATCAGGACGGAGAGAATAATAAAAAATTGAAAATTATATGAAAAAAAGTAATCATTTAAAACAATTTTATATAACTTTGCGTCCATTATTAAAAAGATACGCAGTGAAATATTTGATTACATTATCGTTATTAGCAACGTTTATTTTAGCCTACGGTCAGAACGAGGTACCGCAGGCGAGCATAGTCTATCCGTTGAATGGCAGCGCATTTAGCGGCGAGCAGGTAACGGTTGTTTTTGTCGTTTCGGAAGCAGAGCCAAGTTCGGCGCGAATATTGGTCAATGATAGAGCAGTGCAGTTGTTGACTGATGTTGTAATTGGAGAAAACACCATAACGGTTGAAGCGCCCAATCGCGACAGTAAAATAACAGTCGTTGTTCAAAACGAACATGGCACGGGCGTTCCTGCTAACGTAAATATCATTCGCGACGACAATATCTATAAACCTTCTCTATATGTATTGGCAATAGGCGTTAGCAATTACGATGACGCCAATCTGCACTTGCAGTTTCCAGCAAAGGACGCAAGCGATTTTACGCAAGCGATGGTACGTCAGGCGGGGCTTCTGTATGAAAGCGTAGACGTAAGGCTGCTCACCGACCGAAGGGCGACGGCAGAAAATATACGCGACGGTTTTCAATGGCTTCAAACAGAAACAACAAGTCGGGATATTGCGATGCTTTTTATTGCCGGTCACGGAATAAACAATAATACGGGCGATTTTTACTTTATGCCGGTCAATGCCGATGTAAACAGAATTTTGGCGACCTGCATTGGTCATTCCGAAATCAAGAACACGGTATCAGCGGTTGCCGGAAAACTGCTTGTATTCATGGACGCGTGCCATTCGGGAAATTTGCTGGGCAACGTTCAGCAGCGTTCAATGGATATTTCTCGCGCCATAGAAGAATTGACAAGCGTTGAAAGTGGCGTCGTCGTCTTTACATCGTCAACGGGAAGACAGTTTTCACTGGAATCGCCCGAATGGAACAACGGAGCATTTACAAGGGCGCTTGTCGAAGGATTGCACGGAGCGGCAGACCTGTCGGGCAGAAATATCATTTCCGTAAACAGTTTGAACTATTACATAACTAATCGTGTTAAGGATTTGACGCAGGGACGTCAGGCTCCGACAACAATTATACCGGGTGGCGTTTCCGATTTTCCAATTGCCGTAGTTACAACAATTCCGAGCATTGCCGAAATTCCATTAGCGCCGGCGGAAAACCGCATCGCTACACAAAGAAGATATCCTGTATACCTTTCGATAACAGCAGGTAAAAGCGCTTTTGGCGCGGTCGCTTTCGGAGAAACGAAAAACGGCGGACCAGCAATATTTGGCGCTGATGCAGCTTTTTTCTTCAGCAGAAATATTGCTGCCGGCGTAAAACTGAACATGGCTATTTGCCAGTTGGATTTCGGCGACGACGGTACTTTTGAAGAAACTGTAATGTTCTATGGACCCGCAATATACTGGCGAATAGGAAAAAACAGGCTAACATTCATGGCATCGGCGGCAGCGGGACAATTGAGATGGAAATGGTCTGAATGGGACGCTTTAAAAGAGCCGCCCGAAGAAAACTCGGCATTAGGCGGTTTCATATCAGCAGGATTAAATTACAGCTTGACAAATAATGTCGGTATTGGAGCAAATATACAGACGGCGTTAGGCGCTGTTGATATGCGAAAACCGGCAGGAATAGGGGCAACTTTGGGTATTAACTTTAAATTTTAGACCGATGAAAAATATTTTTGTTATTCTGAAATTCGCAATTTTATCAATGCTTTTAGTTGTTGTGGCTGCGCTATGCTCATGCGCTGCAGAGGCAATACTGTATGATGAATTTAGAAAGGAAACGCAGCAGGAAGAGCCTGCGGACGAAACGCCAAGAATAACAATGACAACAGACGCCCATCAAATAACATTATTTTTATCAGGCAACGGAACAGCCGAAATAGACTGGGGCGACAGAAAAGAAACAGTAACCCTTGCAGTAAATCTTGCCGGACCCGCAATCGTGCGTACATATTCATCGGCTACTGAAAGAACAATAACCATATCTGGCAACAATATTACGGGGTTGAGTTGCAACGCAAATCAAATTACCGTTTTGGACATAAGCAAATATCCAGCACTGACAGAATTGAGATGCGCAGAAAACAGTATAGAGGTTTTAGATCTTGAAAACAATACCGCATTAGGCGTTTTGGACTGCACCGCAAATCAATTAACAGTTCTCAATGTAGAAAAAAATATTGAGTTAAAATGGCTGTTTTGTGCCGACAATCAACTAACAATTTTGAATGTTGTTGAAAACAACAAGGCGCTTTCGTGGTTAGACTGTCAAAATAACCAGCTAAATGCGGCACAGTTGAATAACTTGTTTACCGTGTTGCACAACAATATGCTCGACGAAGAAAAATTACTGTTAATAACGGGAAACATCGGAGCAGAAGCAGCAAACAAAAGTATAGCAGAAAATAAGGGCTGGAGGGTAGAATAATAGTACTACGACTTTTGAAGGTTTGGTCTAAATCGCAAACGTGAAACTGAATCTGCATGGCGGCAGCCCAATTAAACGTGCTTGTCAAAGGGTTCCCCTGCTGCGTGTCCTGATAACGTACCTGAAAGTGGTTTTGGGACAGAAGCGCCTTTTATCTTTTTTACGAGTTTTAAATAATTTACTATCATTGTCTTATTTTGAATAATTTGTTAAACGACTGATTAATAGAACAAAGAAAAGATTTGTCCTTTTGTTTCAAATGCTTTTGAGTTAGGTCGGTAATGGTGTCATGCAATTCGACTTCTTCCTGATTTGCCCAGTCAATAACTTTGAATGGAATACTTGCAATCGGCTTTTCCGAAAACTCTACAATATTGCCCTTAACAATGCCATTACATTTTAGCCAGTCAAAAATTAAAGGAAAATTCAGGTACGCCAAGATATATTCTATACTTTCCTTTGTGGTTGGCTTTTTAAAAATTGCCGTAACGTCTTGAGTTGGGAAAATTCCCTCGTTTACTAATGCGAAGCGAAAATAATCTTTATTTGAAATACGTTCCTTGCATGGCACAAAAATGCGTTTTTCTTCTTTGCTGAATAAGTTGAAATTTCTCAAAAATGCCCACTCCCAATAGTTAATTTTCCTATTGTATTGGTACCTGTTCTCTAAATCCAATTTGTATTTTTGAAAATGGCTGTAAAAATTCGGATAAAATTCCTTCAACTCTTTTTCCTTCAAGCCGTCTGAAATAAAAATGTATTGAGTAATGTTTTCGGCAAAAAAAGGTTTTAAATCTTTGGCTTTTACAACGTTTATTGTTGATTTAAGTTCAATGTCATTTAAACTGTATCCGTTTAGTTGGAATGCTTTGTCTAAACCGCTGACTAATCCGTTGCCGATGTCGCAAAAATCTCCAATTCTGTGAAATTTTTGATTTGTTTGGTCAAATAGGTCAAGTATTTGGGTTTTCTTAACGCAATATTTCTCTAAACTTTCTAATCTTTCACGCACTTCGTCGGGGTGTAAAATCCATCTTTCGTTCAACGTAAATTGTGATACTGACAGATATTCAGCGTCCTGAAAAACGGTTTCAGTTTTGAGATTGTTGAGAATTTCAGCAGTTAATTTTTGGGTTGCATAGAATTTTGCAACCTTAATTTTGTCTTTTTTTACTTTGTTTTTTACATATTTGAAAATCACGATTGACACGGTCACTTTGTCGAAAATGGGCGTTTCGTTAAAGTGATATATTTCTTCAAAATAGCCATGTTGAATCATGTAATTCCGAAGCGTTATCGAATGGGTTGTATTCATCCAGTATTCGGGGCAAATAAATATTAGTTGTCCGTTATCATTCAGCAATTCAATAGATTTCAAAATGAAAATATAGAGATAATCGCAAAGCGAGTTAAAATATTTATTCCAGATTGAACTCGCAGAAAGTTCAAGTTTCAACTCATCTTCAAGATTTTTCCAACGAATATAAGGCGGGTTTCCTACAACGAGGTCAAATTTTTCTTCAATTTTTGCAGAAACAAAACTTTGATATTTTACAAAAGAAAAATCTTGAGACAGTTTTTGGTCTATTTCGTATGCTGTTATGTCATTAAATCCTTTTTGTTGCAACAATTCTAAAAACACTCCTTCGCCGCAAGACGGCTCTAACACTTTTGATTTGACCGAAATATCGGCTAAATCAATCATAAAGTCAGCCACTACTTTGGGGGTAAAGTACTGTCCGAATTTATTTTTCGTGTTTTGTTTTATATCAATTTCTATCGCCATTATATCTATTTTTCAAAATCAATCATCGTCAGTCCTATCAATAAGCAATTCTTCTAAACTTCCAGCAACGGGCAAAGGATTATATTCATTGCCATCGTAATAAGAGGCGTCTTCAAATCTGTCAACTGCCCAAATCCAAAAATCGTTGCCTTTTACGTCTTTTACTTTCATCGGCTGCAAAAAAGCGCCGGTCGTAAAAATCTTTTTATTGTGTGTTTCAACGGAATAAATCATATTACTAATCTTTTTATAATTTCATTCTCTTACCAAACTGCGTTTCATTTGTTCAAAAACATAGTATACGCACGGTATAACTACCAAACTCATTAGCATTGAGGTTATCAAACCGCCTATCACCGCCATTGCCATTGACGAGCGCAACGCGGCGCCCTCGCCTATGTTGAACGACATGGGCAATAACGCTAAAATCGTTGTCAAACTTGTCATTACGATAGGACGAATGCGCTGCTGTCCTGCTTGTACGATAGCGTCTTTCAGTTCCATTGTCGTTTTCAACTGGTTGATGCGTCCTACCAGAATAATCGAGTTATTTACCGCAATACCCGCCAGCATTATGATACCGATGATACCCATGATGTTTATGGTTGTTCCGGTAACGGCAAATAGCAAAACCGCACCGACAAGCGCTAACGGTATGGTTAGCAATATGGTAAAGGGGTGCAGAAGCGATTCAAACTGCGACGCCAAAACCATATAAACAAGCACAATAGACAAAATCAGCGCAAACATAAGGCTACTCATAGATTCCTGACGTTTTTCCTCTTCGCCTGTTACTACAATCGAATAGTTTTCGGGCAGTGATATATCGCTGACTGCCAAGCGTATTTGTTGTGCCACCCTGTCGAGCGAAACGCCCATTTCCTTGTCGGCTACTATCTTGTTTATCCTGTTTTGGTTGCGGCGAAATATTTCTTTCGGTGCAAACGAACTTTCAACGGTTGCTATTTCGCGCAGCAGAAACTCCTGATTTCCGCTGCGTATAACGAGGCTGTTCAAATCGCGCACCGTAACGTCGGGCTTTTTGATTACGATATTGCGCATTTCGCCTCTGTAATCCATCGTTCCCGCTTCGCGACCCTGCAAATGCTGCCTGATTTGCGTAATAACAGTCGAAGCCGAAATATTGTTAATCCCCGCCATAGTGCGATCTATTGAAACGGTCAATTCGGGCGCGCCGTCGGCTATTGACGATTTAACGTTGAAAATGCCGGGAATATCCTGCAATCGTTCCTGTATTTCGTCGGTGATGGCGGCTAATACGTTCAGGTCTTCGCCTTTCAGTTCGACCACGATAGGCGCAGTTTCATCGCCGCCAAGCAACACGCCCAATGTGTTTTCTTCCTGTTTGAAAACAAGTTCAAGACCTTCAATATCGTTGGTTAGTTCTACAAATCGTTCAATAACCATTTCGGGCGGTAAAGGCGATGAATTTGACAGTATGATCTTCATCATGCCCGTATGTTCGCCTTCAAACACCTCTGTTTCAGAGGCTCCCCTGCCAACGTGAGTATAAACGGTGCATAATGTATCGCCGCTAATGGCATGTATCAGAAATTCAAGGTTTTGCACTACTGCGTCAGTGCGCTCCAAGCGCGTGCCGTCGGGAAGTTTAACAGATATGGTAAACATTCTGCTTTCTGAACGCGGCAAAAATTCCGTCCCCACAAAAGGAAGAACAAATACTGTGCCGACAAGCATCAGCGCCGAAACAATAATCACCAACCAACGCGCTTGCAGCAATGATTTTAGCATATTGCTGTACCAACCAAACTGAATAGCGCGTGATTCCGTTTGAATTTCCAAATCTTTGTTCTTACGCCCCGCCAATTTGTCGTACAATGTAGGAATAACCAACAAGGCAACAAACAGCGACGAAATTAGCGAAAATGCTACCGTCCACGCCTGATCCTTAAACAATGCGCCCGATGCGCCGTGAATGTATACGATAGGCAAAAAGACGACTATTGTAGTGACAGTAGAGGCAACAACCACTCCCGAAACTTCGGAAGTTCCCGTTATGATTGCCTCTCTTCGATTAAGACCGCGTTCATGGTTTCGGAAAATACTCTCTATGACCACAATAGCGTTATCAATTAACATTCCGCCTCCAAGCGCAAGTCCTCCAAGCGTCATTATATTTAATGTAAGTCCGTTGAAATACATCATATTAAATGTAGCCACGATTGACACGGGTATTGCAAGGCTGACGATTAGCGTCGTTCCGATGCGGCGCAGGAAAACAAACAGCACCAACACAGCGAGTACCATTCCCAGAATAGCGGTATTTTTTACCTCGTCAATCGCATTAGTTATAAATGTACCCTGATTGCTGATAACTTCAAAATTATATCCCGGCAACGCCTGCTCAATAACGGCTAACTGATTTGTTATTTCATCTACCACGCGCACCGTATTTTGCTGCATTTCCTTGTAAATGGACAGCCCGATGCAGCGTTCGCCGTTCAAACGGGCGATATTTTCGGGACGTTCGTTTTCAAATCTTACGGTTGCTACTTCGCGCAGGAATACGGGCGCCCGACTGCCGCTTCCCGCCTGCGCCGCCGCTACGCCCGATGTAGCCTCCGTTGCGCGATAACTGACAATCAGATTTTCAAAATCTATTTCGTTGGTAAACTGCGTGGTACTTTTCACCAAATATTGCAGTCCGAGTTCACTGACGCGCCCTCCTGAAATGCTCTGGTTGTTGGATTCTATACGTGAAGCGATTTCATCTACGGTCAGTCCGAATGAGTTTAATCTGTGAGGGTCGGTATTTATAGTCAAAATGCTCCTCTCCTGCCCCGACAGCGCCACCTCTGCAACTCCCGGAAGACGCACAAGTTCGTTGCGTACATAACTTTCCGCCATCCTGCGCAACTCCGCCATATCAGTAATAGTACGGTGCGACATCGCTATAAGCATGACAGGCGCGGTATTCGGGTCGTGTTGCGTAATATTTATTGCCTGCAAATCAGGGTTTGTAGCAAACGCAGCCATCGCCTTTTGCAGGTCGAGAAACGCCTCGTCCATATCCTTGTTTTGGACATATTCAACGGTCAAACGCGCCGAGCCAGCCTTAATAACCGACGACACCTGCACCACGTCGCGCTGACGGATAGCCATAGATTCCATGTTTTCAATAAACATTTTCTCTATCTCTTCCGGCGGACGCTCGCCCGCTTCAATCTCTAAAAATAGACGCGGCGAATTAATATTTGGCAACAAATCAACGTTCAAACGGTCGTAGGAAATCTTCCCCAGCAACAACACCGCCATCACAACCATACTGATAGTAACAGGATTTCTTACCGCAAAAGTGATTATATTCTTCATTTTTTTCTTGAAACTTGGAACTTGAAACTTGAAACTTGAAACTTGAAACTATCTAATCACTCTCACTCGACTATTTTCCCGCAACGTTTCAAACCCTCTAATGATTAGTTGGTCGTTTTCGTTCAATCCTTCCAATACTTCCACATTGTCTTCGTCTTCGATGCCTGTGACCAAATTACGTATTACCGCAACATTGCGTTCCACAATATATACAAAACGTCTGTTTCGGGCTGTTTGAAGCACATTTTTAGGAATAACAATCACATTTTCAGAGCGCTCAATGATAACGTCCGCTTTGACAAACATTCCCGGGCGTAGTTTAAGTTCTGAATTTGCGATGCTTATTTTTCCTCTAAAAGTACGCGTTTCGGAACTTATAGCGGGCGAAAATTCGCTTATTACTCCTTTCAGCGTATCTTCGGGCAGGGTATAATGCGTAATATACACAAGTTGATTAGGTTGAATATGTTCAATGGCGCTTTCAGGGAGGTTGATTTCCATAAAAAGATTTGAATAGTTCATAATGCTCACCATCGGTTGATTTGCCGTAACCCTTGTATCCGGCGTATAATGCGGCAAATTGACAATTACCCCGTCGAATGGCGCTTTTACGTTCATTTTTTCGAGATTGAGCATGGCGCTTGTCAGGTCGTATTGTGCATTTGAAACGGATATTTCCGAATTTCTAATCTGGGTGGCAGTAGCCCCGCCCCTTTCATAGAGTTCTTTTTGCTTGACAAGTTCATTTTCGGCTATTTCGAGCGACAACTGTCTGGACGAAAGCCTGATATTGTTCACATACTCGTTATCTTCAAAACGGACAATCAGTTCGTCTTTTCTGACGGCGTCGCCCAACCTGAATGGTCGTCCCGTTCGGGGATTGGTTTGCAGTTTGTAATGACCGCTGATTTCGGAATTGAGGTCTACGCTGTTAATAGCCAGCACTGTTCCCGAAGTGCTTATTAATCTGCTTATTGAGCCGTCAAACTTCAATTCGCGCACAGAGACCTGCGATTCTATATCAACCGGACCCGATTGCGGCGGATTATTACAGGCTGCAAAAAATAGTACGCACAGAGCGTAAAATGTGGTGATACTCTTTTTGTTATACATATTTAGATATTTAATTCTTTTAAAATTATCGACTTAACTTCTTTGGCAAAATCCAAAAACTCGTCTGCCAGTCTGATTGTGGGCATTCCATCAGGCATTAATCCCAATGTGCCGGGATACCTTGTTTCACTGTATACTTGATTAATAACATCTAATTTTTCCTCATCAATGCCCAAATCTTTAATTTCCTTTGCCATATCGTTCAATTTTTTCAGATCGTGAGTTTTGACTAATGGCATATCATTTTCAATCAAAAATGCCTTCAAATACTTTTCAATTGTTTGTTGACAATGGAACGCTACAATATTTGTCAGCGGATGCTCGTCTTTGAGCAATAGTTCGGCAGCAGACAAGTCTCTATCTGCAAACATTATCCAATCTTTAACTATATTTTTCATATATTATTTTTCCCGTTTTTTCTATTTCTTCTACAAAAATATTTCCGTACTCTTTTACCATCTTTAACTCTTCTCTTGAATAGACCAGTACGTCAAGAGCAAATTTACGATTAACCTCGCGAAGCAATCTCCTTACAGATACGTTTCTATTCAGTCGTTCTTCATACGTTTTTGAAACATCATGGTTGTCTAATACCACCATAATATCAATATCGCTGTGTTCATTTGGAGTTCCGTTTGCGTGAGAGCCAAAGAGGATAACCTTATAAGGGTCAGCCGATTTCAGACAAAAAACCATATACTCCAAAACTTTATTTATATCCGACTTTATTTCTTCAATTTTCATAATAAAATTTTCAATTTTCAATTTTCAATTTTCAATTCCCTAACCGGTACAATCGGCACATCATTTTCAAAATCGTACAGCGTAAGAATTTTTAGATTCAGCAATTCGATTTTGTAGTTGATTTGTGCGCGAACATAATTAGTTCTGGCGTTTGATAGTTGCACCTGATATTGACTCATTTGCAGCCCTGTCAAATCGCCTTCGCGATACCTGATTTGGTTGAGTTCATACGTCAGTTGCGCGTTTTCAACGTTTTTTTCTGCAATACCGATTTGCAGGCGGAGGTTGTTCAAACTTCGCAGTGTTTGGCGAATGTTGAGTTCTATGTCTACAACTGCGTTTTCATAGTCCAATTGGGCTATTGTCTGTGCGGCTTCTTGCGCTCTGATGCGCGCTCTTTTTTCGCCCCAGTCAAATATAGGAACATTGAAACTGACAGAAATTCTGGGGCTAACAGTCCTATTTTCACGGACATAGATATTGCCTAAAATTTCGTCGTCGCCGGTTATACCAAACGTGATAGAGAGGTCGCCTCTAAATTCGTTCATCGCCTTCGTGGTAATCATACCCAAATCCGCTAATTCCATGTTTATTTCGCGCTGACGCAACTCCATTCGCGATGATAATCCTGATTCGACGGCTATCAGGGGGTCTACAATCATTGGAGTTACAACAATACCCGCTATCACATTAATATCTTCGTTAATCGGTATCCCCAGCGTTTGTTTAAATGCGTCTTTGGCATTTTCTAACGAAACAATGCTTGATTCGACAGAAGATTCAGCCGACGCAAGATTCAGTTCTGCCTGAAAAAGTTCTTCCCGTGGAGACAAACCCAAATCTACTTTATCTTTAATGATTTCAAAGTTTATCTTTGCATTTTCAAATTCTTCGCGACTTATATCAAGGTTATTTTGAGCCATATAGACATTATAAAACTGACTTGTGATACGGCTTTCCGTTGTCAAACGTTGCAGTGCGTAACTGATTCCCGAATTTTCGTGGTCGTATTCAAGCCTTTCAAGTTCCATTTTACGTCTATTGTAAGTGAAAAGGGGCTGGTCGAACCGAATAGAAAGGTTATTTGTGAACGCTTTATTGGGATTTACAACGTCCCCGATTTTAGATTCGCTATCCTGCCAACCAAACCTGTTAGTTAGCGACAACGTGCCATCGGTAAACAAAATGGGCTGTTGGACGCGAAGCGTACCTTCTGTCGACAAACTTTTATTTGTATACCAATCCGAATAGCGCGTATCAAAACTGCGCGTCTGGGCATAAGTCAACGGACTAACACTCAACGAAAACTGCGATTTCAACGAGGCGCGTTGCGCTTCAAGCAAAAACTGTGTCCGCTCCAAACTCAATTTGGAATTCTGCAACTGCGGGTTATTTTCTTCCGCTATGTCCAACGCCATTTCAATCGTAAGCGTCATCTGAGCAAACGAAGGAAAGGTCGCGCAAATCAGAAAAAATACTACAAAGGCAAATTTCATTCTCTTTAACAAATTATGATTCATATACAAACTAATTTTCAACTTTCAATTTTCAATTTTCAACTATTAATTCCCCAACCGCGCTGCTTGATTCCCTCCTCACAATCTTAACCGCGTCGGCTGTTATCATTCGCACATTAGAAATTTTGTTCGACAGTACAACTTTGATAGTATCATCTGTAAAATAGTAGGCGCCAATTCTATTCCATCCCTCTTCGGCGCGTCGAAGGTTTAGAAAAGCATTGTCTTCACCGTTATCATACTTCACCGAAAATTGATACTCCATCGTTCCTGTGTTTGCTCTGCCGCCGCCTCTTGTGTTCTGCTGTCCTCCTCTGCGTACTTCTTCGGGCGTAAAAACATGGTAATATAAATCGTACAATCCTCTTGACGGAACAGGCACCTTCCATGTAGCCGTCTGACTGCCGTTTCCGCTCTTGATAACATAAGCGGAGCGAACATGCGTTCCGAAATACTTGTCGTTGGTCGTCAATGTCCAATGCAACGGCGGGCGCCAGTTTTGCACTCCCGAATAACGGAACGAATCATCGCCGATTCTATCCAACCACATCGGCAAAAGCCCTACATTATCAGGCTGCGACAACTCAAATAATCTTGTATCTTCGTTATCGACAATCACCTCGCCGGGCGCGGTATGATTGACATTGGCGAGTATGAAGTCGCCTTCTTCATCAATCGATATATTTCTTTCACGGGCAATATTGGTTAGCGGTATATTTATCAGATTCGGCAAATTAGCCGATATCAGCGTATTCACATTAATTGCGCGCGGCGCGTCTTCCCAAACGGTAACAATGACTTTTGTTTCCCGTGCAGCAAGCGAAATTTTACGTTTCGCGCGCGGGTCGTCTGTAATACTGCCGGCGCTAAATGTAAATATAGCGCCGCCACCGCCACCGCCACCGCCACCGGCGCCACCTCTACCGCCGCCACCGCCAAAACCGCCGCCGCCAAAGAGAGTTTCTACATTAATAATACCATCATAATCAGAATCATTGGTAATCTGCAATCTGACAACAAATACTTCCACATCGCGGTTTATGATATTTGTTACTTGGGGCGTCCCGACTATGTATACGGGAAGATTCGTCGGTGCGTCCCACGTTGCCAAAGGAGTAATTAAATCTTCTTCGGCAATCAAACTCATCTCTTCAAGCAGGCGGGCAAAACTGATATTGGTAAATCTATTTTCGTATAAAAATGTGCGTAAAGCATTGCGAAACTCCGTATTTCCGATGTTTCGCTCGGCAGGCGCAAACAATACATTTGCTTTCAACGATATAATATTGCTCAACAGGTCGCGGTGTTCGGGGTCTGACAGCAGTTCCTTAAACGGACGCTGCTGTATCAGTAGATTTGCCTTTTCGTTATCACTTATCCCGTTCATCTGCCGCGTCCACGGATTATCTGCCAATTCTTGAAGATAGACCTCAATCAGACGGTTAGCAACGGGCAATTCGGAAGAATAAATATTATAACGGAAATTGTACAACTGCGGAAAGACAAAATATGGATTAGCAACGGTAGTTACATTTACCGAGCCGCGCTCCATCGAAAAATCCCCTCTATTTTCCGCGTTCTGAAACGTCATTAAAAGGTTGTTAAATACCATCAACGCGGCGCCAATATCTGTCAGTTCTCTACCTTGTCGTCGCGCCCAGCGTTTTTGGTTGTGTATTTGTCTGGCAACGTCCAAATTATTAAATATAGCGCCTTTTTCGGGAAACAGAACCATTTCGGGCTGCATCATTTCCTGTGCCTGCGTCCACGCGCGAACGTAACCCGAAAATTGCAGCGGAGCCTCTACTATCGAAAAACGTTTGAACGAATAATTAAGCGAAAACTGACTCTCCAACGCTTGCCGCCGTATTCTTATTTGACTGGGAATTGTATCTGCTATTGTATCGAAAGCCGCC
>Ga0099364_10009979_pt1 | contig 13128 bp, 12 predicted proteins | sample TergutTh196P3_FD_73070 | JGI IMG/M metagenome (GOLD analysis project Ga0099364, IMG submission 73070) | Microcerotermes parvus P3 segment gut microbial communities from Pointe-Noire, Republic of the Congo - Th196 P3 | ecosystem: Host-associated > Arthropoda: Insects > Digestive system > Gut ...
TCCGTTACTATATACAATAATATCATCTAATGAGTTGAATATATGATTTATAGCTTGGCTACTAAATCTTTTGACTTGTTCGGTAACTTGTTCGGTAATAGGAAATGTCATTCGCACGAAGTTTTCAGTAAACTTGAAACATTCCTTTCCGTAATTTTCAGAATACGGGAAACTCCGGAAATACACTGAAAATGGCTTATAATCAGATGAAATCCCTTTAAAAATCTATTATCAATCCTATTCATTTTTTTCTTTATTTGCTTTTTCTTCTATTGATTTCATACTTTCTAAGTAGTTTTTTTCCACATCACTTAATGTTTTTTGTTGATACTTTTTGTATTCCAATGAAGCCTTATTCATAGCTTGTTCATGACTTATACTACCTGAATCAAGCAATAATTTTTCTCCGCTCATTGTCAGAATTTTATCTAAAAGGTCAGACCAATCTTTCATAGACATTGTCTGTTCGCGCTCTGCCTGTCGTTCAGCAAAATCTAAATATCCCGAAACTATTTGTCCAAGAGAGCGTAACTCTTTTTCATCTAAATAATTTTTTGCGATTAAAACGTCTTTCAAGTATGGGCGACTACCTATAAAGGTCATTAGTCCCATAAATTCTTTCTCTGCATCAACACGGGTATAAATCACTTCTGCTGCGGTTTGTCCATGAACGGCATAATGAATTTTATTTTGTACTTTTTTGAAAAACGCTATTGAGATTTCAGAATTAGGGTCGTAGTCGATACTTGTTGCATAAATATCCAATACTTGTCGATAAAAAACTTTTTCGGAAGCGCGAATATCACGGATGCGTTGTAAAAGTTCTTTCCAATATGACCCTCCACCAAGATTTTTCAATCGTTCATCATCCATAGTAAAGCCTTTACGAATATATTCGTTCAGCCGTTTGGTAGCCCATTGTCTAAACTGAGTACCTCTTAATGATTTCACACGATACCCCACTGAAATAATGACATCAAGATTGTAAAAATTGGTTGGTTTGGTAGAAAAATCGGAATTTCCGATTTTTCTCATAGTGTTTGTTTCTGTCAACTCATTTTCGGCATAAATATTCAAAATATGCTCATTAACAGTAGAGCGGGATTTTTCAAACAACTTCGCCATATTATCAATGGTAAGCCAAACGGTTTCATCTTCAAACCGCACATCGACAGATATTTTTTCGTCGTCGGTTTTGAAAATGATTATCTCACTGTCTTTTATATTTTCCGGTCTATTCATTGCTGCCATTTTCAATTTTCAATTTTCAATTTTCAATTCCATTAACTCCCTTCTTATAAACTCCTCCAACACCTTCTTATCAGGCAAGTTAACCAAAAACTTTGACACAAACAATTGATTATCCATTCCCGAAGTTGCATATCTTGCCAACGTTTCGCTCTTGTCGCCACAGAGTATCAGACCGATAGGCGGATTATCGTCAGCCGACTGCTCATTTTCCTTATAATAATTGAGATAGACGTTCATTTGTCCGGCGTCTGCATGGTCGAACTTGCCGATTTTGAGGTCAATCAGGATATGGCTTTTCAGTATTCGGTGATAGAAAACCAAATCGATACGGTAGTGGGTATTGTCGAATGTAATGCGTTTTTGGCGGGCTTCAAAACAAAATCCTGTGCCAAGTTCAATCAGGAATTGCTGCAAGTGATTTAGAATTGCCTGTTCCAATTCCGATTCGCTGTATGCTGCCCGTTCTTCCAATCCGAAAAATTCCAAAACGTATGGGTCGCGGAATACTTCCAGATTTTGAGCAGGTTTTTGATTATTGAACTTTCTGATAATCGCCTCCTTGTCTTTCGATAAGCCTGTCCTGAAATACATGCCTGTATTCATTGCACGTTCCAACTCGCGAACGCTCCAGTTGTTTTTGATTGTTTCCACTTCGTAGAAAAGACGTTCGAGAGGGTCGTCTTTACTTATAAGTTCCACAAAATGAGAAAAGCTCAATCGTGATAGCAGCATTTTTGAAGGAATTGGATATTCCTCTATCAATTCGGCAGTCAGTGTCTGCCGAATTATATCACCTTTATTATCTGACTCTTGTAATTCGACAGACACTGTCTGTTGAATTGATGGCAAAAGAGTCTTTTCCAATTTGGCGGACACTGTCCGCCAAATTGGAATGTCTTCATATTTTATCGACTTAATTCTCGAAAAATCAATTCGTTGTAATTCGGCAGTCACTGACTGCCGAATTTGAGGATAAGCAGTATAGAACCCCCTACAATTTCTCAATGTCCTCAAACTTAATCCCTTAATTCCTTTAATCTTTACATTTTTCGCCATTTCCTCCAACAACCTCGTACCATATTTTGCCCTGTCTTCGCCATTTTGTTCAAATTCAACAATATAACAGCCGATTAGCCAGTTACGAACAGTCAAATTCAAATTGATTGCCTTTTGAGCGTTTTGCTGCAATAAATTATGCGTTTGATAAACGCTGTCTATCAACTCCTCAAAATCATTATGTTTTACTACTTCCATGATACTTCTAACAATCAAAAATCATCAATCAAAAATGGTTTACCTTATCTTCAACGTTGCCACCGCCATTACCGCCAGTATAATTCCAACAATCCAGAAGCGCGTTACGATTTTCGGTTCCGTATAGCCTTTCATCTGGTAATGATGATGCAGCGGAGCCATCAGGAAAACACGCCGTCCTTCGCCGTATTTCTTTTTAGTATACTTAAAATAACACACCTGAACCATCACCGAAATATTTTCGACAAGGAAAATTCCACACAATATGGGTATCAGCAATTCCTTGCGAATGAGAATAGCATATACGGCAATAATACCGCCAATTGCAAGACTTCCGGTATCGCCCATGAAAACCTGCGCCGGATATGTGTTGTACCACAAAAAACCCACCGTTGCTCCGATAAAAGCGCTGATGAAAATTACCAACTCGCCCGTATTCGGTATATACATTATATTAAGGTATTCTGCCATTATAATGTTTCCCGAAACGTATGCCAGTATGCCTAACGTAACTCCGCTGATAGCCGATGTTCCCGCTGCCAGCCCGTCAAGTCCGTCGGTAATATTGGCGCCGTTTGAAACTGCCGTTAAGATGAAAATGGTTACCAATACCATCACTAACCACACCCAGTTTTTAGATTTTTCCCCCATCCAGCCGATGAATAACGAATAATCTAACTCGTTCTTTTTGAAAAACGGAATGGTAGTTATGGTCGATTTTGTGTCTTTCCATTCAAATTCCTGTTCGGGCGCAGGAGTGTCTGCCGATTGAATTATAGTTGGTTGTGGCACAGGGACTTGTTCGCGTACCACAATATCGTCCGAAAAATAGAACGTAAGCCCAACAATTAATCCTAAACTAATCTGTCCTAATATTTTAAACTTGCCATGCAAGCCTTTTTTGTCTTTTTTGAAGACCTTGATATAATCATCTAAAAAGCCTATAAAACCAAGCCATATGGTAGTGATAATCATCAAGATAACGTACACATTAAGGAGGTCGCCGAAAAGCAATACGGGTATCAATAGCGACAACAGTATGATAATTCCGCCCATCGTTGGCGTTCCCTGTTTTTTCTTTTGACCTTCCAGTCCAAGGTCGCGCACCGTTTCGCCTACCTGTTTGCGATGCAGGAAATTGATTATATGCTTGCCGAAAAAAAGCGCTATCAGCAGCGATGTAATGACCGCAGCAGCCGAGCGAAACGAAATATATGTGAACATTCCAGCGCCCGGAATGTTAAAATGCTCATGCAAATATGTGAATAAATAATATAACATTTTATTGTCAATTTTTGATTTTTGATTTTTGATTTTCGATTAGAAATGCTTCTCGTACTATTTCTCTGTCGTCAAAATGCGATTTCACGCCTTTCACGATTTGATATGTTTCGTGTCCTTTGCCTGCCACTAAAATCACATCGCCCGGCGCTGCCATCATACATGCGGTACGTATAGCCTCGCGGCGGTCGGTGATAGTGAGGGTATTGCGGCGTTTTTCGGCGTCTAATCCGGCGAGCATGTCGTTTATGATGGCTTCGGGTTCTTCGCTGCGCGGATTGTCGGAGGTGAGAATAACGCGCGAACTGCCTGCCGCCGCTATTTTTGCCATTTCTGGACGTTTGGTTTTATCGCGGTCGCCGCCGCAGCCAACAACAGTGATGATTTGCCCCGATTGACCCGCAGAAAGCGTAATATCGCGTATCGCTGCCAGCACATTCTCAAGCGCATCGGGAGTATGAGCGTAATCAACTATCGCAGTAATATTATTGTCAGACCTGATGACCTCAAAACGTCCGTCTACCGGCGTTAAAACGCTCATGACTGTAAGCGTTTCTTCCGGGTTTTGTTCCAGAAGAGTAGCCACAGCATACACTGCCAGCAAGTTACATGCGTTAAACTCGCCAATCAACTGCATCCATACTTCTTTGCCGCCAATTTGAAGATGCATTCCCGCAAAATCATTTTCCACCACGCGACACTTAAAATCTGCCATGCTTTTCATCGCAAAAGTCTTGACTTTGGCTTTGGTATTTTGCGTCATCACCATTCCGTTGCGGTCGTCTTTGTTCACCAATGCAAAGGCGGTATCGGGCAGATTGTCGAAAAACGTTTTTTTGGCGTCGCGATATTCGGCAAAGGTCTTGTGATAGTCCAAATGTTCGTGCGTGAGATTGGTAAATATGCCGCCAGCGAAATGCAGTCCTGCAATTCGCTGTTGCACAACCGCATGTGAACTAACCTCCATAAAACAGTATTCACAGCCATTTTGTACCATCTGCGCCATCAATCTGTTCAGTTGCAGAGCATCGGGAGTGGTGTGGGTTGCATCAATTCGTTGTCCGTCGATATAATTGGCTACCGTCGAAATCAATCCCGCCTTGTAGCCCATTTTGCGAAACAGTTCATACAATAACGTTGCGATTGTCGTTTTTCCGTTTGTGCCTGTAACGCCGATGAGCGTTAGATTGTGCGACGGATTGTCGAAAAAATCCGCACAAATCATTCCCAGCGCCAACCCCGTATCGCCAACAACGATGTATGTAATATCCTGACGCATGGAATCGGGCAATTCCTCGCACACGACAGCCGAAACGCCGCTCCGAGCCGCATCGGCAATATATCTATGTCCATCGCTGACCGTCCCGCGAACAGCAATAAACAACGTCCCCGGATTTACGTTTCGCGAATCGAAACTTATCTCCATTATCGGTATGTTCAGGTCGCCTGTAACCGAGATTGTCGTGATATTTTTTACTAAATCTATAAGTGTTTTCATATACATTATATATTATTATCTCTATTCAATTCCCGTTCAAATTCTTCAATGGACGGCAATGCCGATTTGAAATTTTCGGGCAACAACTTCGACAGCGTGTATTCCGAAACGCCAATCGGCTGATTACTACTCTCCAAAGAATATTGAACATCAATATTGTCCTTATGTTTAACAATGAGCAGTCCAATTGTGGGATTATCCACGTCTTTCTTCAACTGATTGTTAATTGCGGCTATATAATAACCGAGTTTCCCTGCATATTCAGGCTCAAATTCCGTCACTTTCAGTTCTATAACCACATAACAACGCAGTTCGAGATGGTAAAACAGCAAATCAATATTTCGTTCTCTATGACCTACTTGTATTGGATATTGCCGCCCGACGTATGCAAAACCATGCCCGAGTTCCAACAGAAATTTCGTAATATTGTCAACTAAAGCGCCTTCCAACTCCTTTTCCTTATAATTTTCGGTCAATGCCACCCAGTTAAAATTGTAAGGGTCTTTCATCATTTCTTTTGCCAAATCACTTTTAACGTCGGGTAAAAAGCGGTCGAAATTGTTGAGGGCTTTTCCTTGTCGCTTATAAAGTCCATCTGCAATGAAATTCATCAACATTGCGCGACTCCAGCCATTTTGAAGGGTTTTTTGAACGTAAAAAACGGCTTCCTTTGCAGATTTACATTTGTCAATAATATGTTTGTGATGTCCCCAAGGTATCAGAAAAAGTGGATGAGTTTTTAATTCGTCCCCAACTTGGGGACGAATTGTAATTCTGTAATTTTCAGACAATTGTAATTCGTCCTCAACTTGGGGACGATTTACAAGTTCATTACCTTTTAGATTATTTTCGTCTTGGTTTTTCAATTCGTCCCCAACTTGGGGACGAATTATATCCTCCTTATTTTCAATATCTTCTATTTTTCCACCAAGTTGGTGGATTTTTTTACTTTCTAATTTTTTTACAACTTGTTGCAATATTTCCTCATCCTGACTGTATAATTGATAAAAGTATTTGCAATATTTCAGATTTGTATCAGAAAATCCCTGTATATCAGGAAATTCAGACCTCAATTCTCTACTCAACTGTTTGAAAAAACCGCTACCCCACACTGCCTCCATTTGACGAACAACAATATCATGCCCCAAATCCCAATAAAGATGCAACATCTCGCTATTTACTCTTATCATTGCCTTTATTCGGCTTTGACGAATACGTGATTTCAAATCAAACAGCCAATGCTTAAAATCCGGTGATATTGTATTCATACTCATTATATTTTCAATTTTCAATTTTCAATTCCAAAGAAATATTTCCGTTCGGCGTTACCCTCGCTCCGGGCGAAATTGACTGCGAAACCACTCTGCCCCGTCCGCGCACTGATACTCTCATTTCGCGTTCTTCAAGCAGGAACAGCGCATCCGTCAAGCCCATGCCAACAACGTTAGGCACAAGATTTCGTTCAATTGTGCGTGGTTTCAATTCAAGTTTTGTTCCATTGACCGATGACGTCACCCAGTTAGTTGTGGAATTTACGGTACTTTCACGCTCTACCGGAATATTCAATTCGCGAAGCACAAGACTTAAATTGTTGTGATTTCCCGATTTCGACGCAGGTACATCAGCCATTACGCCCCGACGTTCGGGTTTCAATGTTTCACGCATGTCGGGGTCGGAAGCATATATCTTGTCGGCAATTTCGCGAAAAACAGGCGCCGATACAGCGCTGCCGCCATAGCCATTCACTTTGGGGTCGTAAATGCTCACAATAATTGAGTATTTAGGACGGTCGGCTGGAAAATATCCTACAAAAGTAGCGTAATATTTGCGGTCGCGGTATCCGTATTTTTCGTTGGCTACCTGCGCTGTGCCGCTTTTTCCGGCTATCTTATACATATCGGTATTGATACGTTTTGCAGTGCCGTATTCCACAACTGCTTCCATCATTCGTTGCGCCTTGCGGATAGTCGCATCAGATGCTATCGACGATTTAATAACCTGAATATCATATGTCTTCTCGGCAACACCGTGACGGGTTAGTCTCTTTACAAAACGTGGTTTAACCATCTTTCCATCATTTGCAACAGCATTGTAGAAAGTCAAAATGTGAATGGGAGCCAGTCGAACCTCATATCCGAATGACATCTGCGTTAGCGACAAGCCCGACCAATGGTTGCTTGTGGGATACTTTATTTCGGGGTCGGCTTCGCCGCTTAACTCCAGTCCGAGTTTCTGGTTGAGATTCATGCTATAAAGACGGTCGATGAACTGACGCTCTTTGCCGCGATAATGACGGTCTACAAACTTTGTAACGCTTATATTCGATGAATGTGCAAAAGCCTCCTCTACATTTAGCCAGCCCATAGTTTCACGTCGTCCGTCGTCGGTAACAGCCTTCCTGAAAAATGTTACAGAGCCCGTATGTCCATTGTTCACAGAATCAGTGATTTGCAATTTCCCGTCTTCGAACATAGCCATGTACGACATCAACTTAAACGTTGACCCCGGTTCTATCGACTCGCCAAGCGCATAATTATACCGTTCAATGTAATTTCCCCTGCCATTTGCGTCTTTTCCAAGATTCACGATTGCTTTGATTTCTCCGGTTGCCACTTCCATTACCATCACCGTTCCGTGATGCGCGTTGTGATGCTGCAATCGTTTTAACAGGCTTACTTCCGCCACATCCTGAATGTTGATATCAATAGTTGAAACCACATCGCCGCCGTCTTTTGGTTCAACCGTTTTGGCTCCTACAATGGGTATAGTTCCCCCTCCTGCCATTTTCTGTACCATGCCTACTCCTGCTTCGCCACGCAGCCAGGTATCGAAGGCGCCCTCCAATCCGGGATGATTTCCATACGGGTCTTTTGTTTGGAAACCGATTGTCCGACCCGCCAAACCGCCATGAGGCTGCCAGCGAATGTTTTCCAATTCAACAATCAGTCCGCCCCTGTTTCTTCCCATGTTAAAAATCGGAAATTGTTTGATGGCTTGCAATTGGATATAGTCCACGCGCCTTTCAATGAGATGGTAGCGTTTCTCTGCACGGTACGCAGCAACTATATCATTTTTGTATCTTTGGGCGTCTTTCATAAACAATCTCGCCAAACTACTACATAACGCATCGATACTGTCGTTGAAAAGTTTGTCGGTTAGCCCCGGAGCGCGCGTATCCATACGTATTTCATACATAGGAAGCGATGTTGCCAACAAACGACCATCGGCTGCCAATATATCGCCACGGTTTGGTAAAATTTCAATATCGGTCAAACTTTGTCCTCTTTTTACAGAATCTAAAAAATCACCTTCTTTGACATTTACGTAAGTTGCCTTCGTGATGATTGATAAAGCAACTAATGCCATAATCATATAAATGATTTTTGCGCGAAATAATACGTTTTTACCTACTACTGACATTGTTTAAAATTTTAAATGATTATTTTTTAATTTTATACGGCGGTTCTTCTGATTCTTTCAGTTCTAATTGACTGTTTCTCACCATTTGCTGAATCCGCGACTGTCTGTTGAGACGCATCAATTCGCTTGCAGTGGTTATCGATTCTGCGCGCAATTCCTTTACTTCGCGCTGAAGAACAGTGATGGAACGAGCCACTTTTTCGGCATGGTAACTGTTGCCGATGTAAACAATTCCCAAAAACGTAAACCAAATGATTAAGCCAATGTATTTCAGGATAATGCCGCGCGTTAGCAACGTGCCGTTCAAAATCTCACGTAGAGAAATACCCTTCAAATCATCACTTTCCTGCTTCAAATCTTCAAATTCCATATTTTCCATATCGCTTTCTTAATTATTAATTCATTAAATCCTTTCACCAATTCTCAATTTAGCGCTTCTTGCTCTGCTATTTGCTTCAATTTCAGTATTATCAGGCACGATTACCTTATTGTTTACCTGACGGAACGGTACATTTACGTTGCCATACACGTCTTTTTCTGCAATACCTTCGAACATTCCGTTTTTGAAGAAATTCTTCACCAATCTGTCTTCTAACGAGTGATAAGCAATAATTACCAATCGTCCGCCTTGCTTCAACAAGTCTACGCTTTGATTTAGCAATATTTTCAGACAGTCTAATTCGCCGTTTACCTCAATTCGCAACGCCTGAAATACTTTCGCAAGATACTTGTTTTCTGCTCCCCGCGGGATACAGCGCTCGATTGCAACCAACAGTTGCCCGCTGCTGTCAATGCTTTTATCTCGTCGCGCCACCACAATTTGCTGTGCAAGTCGCTGTGCATCTGATATTTCACCATATAGTGCAAAAATTTTCTTAAGACTGTCTTCCGAATAACGGTTTACCACTTCCATTGCTGTTAGTTTTGCAGCGGCGTTCATGCGCATATCCAACGGAGCGTTATCATGCCTGAACGAAAATCCGCGAGCCGCAACGTCAAAATGATGCGACGATACCCCCAAATCTGCCAAAATACCGTCTACTTGTCTGTATCCGTTGTGTGCGAGATAATTTCGTAAAAATTTAAAATTTCCGTGCTGTACAATCATTCGTGCATCGTTTGGAGCATTAGCAATAGCGTCGGCATCCTGGTCGAGAGCAATCAAACGCCCCGTTGTAAGTCGCTCCAAAATAGCCTTCGAATGACCGCCTCCGCCAAAGGTTACATCAACGTAAACCCCGTCGGGACGGATATTCAGTCCATCAATACTTTCGTTTAGCAATATAGTTGTGTGGTATGTCATACTTCTTTAGTTTTTGATTTTGCTCTGCTAAAAATACGTTCGTGTCGCTCTTGTCGCTCTTTATCATCGCCGCTACTCTTGATATAAAGGTCGGGTTGCCATATTTCAATCCTGCCTTTGTATCCCGTCAACAAAGCATCGGCGCTTATTTCTGCCTGTTTCAAAAGCCGCGCCGGTATCAGTATTCGTCCGGTAGGGTCGGTTTCAACCATAGTAGAGCCCATCCGAAACTCGCGCTCTACTTGCTGGTCTTCGCGAATGAAAGGATTGATGATATCGCCGAGCAACTCTATGCGCTCATCCCATGCTTCTTTGGTATACAGTTCCAAGCATTGCTCGTATACATGTTTCTTTATGACAAAGCAAAAAGATTCACCATCGCCCAATTCTTTTCGAAAATGGGTCGGCAGCAAAACACGTCCCTTTGCATCAACTTTACAGTCGTATGAACCTACAAAATGAATCATTCCAGATGACATACTACACATTCAATATTTAGAAACCGCAAAGATAAAAATAATATTCCACAAAACAACACAAAAATTAATTATTTTTCCACTTTTTTACACTTTATTTTTGCATTATTTTGCTATAATTCTAATTATAAGCATATTAACGCAAAAATGAAAAATTCCAAAAATTAAAAATATATTAAAAATATATTACTATTATTACAAAAAAGTATTACTTTTGCTTTTTCAAAAATCAAAAATTAAAAATATGTCGGAAGATAATAAAATCATTTTTTCGATGGTCGGGGTTAACAAGATTTTCCCGCCACATAAACAGGTGTTGAAAAACATTTATCTGTCGTTCTTTTATGGCGCCAAGATTGGCATCATCGGGTTGAACGGCTCGGGTAAGTCTACATTGCTGAAAATCATTGCAGGCGTTGAGAAATCGTTTCAGGGCGAGGTGGTGTTTTCGCCGGGGTATTCAGTAGGGATGTTAGAACAGGAGCCTCATTTGGACGATACCAAAACCGTGAAGGAAATAGTGCAGGAAGGCGTTCAGGAAGTTATTGACTTGCTGAAAGAATACGAAGAGGTTAACAATCGTTTCATGGAGCCGATGAGCGACGACGAAATGGATAAACTGATGGCTCGGCAGGGCGAACTAACCGAGCGCATAGAACATGTTGGCGGCTGGGACATCGACAGCAAACTCGAGCGCGCAATGGATGCCCTTCGTTGTCCCGACGGCGATATGCAAGTGGCTGTCCTTTCGGGAGGCGAGCGTAGACGGGTGGCGCTATGTCGCCTGCTGCTCAAAGAACCCGACGTGCTGCTGCTCGACGAGCCTACAAACCATCTTGACGCCGAATCGGTGCAATGGCTCGAAATGCACCTGCAACAGTACAAAGGCACAGTGATTGCAATCACGCACGACCGCTATTTTTTAGACAACGTAGCAGGCTGGATACTCGAACTCGACCGCGGCGAAGGCATCCCATGGAAAGGTAACTATACCTCATGGTTAGAGCAGAAATCAAAACGTTTGGCGCAGGAAGAAAAAACGGAAAGCAAACGCCGCAAAACCCTCGAGCGCGAATTGGAATGGGTGCGTATGGCTCCCAAGGCGCGCCATGCCAAGCAGAAAGCGCGTCTTTCGGCTTACGACAGGATGATGAACGAGGACGTGAAGCAAAAAGAAGACCGCCTGGAAATATTTATCCCCAACGGTCCGCGCCTTGGCGACAAGGTTATAGAAGCAAAAGACGTTGCGAAAGGCTACGGCGAACGCTTGCTGTTCGACAATCTTGAATTTAAACTGCCTCCGGCGGGCATTGTGGGAGTTATCGGACCCAACGGAGCGGGCAAGACAACGCTTTTCAGACTTATCATGGATATGGAAAAGCCCGATGTAGGCTCATTTGAAGTGGGCGAAACCGTGAAAACAGCCTACGTAGACCAGAGCCACAAGGATATTGACCCCGAAAAAACGGTATATCAGGTCATTTCGCAAGGCGCCGAGTATGTTTCGCTTGGCGGCAAACAGGTGAACGCCCGCGCTTATGTGTCGCGTTTCAATTTCAGCGGCGCCGACCAGGAGAAGAAATGCGGCATATTATCGGGCGGCGAGCGTAATCGTCTGCATCTGGCGCTTGCCCTGAAAGAAGACGGAAATGTGCTGCTTCTCGACGAACCGACCAACGATATAGACGTCAATACCCTGCGCGCACTCGAAGAAGGCTTGGAAAGTTTTGCCGGCTGCGCAGTAATAATTTCGCACGACCGCTGGTTTCTCGACCGCATCGCTACTCATATACTCGCCTTTGAAGGCAACTCAAGCGTATATTTCTTCGAAGGAACGTATTCGGAATACGAAGAAAACCGAAAGAAAAGACTTGGCGACGAGGGACCGAAACGAATCAGGTACAGGAAATTGATGTAATGTTACGGAAGGCAAATTAGTAATGATTTGAATATGTTTGACTTTGTGTTCATTTTTACGAAATTTTTCACACGGCAGAAATATAATAAAAAATTAAAAATGAAATTTTTTTTGAAAATTTTTATACCTTTTTACTTTTTTTGTTTTGATTATAAAAAATAATGTATCTTTGTGGCGAGTATTATTAAGCTCTTATGCTTATGAATCAGGTCATTTTAAATGAAATACAAGCCTTGAAGCGGCAGCTGCTGCGAACCGAAAAAATATTCATTTTCGGTTTGCAGGCGCGTGGAGACGCGCGAGAGGATTAGAATTAAACAATTAAAAACTAATAATATATGCATAAATAAAAGATAATAAATAACATAAATAATTGAGCTTGCAGCTCTTATTCTCCTATCATTGAAGTCTGGTAAATTTCACTCGAGAGTAAGATGCGAAAGTTCACGCTGTAGCGTGAATCGTTCGTGCTTATTTGAGTGAAAAGGTTTACCAGAGCCCAATGATAGAAATAAGCAACCACATCTCCCCAAAAAATATAAGAACAGTTTCACGTTTTTTTCGTTGTGTGGTTGCATATCCGACAAAGGATTTTCTTAAATCGCTCAATATTAAATAATTAGTAAATTAATTTTTTGTAAAAATGAAAACTTTAGTAAAAATGCAATCGCACGCTGACAGCAGCGTAATGGAAGCAGTAAACCATTTCAAAACAGTGCAATGGAAG
>Ga0099364_10009980_pt1 | contig 13127 bp, 13 predicted proteins | sample TergutTh196P3_FD_73070 | JGI IMG/M metagenome (GOLD analysis project Ga0099364, IMG submission 73070) | Microcerotermes parvus P3 segment gut microbial communities from Pointe-Noire, Republic of the Congo - Th196 P3 | ecosystem: Host-associated > Arthropoda: Insects > Digestive system > Gut ...
AAGGGGGGGGGGGGGGGGCAACGTAAGTCCTTAAACCACAAGGGCTTACGCCAACAAAGAGAGGGAGCATTCACTCTTGTCGAACTTCTTGTTGTTATCGCGATTATCGGAATGTTAATCGCCCTTCTGTTGCCCGCCGTGCAAGCCGCAAGAGAGGCTGCGCGAAGAATGCAGTGTGCGAACAACATCAGACAACTTGCCCTTGCCGCACACAACTTTCACGATGTCCACAGTGAACTCCCCTCGGCAGCAAGGCAAAGGAAACTCAAGCAGTTTCGTAACGATGCGGACGACAACAGCATCCGAAGAATCAGCGGGTTGGCAATGCTTACCCCATTTATCGAACAAACGGCGGTTTGGGATGGAATTTCATCCCTGATCGACGAGGGAATAAGACGCGATGAAGTGTGGTGGGCAAATCCATGGGATAGAAGCGGCGGACGCGAATCGGGCGGGGCATTTAATGGGTTCTCGCATGACCTCGCAGCATTCAGGTGCCCCTCAGATTCCACCAGAGTCCAAGACAGGTACGTTACGAATTACCGCATGAACCGGGGCGATATGTGGTCGCCCGCTTCCTGGAATGAAAGCCGTGCGGTATTTTCCAGTGGTCATGCTGCGGTCCAGACATTAGGTATGACCGACGGCACATCCAATACGATGATGTTTGCCGAGGGGGTGATTGGGCAAAGGAATAGCAGGCGGATTCCCGAAGGTCTGGCTCATTCAGTAGGAGTTCATCTCAACGACGATCTTAGCGGAAGGATCATCCCTTCTGCATGGTTGGCACTGAGAGGTGCGAACAACTCCTTCATTGACGGGCAAACGGTGTTGGACCATGGAGATCGGAATCTTGGTTGGCGTTGGGGGGATTCGCACAACGTGTATTCCGGCGTTTTTACCGTTCTTCCGCCAAACAGCCCCTCTGTCGCACGTGATAACGACGAAGGCTGGATAGTTCCTTCTGCGAGCAGTCGGCATCCGGGCGGTGTGGCGACAGTCGCATGTGATGCGGCGTACAGGTTTGTAACTAACAGTGTCAACACGACGAACCAAAATATCTCGCGTAAGTCAGGTGTTACCGCACTGGGATTGGATTTGTCGTTCGACGATTTACAGGGGGTCGGCACACGACGGCAGGATTACAGCGGACCCTCTCCCTGGGGCGTTTGGGGGGCTTACGGTACACCCGCCCACGGAGATAGCGCAACGTTTTAGCGGATACCGTAAGATTGCACAGTGCCGTAAAGTTACACAGTGCACGAGCGGAGGCGGCGTATGTCCCCCGACATTTAGCCGGTACTTCGGTTTAACGCTCACCGGGGGGCTGACACCCCCCGCTCTTACGGCTTAACTTTTTCCAAACAACAACACTTTAACCCATTTTACACGATGCAATACAACAAAATTTTCGCGTCAATTTTCGTCGGCTTATGCGTTCTTATTTTGTCCGGCTGCAATAACCCGGACAGCAAATACTCAATGGTCGAGGGAACAATCACTTACAACGGGGAAGCGGTTGCTGAGGCGACTGTCAGTTTTCAGCCGGTTTCTCCCGATGGAGAGTCAGCATCGGGAGTTACCGATGCGACCGGGAGATTTACGTTGACTTCCGTGGGAGCAACCACGGGCGGGCGCGGTGCACTGCCGGGAGAGTATCGTGTTACTATTACAAAATGGGAGGCTACTCCGCCCGACCCGGACGAAGAGGCATACAGTCAAGGGCAAATCACCTACGAGCAGTTGCAGGCGCGGTTGAGTGCCAGGGCTACTCGGGGGTCTAGCAGTGTCACTACCCGGAGTTTGATTCCCGAAAGGTATAGGACGGCTAGCGGTTCCGGTCTTACGGCAACGGTAACGACGGGAAGGAACACTCCCTTTAATTTTGAGTTGACGGACGACTAACCGACGGAGGACTCCAGTAAACGCGCAAGTTTGTATGAAAGCCGGTACGATTGTTGCCAAAGGCGGAAACGCAAGGAGAGCGAGTCCAAACCAATTTGGGCTACGTTCTAAATTTTCCCTCGGCTTTTCAAGCAGTCGATCACCTCTTGGGCGAGTTGCTCCGGTGTTTTAGCACCGCCGTTGAGGACAAGTTCTGGACTCTGCGGTGCCTCATACGGATCATCAATGCCGGTGAACCCCTTCAGTTCTCCGGCTCTTGCCTTCTTGTAGAGTCCCTTCGGATCACGTTGTTCGCAGACTTCAATCGGCGTATCGACGAAAACCTCGATAAAATCCCCTTCCGATAACGACTGACGAACTCTATCCCGATCAATTCGATAGGGACTGATGAAAGCCGTGATTGTAACGAGTCCGGCTTCGGAAAATAACTTGGCGACCGCTCCGACCCGGCGGATGTTTTCCTCCCGATCCTGAGCGGAAAACCCGAGTCCGAAACGTTTTGCAAACTCTTCGCCGTGAATGTCTTTAAGCATTCCTGTTCCGGCATTGAGACCATGCCGCACGTTGTCGCCGTCGAGAACGAAACTACGTTTTCCTTCCCGGTGAAGCAGGTGATCGACAACATTCGCGATAGTGCTTTTGCCGGACGCACTCAATCCTGTAAACCAAAGGACGCATCCTTTGTTGCCGTTGAGTTTTTCTTTTTCCTGCCGTGAGACGGCGTGTTCGTGCCAATATACTTCGACTTGGGACATTGTACGTGCGTGTGAATAAATCCACCTCCATTGTCGCAGATACTGAACTTTTGGCAAGGGGGCAAGAGCACCTTTCACGAGGATTGCCAAGCAAGCGATGGACGGCAAAAACTGGACAGGGGAATGAGTTATGAACGTGTACTAAAATAACGATCATTTGAGAGGCATTCATGAGCAAAAAACGAACAATGAAAGGAACTAAAAAATGAAAATTCACCCAGAAGCCCCCCCTTGACCGGAACCACAGTCGCTACTGGCTGCTACTGCAGTTGCATTCTCTGATGAAATAAGGTAGAAATAAGAGAGCCTCGTCTGGCTTGGAAAAATGCCTGTTTCCCAGTCTCTCTCATTTTCTGCCCATGTACGAAACACTACTACTCATCGCTCAAGCAGTAAAGTCGGGCGTGCCGCTTTCGACGGCAATTCGGCTGACGGTCGGCGATCAACCGGAACGCCGCAATACAGCACTCTTGCGGTTTGCCGAACTGCTTGACAAAGGCATCGAACCGAAAACCGCCGCCGTTCAATCCGGTCTGCCTCGAACAGTGATCGAACTGCTCGATACCGCTCTCACTAGCGGCGACTTTGCGGGCACATTCGACGAACTGGCAAAACTCGAAAACAGCCGTGCTTTGACAATCCACCGTGTGATGCAGGCACTGACGTATCCCTGTTTACTGTTCGTCAGTTGTATTTTTCTTTTGTGGAACATTCTCCTCATTACCGTTCCGCAATTTGAAGAAATTTACAGAGATTTCGATACTAACTTGCCAGCAATGACGGAATTTCTCATTCAACTTTCCTACGCGGCACGCAGTCCTCTGACCCTGCTGGCATTCTGCGTGTTTGCTCTCACGTTGTACATTTCCGTCAAGTTTCTGTTTCCGCGGTTTTGGTTTTGTGTGCCTGTGCTTGGACACATTGGACGCTGCCTTTACACTGCCCGCATACTGCGCCGGATGGCAAGCATGGTGGGGCGGAGTATTCCGCTGCCGGAAGCACTGGAGCAGTGCGGCAGGACAATGCGTAATTCTGCCTACCGGAACGATTGCTACAGTGCTGCCGCCGATGCCCGTAATGGAATCTCCTTTGCAGAGATTGTGATACGTTACTATTGGCTTTTTCCCGCCTGGCTTTCGCCGATGATTGCCTTCGATGACGCACGGGAAGCACTGTCGAAGTCGTTGCGCCGCGCCGCCGAAACCGTCGAACAGCAACAGGATGTTTCCGTCCTACTGTTGCAAGTGATGAGTCTGCCGTTGTTCCTCGTTTTCATGTGTTGTGCATCGTCCTATCTCGTTATTGCTCTTTTTATGCCGAAAGTTAAATTGATCACCGATTTGTCGGGATGAAAAATATAAAAATATGTTTTTGGGATACCCCAGAACATACAAAGTTTCGCAAAACAACAATTTGCCCTCATTATTCCCATGACCACATACATTCCCAGCCTTTCGCTCCTTCAGGAAGTCCGAACCCGCCGTCGGCATGAAAACTTTGCGAACGTTTTCAAACTCGTCGGCATTTTGAGTCTTGCGTTAGTCGCTGCCTGCTTCGTAGTACTCCTCGCAGCACCGAACCAAGCGAACGGCACGACTAACTTCATTCTGCATTTGTTCGGATTCCTTGGTGTCGTAACGATTCAGTTTGCGTTCTATTTTGTATTTGCGTTTTGGCCCTTCCTGCTTTATTTTTGGGCGGGAGTCAAGTCAGCACGGCAATGGACGCTTCTCTCGCTGCTTCAAACTTCCATAGAGACGGGCAAGCCGTTGCAAAACATCGTGAGGGCGTATGCGACCCATTGTTCCTGCGGATACGCAGCCCGACTGAACCGCTTTGCCGCCGCTCTGGATGCCGGATATTCCCCCGATGCCGCCATTCGGGAACATCAGGGACTCTTCCGCTATGATGTTGCCGGTATGGTTCGGCTCGGTGATACCCCAGAAACGTTGCGCTCCCTCGATACCGTAGCACAGGACGAAAGGGCTTTCGCTCCCATCCAGACAAACACCATTGTGCGTGTCGTTTATCTCTGCACACTGGTTATCCAGATGTTTTTGATCATGAGTTTCGTCCTTACGAATATCGCCCCGCAGTTTCAAATAATTTTTAACGATTTCAGCACAGACCTGCCCACGATGACGACTTTCGTTCTTGCTGTATCGGGATGGTTTGTCACGTTCTGGTATCTCATCACGTTGGCTTTTCCGTTGATTGCCCTGCTTGCCCTTGCCTATCTGATTTTGCAAACGAACGTCATGGTCTTCCGCCCCGTCGGTTTTCGCCGTATTTTCCGCAGTACGGATTCTGCGAAGTTTTTGAGGATATTTGCCGTCGGTCTGCGGCAACGGTTTTCGATACCAGCAATTTTAGAGCGATACCGCCGAGTGGTTCCGTCTAATTATCTACGGCAAAAAGGGACGCGAATCCAAAAGTCGGTCGAACAGGGAGGCGATTGGATTGATGCCGTGTACCGAGCGGGGTTCATCAACGGACCGGAAACGGCTCTGTTACAGAGTGCCCAGCGCACCGGCAACACGTCGACGGTTCTCGAACAGTTGGCACTGGGCAAAGAGCGTTCACAAATTCGCAAAGACGACCTGTTCAGCAAGTTGGCGTTTATACCGTTGATTTTCCTCCTCGGCGGAATCATCGGAGTATTTGTCGTCGCCATGTTTATGCCGTTGATAACATTGATCACGGATCTTGCCGTATGATTTGGTCGGCACCGTTCCTATGACTCCAACACGAATTCCCCGTTCTTGTAATCAATCTGCACCGAGACTTTATCGTCGGTCTTGCGCTGCAACAACTGCACAGCCAGCGGATTCTGAATCTGCTGCTGAATCACCCGTTTCAATGGTCGTGCTCCGAACGCCGGATCGTATCCCCGCTCCGCAATTTCCGCCGCTGCCGATTCTGTTACCGTCAAGGAGATCCCCTGCTTCGCCAACTGCTTCGTCAACTTGTCTAATTGCAATCGGACAACTTTGGCGATTTCCTTCTTTTGGAGCGGTTGAAATATGATCGTGTCGTCGATCCTATTCAAAAATTCAGGCAAAAAATGGCGGCGGAGCAAATCGTTCACGGCTTCCTGTATTTCTTCCAGTGTGCCGTGTTCTCTCGTAATCTCCTGAATAACCTGACTGCCGATATTCGAGGTCATCACGATAATCGTGTTCGTGAAATCGACGGTGTGTCCCTGATTGTCGGAAAGTCTGCCGTCGTCGAGAACCTGCAACAGAATGTTGAACACGTCCCGATGGGCTTTTTCCATTTCGTCGAACAGAATAACGCTGTACGGTCTTCTCCGCACGGCTTCGGTGAGCATGCCGCCTTCGTCGTACCCGACATAGCCGGGCGGTGCGCCGATCAATCGGCTGACGGTGTGTTTTTCCATGAATTCGCTCATGTCGATGCGAACCATTGCGTGTTCGTCGTCGAACATTGCTTCGGCGAGGGCTTTGCAGAGTTCGGTTTTTCCAACTCCGGTCGGACCGAGAAACAGAAAGGAGCCGATGGGGCGATTCGGGTCTTGTAATCCGCTTCGGCTTCGCCGGACGGCATTGGAGACGGCATCGACTGCTTCGTTTTGTCCGACGAGTCGCAGATGGATTCGGTCTTCGAGTACGAGCAGTTTTGCTTTTTCGGTTTCCATCATACGGCTGACGGGAATGCCTGTCCAACTGCTTACGACTTCGGCAATTTCATCGGGTCCGACGACTTGCCGTAACAACTTCCGTTTGGGTTTCATGACATGATTTTATTTTACTACAAAATATCAGCATTGGTTCGGGGACTTCACGCCGTTGTATCTCTGACTCGTTAGATTTCACATGCCGAATCATTTCGTTTCCATTCCAAGCAATTTTGCACTGCGGTTGAGTCCTTCAATGATCTCCCGCAAAATGGTTTTGGTTTTTATTTTTGTAACAACTTCGATGTTCGGCGGAAAATCGGGGATTGACCGCTGGTCGGCAACGGTCATTCCCCGTGTGAGGTATCCTTCCGTTTCGATCTGCACGGGCAACTCTTTTGTCGTTGCCCAAGCGGGGTGCGTCGCCACCATATACGCTATTAAGTCGTGAATATGTATTCCTTCAAGACCGTAGCACTGACGATAAGTTCCAAGTGCCGGCGGAATCATACTATGCAACAACTTTCCGAGTTTCGTCTCCGCATGAGGTAACTGTTCCAAATGCTGTAATGTGAGCAAGACCGGAGTCGTAACATCAAGCGGCACAATTGTTTTGGTGCATGGCAAACGAAAGACGGTTTTCGCCGCCTGAATGTCGGCATAGATATTGAACTCTGCACACGGTGTAATGTTTCCTCGTCCGTTGAGTGCTCCGCCGGTGATGTAAATGTGCCGAATCATTTCCGGCAGTTGAGGATCACGGGCTACTGCTCTTGCGATGTTGGTGAGCGGTCCGAGACAAACGATCATCACGTTTTCGGGATCACTTCGGATGGCATCGCAGAGGATTTTTTCGGCAGGATGCGATGATCGCCGTTCCGCGACGGGCAAGGGTGTACCGCCGAGTCCGTCGTTTCCGTGAACGTGCCGATAATCGAACGGCATCGGTTCGTCGGGAGGCGCACCGGTTCCGAGTCTCGGCAGACGCGGCGGATCAAGAAATTCAACGAGGGCTTGAAGGTTCTTGGCAGAAACTTCGGCGGGAACATTACCGCTGGTGCTCGTGAGCGCAACAATTTCGACCGTCGGATCGAATGTTGCCAAACACAGCACCATTGCGTCGACGATACCGGGATCAGTATCAAAAATAATTTTTTTCGGCATAAATCCAAGATGTACCGCTACGTCATTCTATGCTATTTACTGGTCATTGACAAGCCGACACAAAAAGGTTTGGAAGCCCGAATACAAAGATGAAGGTGTTGACTCTCTCATACTGTAAGGTACAATCCTGTGTGCTGCTGAATTACTGCCCGAAGTCCTATATGTTTCCAATTCTGCAAAACAAGGAAATTGTTCCGAACATTTTCGAAATACTCGTTGAGCATCGCCGCCTGGCGCAAAAGGTCAAGCCGGGGCATTTTGTCATTGTTATGGCAGAGGAAGACGGCGAGCGAATTCCCTTGACTGTCGCGGATTTTGATGCCGCGGCGGGAACGATCACACTCGTCGTTATGGCAGTGGGAACCTCTACAAAAAAATTAGTACAACGAAAAGCAGGAGATCACCTCTTTGCTCTGATGGGTCCGCTCGGTCACCCCAGCGCAATTGAACACTACGGCACAGTCATTATGACAGCAGGCGGGGTCGGAACTGCTCCGATCTATCCGGTTGCCCGAGCGTTGCATCATCACGGCAATCACGTTATTACCATTCAGGGGACGAGACACAAAGACTTGCTCTTTTGGCAAGACAAGATGGCAGCCGTCAGTGATGAGCATATTATTACAACGGACGACGGCAGCGAAGGACGGAAAGCGTTGGTAACAGAGCCGTTACGTGAAATTTTGGAAAGCCGAACAAAAGAAATCGGGTGCGTCTATATGATCGGTCCTGCAATCATGATGAAATTTTGTGCGCTGACGGCTGCTCCATTCAATGTGAAGAGTATCGCCAGTTTGAACAGCATTATGATCGACGGCACCGGTATGTGCGGTGTGTGTAGAGTACAGGTCGAAGGCGAGACGAAATTTACCTGTGTCGATGGTCCCGAATTCGACGCAAGAGGGGTCAACTGGGACGTACTGCTTGCCCGACAAGCAATGTATTGCGACGAAGAGCAATGTTCCTATCGGCAGTATTTGGCAACCTTTTCAGAACCGCAATCGTAACACTCCTCAACGAACAAATCAGGAAATGCAGCGGAGTGCCCGAAACGCTCCGCTGTGAATGTTCCTCGTGTTATCTTGGTTGCACAAACCTTACGTTGCCCGAGGTAATTGGCTCCCGATGACCTGCCTGAATGACCGAGTTGCTGTGCGGCGTTTGAATGGCTGGCGCACTGTGCCATGCCTGAATGACCGAGTTGCTCGATCGCTGTACCGGCGGGGATATTACTCTGCTTTGACTGCTGATTTCGTGTTGGATTCTCTGCGTGTGTCCATTGTTGATGAAACCATTGTTGATGAACCCGTGGTCAATGAAACCATTGTCAATGAATCCGCTGTCGCAGGAGTTGCATCCTGATGTGCTGACAGTACAGCAGGAATCGGCTATACAAGAGAAGGAATCAAACACCTGCACTCTGGGGCAGTGTGCAATCACTTCATATCGACAGCCGCTCGTCAAGATTTTTCCAGCGACGATGAAGGGGGTAGCCGTCATGTCGCGAACACCGCGTCCAATCAGGCGAACACCGTTGCCGATATTGGTCAAAGAGGTTCGGCAGTCCACGATTGAGGCATGGCTGGGAACGCACACATCGCTGCAAGTCTCGACGGCACCACAAGGCACACTGCAACTCATCTCAGGACCACAAGGACCGCAAGAGTTGTCAAAAATGACACCGCCGCAGCCGAAACTGCCATAGTCATAACTAATGACGGGACCGTAACCGAAATGGGATACGCCAGAATAAAAACCAGGACCAGCCACGCAACCGGTCAAGAAAAGTGTTGCCAAAAAGCACACGAGAATTGCGGTTATTTTAATCCTTTTCATTGGATTCCTCACATTTTGGGGGGATAGGAGGAGTCACTATCGAACTCCCTAGCCCCTTATATCGGTCGATTTAGCCGTTATATTTAGTAAAATCGGAATAGCTGTTAAATTTTGCCTAGATTAGTACCACAATGCCCTCGCCAACAATACTCATCACAGGTTCGTCCGGCGGGATCGGTTTTGCGGCGGCGAAACGATTTGCCGCTGCCGGAGGATCAGTCATCCTTCACGCAAATCAAAACATTGCCGCTGTCAGCAAACTTCGGGAAAAAATCCAACGTCAGGGCGGAAAAGCAGAAATTATCCCGACTGACTTTTCGCAGCCCCATGCGGCAGAAACAATCTATCAGCGTGTGTGCGCTCTGACCGACCATATTGACGTTCTAGTGAACGCTGCTGGTCTCGATCTAATGTCGCCTACGGCGGCTTCTCTACCTTTTGAGCAAAAATTACACCAAATTTGGCAAACAGACGTTTCCACGCCGATTCAACTTTCCCGAATAATCGGCAAGCGGATGCAAGAGCGGGGTCGAGGAACAATCTTCTTCTTCGGCTGGAGTGGTGTTGATTATGGTTGGCGAGGAGAAGCCGCTCAACTTTATGGATTGGCAAAGGGGGCTTTGCTTGGTTTCAGCCGCTCCCTTGCCGAAGATCTTGCCCCGGATGTTTTGGTGCGTTGTCTTTCTTTAGGCTGGATCAAAACGCGCTGGGGAGAAAAACTGTCCGAGGAGGTGGAGCGGCACTATGCCGCCGATTCCCGGAGAAATCGCTGGGGAACACCGGAAGAAGTTGCAGCCGTGCTAGAGTTTTTGGCGAGCGAAGAAGCGAAATACGTCGACGGTATCGGTCTGCGGTTGGATGGAGAAAAGCGAAGTTTTGTCCCGTAAAAGAGTATTCGATGCAGTGCGGTAGCGTGCAAGAGCCGTTTTTAGATTTTTTCCCCTACAAATCGCCGCGAGAAACGTATAAGATAACGTACGCATTCATCACGGAGGTTTTTATGCAAAACAATCGTACCCATCTTGCCAGAGTTTTCAGCCCCAAAGTTTTCAGCCAAGTTACCAATCCACGCTCCAAACACGGAACCTATCTGCCCTGCGACGGCATACTCGCACTCACATTTCTCGGTCTGCTCGCCGGGCAAAACTATCTCACGCACATTTGACAATGGGCAAAGAATCACTGGAAAACACTGAAAACGCCCCTCGGATTCAAAGAAAAAGAACCGCCAGACTTCGCTCAACGTCCGTTGTTAAGCGTGTTGAAAGACAAAGTAGATTATACTGTAAACGGAGTCAAACTATCCTTTGCGGTAAAAAAAAGAACTAACCGCAAAGTACGCAAAGGGCGCAAAGAACACAAACGTTCCATTTGTTACCGTGTACAGAATAAATGTCTATTTTTCTGACTGAAAATGATTTTTTGTCAGCCTTCTGCGGCGGCATCCTCCTCTCCGCCGCTCCCCGTGAGGATGCGATTGACTTGATGAAGAGCATCAATGAGCAGCGGCGGACTTACCGGCTTCGATAAAATACGTGTTACGCCCAATTCGAGCAGTTCTTTGCGTTGTTCCGTATTGCCCGCACTGGTCACAACCAAAACAGGCGTGCCGCTCAATCGGGGACTCGAGGAAATTTTACGCATCAATTCAATGCCGTTCATGTTCGGCATCGTCAAGTCTGTAACCAGCAAGTCGGCTTTGACCTTTTTCATGCACGAAATCGCTTCGCTGCCGTCAGAGGCTTCTATAAAGTTAGCATCACCGAGTCCTGCAATTTCCAAGCATCGGCGAATAAACATTCGCGCCAGCGCCGAATCATCCGCGATTACTACGTTTTTTATCATATTATTGATTCTCCCGTTCTCTACAATTCCCAATCCGGTCTTCCGGGACAGGTAAGAACGATCCGCCCGGAATCCCGATAGAGTGTTACTGTTCGGCTATGCGAGCCGCCGACATCTTCTGCGACAGCACCGAGACCGAACTGCCATAATACTTTTTTCACAGCCAGCGCATTCCGTTTGCCTATGTTGAATGTTCCATTAGGGTCGGCAACGTTTGCTCCGCCGCAGATTTTTACGATCAAGTTCGATGGCTTCGAGAATGAACCCGCCGTTCGTTTCATACATTCTATCAATGCGGGAATTCCCGTGTCGGCGAAATAGCCCGGCAGTTGTTTTGCTCTGTCTGGCGAAACCATCGATTCCGGCAGCGCGACGTGATCCATGCCGACGCACCGCGTCCCCCTATCGAGGATCATGACCGCCACGCAAGAACCGAGAGCCATCGTGCGGATGATTCCACCTTGTTCTTTCGTTGCGCCGTATTCCCCGACACCGAGCATAATCCGTGCCGACGTGTTAGGTTGCAACATTCTCTAATTATACCGCAATATAGTCATTTTAGCAAATTCACGAGGGTTTTTGCAATTCTCGGCAGCGGAACAAGTGTTTCCGCTCCTCCTCTTGCATACGCCTCTTTGGGCATTCCGAAAACGACACAAGTTGCCTCGTCTTGGGCAATACAACGTGCACCCGCGTCCCGCATCGCTTTCATTCCGCCAGCACCGTCCGCTCCCATGCCTGTCAACATCGCCCCGATGGCTTTGTTTCCGACATTTTTGGCGACGGAATTCATCATTACTTCGACCGAAGGACGATGACCGCAGCAAAGCGGAGCATCGAAACAACGGACCCCAAAGCCCCCGCCTGTTCGGACGACTTCCAATTGTTTGCCCCCCTGTGCAATGAGAACCCGACCATCGTAGATCATATCTCCGTCGGCGGCTTCTTTGACGACTACTTGGGACATTCCGTTGAGGCGTTCGGCAAACATTCTCGTAAAACCGGCAGGCATGTGTTGCACGACGACGGTTCCTATGAAATTTCTCGGTAATTCGCCGATGACATCCCGAAGTGCTTCCGTTCCGCCAGTCGATGCGCCGATGGCACATATGCGTCTCGAAAGAGTCTGTCCGGCGACTTTACTGGCAACGTTGGTACTGCCTCCGGCGGGGGCATCATACTGTTTATTTTTCCAGTGGGCGACATTCGCTGTCGACGCAATTTTGACTTTGGTGCGGAGTTCGTCGATCATGTGGGTCAGATCCCCCCCCTTGGGCTTGGCAACAAAATCGACGGCTCCGGCTGCCATTGCTTCGAGTGTCGTTTTTTGTCCCCGTTCGGTCAGACTGCTGACCATCACAACAGGAATCGGATATTGCGGCATCAATCGACGAAGAAATTCAACGCCGTTCATCTTGGGCATCTCCACGTCGAGTGTCAGGACATCGGGACGTAGTTTCACGATGGCGTCCCGACCAGCAAACGGATCGGACGCAACGCCGCAAACCTCGATATGAGGGTCTTTGGACAGACCCTCAGAGATTATCCGTTGCACCAACGGCGAATCATCAATTATCAGCACACGGACGACACGAGGCGGCATAGTAATTCTTAACTCAACCAATAATATAGCAATAGCCGAAACCTCCGACATTGTAACAGGGTCGGTTGGGCAATGCAATATACCATAAACGGGAACCAATGGGACGTTTCGTACCGTTTGCAGTATAGCACAATCGGGCTGCACGGTCAAACTATTTTCCCAAAATTCCAAAAAGAGAGTTGACATTTGACCGGTTGTGGAGTATCATGTAGTCGTCCCTGTGACGGGGTTCTTGTCGTTTTCAACTTGTATAGGAGGTTCTCATGAACGTTTCTCGGAAAAAAATGTTAACTTGGGGGGGGGGGGGGAATTTAGGAAAGGGCCCCCCAGGGGGGGGGGGGGGGAAATCCCCCCCCCCCCCGGAAAAACCCGGGGGGGCAAC
>Ga0099364_10009981_pt1 | contig 13127 bp, 10 predicted proteins | sample TergutTh196P3_FD_73070 | JGI IMG/M metagenome (GOLD analysis project Ga0099364, IMG submission 73070) | Microcerotermes parvus P3 segment gut microbial communities from Pointe-Noire, Republic of the Congo - Th196 P3 | ecosystem: Host-associated > Arthropoda: Insects > Digestive system > Gut ...
AGGGTGGTAGGGGTCATAAGGATCGTATGGGTGATCTGGGTCGGATGGATCGTGGGGATCATAAGGATCATACGGATCGTAAGGGTCGTAGGGATCATACGGATCATACGGATCATATGGGTCGTAGGGGTCATAAGGATCGTAGGGGTCGTATGTGTCATATGGATCATCTGGGTCGTCCGGGTCATCGGGGTCTTCCGGATCTTCCGGGTCTTCGGGGATTTCGGGTTCTTCGAGTTCGTATGTGAACAGTATGATGTTCCTTGCGGGGTTGGTAGTCATGATTATGGTTATCTCGGTTTCTTCGCCGACGAGTATATAGTCCTCTATTTTGGGCGCCTTCTCCGTTACCTCCCTGCCCACGATTGCACGTTCGATAATATCCTCTTGGAGTGGATTTCCTTCTTCGTCGACGCATCTGATGATGTAGTCAGCGAGACTGATGCCGGGCACGGGCGGCAAGTCGGGGTATAGGCCTTGGGGGTAAAACGGTTTTACTTCCAGCTCCTCGTGAATTGGCGCCATTAGGCGCTTCCATATCTGTGCCGCAGGATTCCCGGAAGTATCCATAGGAGCCGGCATGTCATAGCCTGTCCAGACCGCCGCGACATAATATGGGGTAAACCCGACGAACCAACGGTCTTTGCGGTCGGTCGTGGTGCCGGTTTTTCCGGCCGTCGGCATGCGGCCGAGATTCGCTTCGCTGCCGGTTCCGGATACTGCCGCCTCGTTTAGCAGCTCAGTCATCCAGTATGCGGTCTCTTCGCTAATCGCGCGGTTGGCATTCGTCCCGTTGTCGAGAAAAATGGCTCCGTCCGATTCGTAGATCATGCTGTAGGTGCGCAGTTCGACGCGCTCGCCCGAGTTTGGAAATATTGTGAATCCCGAAGCCATTTCGCGGACTGTCGCTCCGTTTGTGAGCTGACCGGCCGCGAGCGGCGCATAGGCTTCGTCGTCGGGCAGAAGGTCAAAGCCCAGCGAATCCCTCAAGAAGCGGTATGAAGTAGACGGCCCTAGCTGATCGATTATTATTGCCGTGGTGGTGTTTAGGGATTGCCGCACAGCAGTTCTGACATCGACATAGCCGGTGCTGCTGTATCCGCGATTTGCGTTCATCGGCATCCATGTGGTGCCGCTTAGAACAGTACTCGCGCTGTCTTCGTAGAGCGTGTTCGGCGTAAGAATCCCCCGATCCATCGCTAGCGCATAGGCAGCCAATGGTTTTAGAGAAGATCCCGGCGGCCTGTATGCCATTGTCGCGCGGTTTAGGAGCATGTTTCTGTTTTTGACGCCTACGCCGCCCGAAAGCGCCTTGATTTCGCCGGTATGGTGGTCTGCAATGACGATGCCTGACTGCAGCTGCGCGGATGAGCCGGTGACGACCGGCAGCGACTCGGGATTCGTATACAATTCATCGACCAACTCTTGCATTTCCAAGTCAATCGTCGCGATTATTTTAAGGCCCCATGTGTAGAGCACCCTTCTGGCGTAGTTCTCGCTGTAGCCTTTTTGGTTTATCATGTCCCTTATGACATCTCTGATGACGGCTTCTTCAAACCATGTATAAATGACCTGCTCGAAGTCGGAGTCGTCGCCGCGCTGGAAGTTCAGACGTTCGGCGAGTGCTTGCCTGTACTCGCGTTCTGTTTCGATATATCTTAGCTCATGCATTCTAAACAGGATGTCTTCCTGCCTGCTCTTGTTGGCTTCGCGGTCGGCATATGGGCTAAACAGTGAAGGGTTGTTCGTGATTCCTATGATGGCGGCGCTCTCGGCAACGGTCAGTTGCGGCACTTCTTTTCCGAAGTAGTAGTTCGCGGCGGCGCCTATGCCGTAGCAGCCGTGTCCGAAGTATACGAGGTTGAGGTATAGTTCGAGTATGTCTTCTTTATCGTTCTGCCGTTCAAATTCGATTGCCCTGAATATTTCCATCAGTTTTCTTTGAACGGTAATATCGTCTTCATGCGTCAGGTTTTTAATGAGCTGTTGGGTGATAGTGGAGCCGCCGAATGTGTCCCTCATGCTGAGAAACATATTCATGAATGCTCCTGCCGTTCGATACCAGTCGACTCCTTGATGCCTAAAGTATCGGTGGTCTTCGATGGCGACGACCGCGTTTATCATGTGTTCCGGGATGTCTTCATAGTTGACCCAGCGGCGGAACTCCGCGCTCTGGAGCGTAACGAGTTCTTCCTCGAGTCCTGTCCTGGGGTTAACGGCATAGATTGCGCTGGATAGGCTCATGGAAAAGTCCGCCGGATTTACGTCGAATCCCGAGGTAAGGTTTGCTCTGACATAGATGAGAAATATGCACGAAAACAGAACCCCTGTCGTCATAGCAATAAGCATGACGGTGCCCATCATCTTCAATACAAGGAAGATAACGTCAGAGATTGCCCATACACCGGTCTTGGCGGCTTCCTTTGCGATTCTCTTTGCTTTCATAGACATGGCACACACCTCACAAGTCCAGTATATCACGTCATGTCAACAAGTTGTATATTTTTTATGAAACTTCAGTCCCTTGCGCTCGAAAGACGGTTACTGTTCAACTCCTGCTGATTAGTAACGAAACACGTCTTCTTCGTTGGGACTTCATTATTAGTTATTGAAACAGCAGGTTGATTTGTGATATAATGATAGCGTTGGCTGACAACACCAAACCCGAGATAAACACGGAGGCAAGGATATGAACGACGAAACACCGTTGGTGCACCCTATTGCCGATGGCAATGAAACGATAGACGCATGGAGGTTGTTGACATGGAGCCTGAGTTGAAATCATTCGAGGCCGCCGACTCTGCATTCGCCCAGTTCGTAAACAGCTATGCTTTGGCGAACGCGGACAGGGAAACCAGGCGGCAGTACAACCGCTGGCGCTTGGATGAAGGATTCCGAAAGATGGAACTGAAAGCGGAGAGATTCGAAGGCAAAGCCGAGGGAATAATCGAAGGCAAAGCCGAGGGAATAATCGAAGGCAAAGCCGAAGGAATAATCGAAGGCAAAGCCGAGGGTATAATCGTAGGTAAGGCTCAAGGCATAAACTCCGTTGCAATAAACCTCCTAAAGATGAACATGCCCATTGAGCAAATAATTGCCGCGACCTCCCTTACGCGCGAAGAGATAGCCGCGCTGTCAGAAAAATGAAAACATGTCAAGAATCACAATCCGCCCCTCTCAGCTTGCGATACTCGCGCAGGCGGTTGTAGAATGTGGCTGGTTTCAAGCCCGTTTTGTCCAAGACCTCGGAAATGTGCAGCTGTTTGCTCTCCCATAGCTCCACTATTTCCACGAAATCCTCCGGCGGCTTTGTTATAGGCCTGCCGAAACGTATACCGCGCGCCTTGGCGGCAGCGGCCCCCTCCTCCTGGCGCTCGCGGGCAAATTCCCTCTCCAGTTCCATAACTACGGCAAAAGCTTTCAACATGAGCTTGCCTGTAGGCGTGGATGTGTCGATTTCTTCCTTTCTGCTTACGAAGTCGGCGCCCTTTTCCGTCAGGGTTTCAAGGATACTGAGAAAATCTTTCGCGCTACGGGCCAATTGGCCAATCGATTCGACAACAACGACATCCCCGCGCTCGACAGTATCGAGCAATCGCGCAAGCCCCGGGTGCGCTGCGGTTTTTCCGTCTTGCTTGTCGATAAAGATGTATTCCTGCGGGACTCCTAGCGCTTCCGTTTCATCCGACAGTCCCTTGCCGCTTGGGTCTGCCGGGTTTATTCTAACGTATCCGTAGGTAGCCATTGATGTTACGCTCCTTTGCTTTGAGCTAGTAAAGCTTGTTTATTAATATGTGTAGCCTTTTAATGTTCCTCCGGCCAAATTTATGGGGGACAAAAAGTGAAAATAGGAGCAAACAGTATAACAATAAACGGAGAAGTCTAAGTACGCTCAATGAGGACGGTGCGAGGACATCGGCAAAAATCTTTGCATCAAATCCCGCAGAGCCATTTCTTTCAATAGAAACGCCGGCACAAGATACGCCGCGCCCCCTGCCATGGTACAGGCAGCAAATCTTACCAATGCGCCGGTCCCGGAAAGAATAAAACCCGAACCCAAAACGGCCAAAACACAAGGGATGGCGCTTAATATCATTTTGCCTATGTCAATCGCCGTCTCGCCAAACCCCATCGGCCCCATTTTGCGCCGCAGCGCAATTATGAGCAGTAGCGCGGAAATTAACGTCCCGATAGACGTAGCCAAAGCGACCCCTGCGATACCCATGACCCTAGATAGCAAAATGCTCAGCACAATATTGACGCTCACGGACACGATCCCGCAAAGCATCGGTGTTTTCGTGTCCTGCAGGGCATGATAGAAGCGGAGCAAAAAAGCATGCGCGGCTATACCCAATAGCCCTGGCAGATACCATGCAAAAGCGGAAGCGGTTAGCGAAGCGGCATCACTTGTAAACTCGCCGCGCTGATAAACGATTCGGACAATATCACCGCTGGTTGGTATCGCGATGATTACGATTGGAATGACAATGAATAGTATTGCGCGTATCGTTTTCCATAATACCGCAAGCATGTTTTCTGTATCATTCTTAGCAGCGTAGTCGCTCAGATAGGAAAAAACCACACCTGAAGCTGGAACTATCAGCAGATTTACAAACGCAATTAACTGCGCGGCAAACCTGATCGCCGCTGCGCTGCCCTCTCCCAGATATGTTGCGATGACTGTATCCACCCAAGCGTTTAAATCTGCAACGGCAAACCCGAGCAGCGCAGGAATCATTAGCCTAATGCCATCTCTTATTTCCGGAGTATTAAACCGCGCCGAAAACCGGTAGCGGTATTTTTCTTTAGGGAGCCAGATAAGAAGAAAAATGATTTGAGAGATTACGGACAGGAGACCTGCGACAGAGAGCTCGACAACACCGCTCCTAGTTCCCATCAGAAGGCAAACAGTTATGATAGTGATATTCAAAGGGTATCCCACAAGATTAGGTCCAAAAAATGACTTGCGAGCGGTAAGATATCCGATGAACAAGCTAAGAAAAGCCATGAATGGCAATTGGAAAAGCAAAATGCGAACGGCTGTCAGCGCAACAGAAGCTTGTGCCACGTCAAAGCCGGTTATCTTCAGAACTAACGGAGCGGTAAGTTGCAAAAGAACCATAAGCACAGCATTGACAACCAGCGTGACGCCCAACGAGTTGTTCGCGAAACTCAGCGCACTTTCTTCGCTCCGATTTTCCCGCAAGCGCGTATAGGTCGGTAAAAACACCGAACTGAAGTATACATTAGCCAGCAAAGCGGCCGTCCCCACAATACGGGCAGCAATCGCATAAGCATCAGTCACAGCGCCCGCACCGAATACGTATGCAATAATCATCTCGCGCAAAAAGCCAAGAACCTTGCTCGCCGCAGCGATGATGGTTATAATCGCAACTGTGTCGATTATGCGTAATTTTTTGTTTGGCAATCTATAACCCTCTTGCGTACTGGTGTTAATGCTAAGATATAGTCAATGCAACAGCAATACATAAGTCCCAACGCCAAGACAGACACATAGCCTCTTATCTCATGTTCGAGACAGTTCTATACGTAATCATGTTAAAGACTTCAGTTTAGCTTATACAGATAGTATTCAGCAATTAGCAAATCGATTGGAGTGTCAACATCAACGGAATGCGAGTGTTCCATAACATACGCAAAATCATTATCATTCTGACTGACACCCGCATAAATATCCTGTGTAGTATTGATATATATGGCCCCATTGACCCGATAATACTGGGGAAAGTCCTGACGCCTTACGTCGCTGCTCATGTCCAGTAGCTTTCGGAGACGCAACTGCTTATCCACCGTACGTATGAGCATTGGATGATCTTGCACTGGTGAAACGCTCGCAAGACTTGCGCATCCCGTTTGGGCCATCGTTCGTATGGCGTTTTGTATATCCTGCGCGTCTCGGAGAGGCGAGGTAGGTTGGAGCAGAATTATCCAATCATAAACCCGACCTTGTTCCTCCAACATACGCAATGCATGCTGCTCCACATCAATAGTTTTGGTATTGTCAAGCGAAAGCGACTCCGGACGCATAAATGGGACATCCGCGCCATATTGTCGAGCTACAGCAGCTATTTCCGCGTCATCTGTTGAGACAACGACACTGTCACAGCACCCGGATTGCAAAGCGGCTTCAATCGTGTATGCAATCAACGGCTTGCCGCACAGCGGGTATATATTTTTCCGAGGGACACCCTTACTCCCGCCGCGAGCGGGAATCAGGGCAAGGATTCGTTTGCTTTCATACATATAAAAACCCATTCAGATGCAACTGTCATAATCATGTTATTCAAACAGTAACAAGCTATACTTTTCTAAACACACATAGCATTGCATTTGCTAATCCGCTTTCGTCAACCGCTTTTTGAATATGATCGCCGGCACGCAATATGTCGCCAAAGTCATATAAAGCGATATTCGGGTTGTCGCTTAGAAGGAGCAAGCTGTTGAACAAGTCCATAAATCCTGTGCCAAAGCACCATTTGGCAACCCATTCAAGACGGTTCTCTTTTGCAAGAATACCCAATGACTCTTCAGTGAAAATATTTATATGCTCTGGCGGAATCATGTGCCTGTAATTGTATGCCAAGCACGCTATGTTCATAACTCTTGATAATGATGGTTCCCTAGGGGTGTCGATGACCAGATAAGAACCAATTTGCATATGTGATGTGATAGTAGAAATCCATTCTCGGGGATTAGGCACATGCTCAATCAGGTTAAATAGGGACACAATCTTTGCGTCTTTCAGATACGTGACAATTTCGTCTGATAAATCAGGTATATCTATCAAAATGTTGTAGGCCGATAATCCACGGCTCTGAGCAAAACGGATTTCATTCGGATCCGCATCAAATCCAACTGCGGAATAGCCGCGTTTTCCAGCTTCATGGAGAATTTCCCCGACTCCACAACCAAGGTCAACCCATAAACCCTCAGATTTGGAGTTATCGTAATAATCCGCACATATGGCTTCCAAGATAAACTCTACCTTTGGCCCTGAAATCAACTCGCAACGCCTGTCAAACAACTCTTCGTTGATATAGATTGTTTCTTGTATTTGACTTCCGTTGGTATATAAATCCGCTAGATCGGCAGGTTGGTTCTTCACGAATACATGCCCGCATTTTAGACAACGTAAATACTCAAAACCATAACTGCTGAAATATTCACCATGAGGGTGGGCTGCGCAAACAGGACAAGAAAGAACCTCAATAATGTCGTTACACTCTATTACGCGCCTGCATCGCGCATGTTCTGAATTACTTGTTTCAATAATAAAATCTAGGTTTCTGCCTAACGATGCAAAGTCAAACCTCTTACCGTATTTTTCTATCAATTGTTACACCTACAGTCTTTTTCAAATAGACTAAGTCAAAATTCCAAATCTACAAACGTCTTTTGTTTTTTTATATCCCAGAAAGCCCCGCTTTTTATCAGACCGACAAATCGCTGCGCACTGTTGCCGTCGCCAAAATACGTACATGACTGCTGGTAATTTGCGTGGGACGCAATCGCCTGTCCGATTTGCGCCTGATCATGCTCAGTGTGAATGATGTTTTTAAGAGTTTGGACAGAATACCTGTTCTGCTGACGAGAACCGATATCTATTGCGGACACACCGTAAACACAGGCCTCCCTAATCCCCGCACTCGAGTTTCCTATGATATATTCGGCATGCCTGAGGAGGGTCAGGAAATGCTCGAACCTCATGGATTGCAGAAATCGAAAATGCGGATCATCCGCCAGCTGTGCGTAGGCAGCCAAGATTACTTCGTTGCCGGGGTCGTTGTTGGGCATAATTACGATGTGCCGATCGCCGGACTGCTTCAATGCTTGCAAAACCAGCGCTATATTGCCGGCCAAGTCGTCAAGTTCGGTAAATACAGGATGGTAGACCAGTACAGCATATCGATCAGCCGTAATATCGTAACGCTTTCGCACTTGGGACAAATCCGGCAAGGTATCGCTGAGCATGATATCAATGTCCGGCGAACCGATGACAAACACCTGCTTCGATTGCTCACCCAGTTGCATAAGCCTGTTTTTAGCCTCTTCGTTTGCGACAAGGTGAATGTGCGACAGCTTTGAAACAGCATGCCTTATCGATTCGTCAATCGTGCCGGACAGCTCCCCGCCTTCGATGTGCGCTACCAAGATATTATTGAAACTTCCAACAATTGCTCCCGCGAGTGCATCCAACCTATCGCCATGCACGACAATCATGTCGGGTTTATGGTCTGAGACAAATCTTGAAAAGGCGGTCACGACATGAGCAAGCGACAAAGCCATGTTGGGCGAATATACATACTCGTGATCCAATGTTATATTCCTATATCCGTCTTTCCTTATTTCATCGTACGTATCCCCGAATTGGGGCAGCATGTGCATGCCCGTGACAAAAATGCAAAGCGAAAATCCCTGCATATTCTCAATGCACTGCATGATTGATTTCATCTTGCCGTATTCAGCACGGGTCGCCGTCAAAAACGCAATTTTGCGCAAAGGTCAATCTCCTATCATAGTATCGTCAAGGTGGGTATCAACCGGAATGTCACACATAGCCAATCTCCCCAGCGTTTCCTCATATCGCGCTGCCGGGACAGCCCCCGTCCCTGGACGCTTGACCCACAGGTTTCTTTCGGTGAAGCGTTCGCCCTTGCTGATTGGCATAACTGTGACTACAGTGGCAAATGCAAAGTCGATTGTAACCTGCTCCTCGGCCGACGGCTCTTTTTTACCGCCGAGCATTAGCGATATTTCGCGTGTATCAGCAATGAGTCCGCGCAATGCCTGTTCGTCCATTGAACACGCTATGTCCGGCCCTTCCCGATTCATGTGGTCGGTAAAGTGGCGTTCAAGTATGACGGCGCCCATAGCAGTGGCGGCCAAGCAAGCGTTGTTGTTTAGCGTGTGGTCGGACAACCCTACCAATGCCTCGGGAAAAACACGCATCAGCTCCTGCATAGCCCCAAGTCTGACAAGCCGCGGTGGGGTCGGGTATAGATTGGTGGTGTGGAGCAGGGCGAACTCTGCATTGTGTTTTAACAGGATATCAACGGTCGCTTTGACGCTCTTGACAGTGTTCATTCCGGTCGATACAATCATCGGCCGGCCAAATCTGGCTATATGCTCGACTAAAGGATAATTGTTGCACTCACCTGAACCTATTTTATACGCTTTTACGTCAAAACTGCGAAGCCTGTCCGCCGCAGCGCGGGAGAATGGCGTGCTGAGAAACAGCATTCCTCTCTCCTCTACATGTCTCATCAAAGAGTACTCGTCATCCTCCGATAATGCGCAAGACTCCATTATGTCATAAATCGATCTGCTGGAATTTCCCGGGATTACCTCCCTCGCCGCCGCGCTCATCTCATCGCCGACAATGTGGGTTTGGTGCTTTACGCATTGAGCTCCCGCCCGATGCGCAGCATCGACCATCTCTTTGGCAACGTCAAGGCTTCCATTATGGTTAATCCCAATCTCCGCGATAACAAGCGGGGAGGATGTCTCGGTGAGTTCTATCTCTCCCAGATGAATTGGCTTTCGCATACCCTGTTCTCCCTATTCCAGCGCAAAATTCTTGTGCCAGACTCCGTATCTGTCCTGTGCGAACAAATCCTTGTTGTACCATTTGTCTGCCAACTGCCAGAACTCTTGAATCGTGATTCCTACGAACGAACAGTAGTCGTCCAGCACCCGCTGGTCGAGCTTGTGGTCTTTTTCGTTAACAAGCCTGACAGCGTCTTGGCGGGTCATGCGCCCTGCGCGGATGTACCTTGAAGCCATTTCCGTAACGCTGGCATGGCCGAATTTCGGATACTTAAACCATTGGTTGATGAGATAGCCTATGCCATCTATCTGATTGAAGTTTTCGATCGTTCCTTCCCTCACCCATTCGTGTTCCATATGCCTGAATCCATGGCGTTTTGCGACTTCGTAATTATGGAATGAATCCCATTCAACAAAATACGATAGGTAGACTGGCTCGAGTTCCGCGTTCCTCATGTCTTCAATTGATGGCTGCTTGATACTGTGCAGGTCATACATGGTGATGCCATCGCCAATCCATTCGCTATAGTCTATTGGCTTTACAACATCGTTGCCGAATATGCCCATGGCACTGGGCGTTTCTTCTTTTTGTGCGCCGCCGTATTCATAGTTTACGTTTTCTCCGTAAACAAGTAGCTTTAGCCCCATCTTCATGCATAAATTTACTGGCACAGCGTAGATGGCCGCGTCATAGTACCAAGTGGGCGAGCCAAGCTTTTCCAATCCCTTAAGCAGCATTTTTCGGCCGGCTTTCTGATTAAGCGAAAATGAAAGGGTATCGCAACCGAAGGTGTCGGACAGATTTGCTTTGTTTTCGCGGCCCGTTTGAGTGGAACCCCAATAATCAACAGAAATAAGCAACGGATTCATTCGCATTAGTTCTTTCATAACATACACTTGGTAAGTGGAGTCCTTGCCGCCTGAAACGGCTATTGCGCAATCATAGCCGTCCCCGTTGCAACCACGGTATCGGGCACACAATGCTTCGAGCTCCACACGCCTTTCGTCCCAGTCGGTAGCTTTCTTTTTCGTGTAGTTATTGCATGCCTCGCATATGCCATTTTCGTCGAATGAAATACCGGGGCGAGTATTTGGCATGACGCAATTTTTGCAGAATTGCATTTTGCTCAATATAACATCCACCTTTCTGTAATTGATGCCTACATTGAATATTCGAATTTTGCACTTAACCGTGCTCCGAATGTGCGCATTGCACTTGTACTTAACCTGCTAGCTTAATCCTTAATAGATAAAACCTATGCACAAGTTGCAGGCCGTTTATAACCAATTTGCTGTTATCAGCCATATTTATTGTGTATGAACGATACGGGTCAGTTTTGTTTTGCGGCATATCTATGTCAATGTTCCACGGCAAAAACTCGAACTCTATGTTATCGTAGTTTTCTTTTAGAATTCTTGACAAAGATTGAACCGAAAACAGGTTCCATCCTATTTCCCAGTCGGTTTCATCATACCGCTTGCTCTTAATAACCACATCCAGTTCTTCGGGATTAAATATGCCAAAAATGTTTACAACAGTATTCTTTTTTCCTAGTTTGAATAAATTGCTGAATATAGGAGATAAATCATTAAAAATCGGATGAACCCCATTCAAAAATATGCAATCATATTTGACAGAGGGCAGCCCCCCCCCCCCCGTAAAAATGTCGCCGTTATAGAACTCGGCGTAGCTGCATTCTTTTTTTGCCACCTCTAGTAATTCAGGCATTACATCGAGGCCGGAATACTTCAAGTTTGGGTTGATGCTGTGTAAATAATAAATAAAGTCTCCCGTAGCACACCCTATGTCTAATATCTCTGCATTCTTGGCATTCCCAATATCATTCACAGACGCTAAAAATTTAAAATACTCTTTCGGAGTCTTTTTCCTGTCTTCGCTTAAGTAAAACTTATCATGGGTTCTTTTTTCCATTTTGTTGACGTCCCCTTCTTTTATTTTGTAAATATGCTTTCGTAATCTATAAAATCATAAGCCATTATCTGACTGTTTTGGTTTACATTGTATATCTTGACATTATTCTTATCGGCAAACCTATCCAGATAAAAACTCTGTAAATTTGTCAGATAATTACCCCAATGAAAATAGCAACTCCTGTTTTTGTTTTTATGGTAACTGCATATTGAAATCGAATCATCCTCAGACTGAGTGTCCTCATAACAATGCGTAATTGACCCAATCTTCCAATCGTGATCAAGGCCGATTACGTATATAATTGAAAATCCCATGTATATGGCACAAAGAATTGCAAAGCAACTTGCGTTCATAAATGAAGAGGATAATCCAGACAAATTTCCCCTGAGTTTTCGAATATTGGGCATATGCATTCCATAAACAATGTGTATGTTTTTTTGCTGCTCTTCAGAAAGTACCTTTAACACTTTCTTATTAAAAATAAATCGACTGTCTTTTTCGAGTATCCTTGTCAATTCTTCTCTAAACGTCTCCTCGGCAATACCTGAATCACTAATGCAGTAATAATCTGGATTTACAACATCATAATACGTTGCGCGATAAAAATTGTTACAACAGAAAGTCACCTCGTCTGTTATTTTTGATAGATCATGATTGGCGACGGATGGACCGCTTAATACAATGAAACATCGCTGCCCGGCATGTTTATTTTTTAGTTCTTTATTCTTTCGCAAATACTTTCTATACCGGAATCTGTCAAAACAAATATATCTTAAACAGGCGTAGAAATTATAAATCAGAAAAGCAATCGTATCCCATTTTTCTATAAGGCTAAACACTTTGACCACTCCCAACATTTGTACTGTAGTTTGATTCTTACTAATCTGTTTTCTGGGCGTTTTGCCATATCAGTTTCCTAATTTTCTCAACGTCATGGTTCTGGATGGCGAGTTTATAGGCAGTTCTGGCAGTATTCTTCCTGTATTCCGCATTAAATATTGGCACTATCTGCTCCCTTATACTCTTTGCTCTCTGGTCACTTAGCACAAGCGCTGCACGATGGTGTTCTAAATAGTCGATTGATGAAATACCACGAGGTCCAATTGCGAGTAGGCATCGTCCCGACATAAGCGATTCCGGAATTTTTGTCGAAAGAGACATTCTTGTTACTCGCATGTTCTTCCTATCAAATGATTCCACATGGACCAGCACATTGCTTTGTTTAATTGTCTGTAACAGTTCCTCTGTGCCTAATGACCCTCTGTAGGACATAACCCCTTCTATTGTCAACGCCTGTTTTATCTTCTCTGAAATAGGAGACGGTGTGTATATCTCAAGGTTGGCGTTTTTTAACTTTGCAAGACACCGACCCAACTTGCGCAATGCCCGCCATCTGTTAAGGCCTACGTTTCCTGCGTACAGCATTCTCAAGTTAGGCCCTGATATGTCTTCCTCGTCGTCAAAAGGGCGAACTTCCAAGCAATTGGATGCGACGAAAATATTTCCGCATTCATACCTGCGCTCATACTCCGTTTTCATCGCAGGAACTACTGCATACGACCCTGAAGACTTCGCCAAGCCTTGTTTGAACCACTTTATATAACGCGCGCTGTTCAAGTAGGCAAAG
>Ga0099364_10009982_pt1 | contig 13127 bp, 5 predicted proteins | sample TergutTh196P3_FD_73070 | JGI IMG/M metagenome (GOLD analysis project Ga0099364, IMG submission 73070) | Microcerotermes parvus P3 segment gut microbial communities from Pointe-Noire, Republic of the Congo - Th196 P3 | ecosystem: Host-associated > Arthropoda: Insects > Digestive system > Gut ...
CAGATTGTCCAGCCTGGTACCCATTGAAGCGCGGCTGTTATCCAGTTGTTTACCCCGAATTCCAGGGCAAAACCCAGGTTAAATACCTGGACAGAGTCGTCGCCATAACTATCCTTCTTTCCATCGGAATCAAATTCACCTGAGGCAAAAGAAAAAGTCGGAGCTACATAAAACCGGCCTACCAGCGCGGGCATTACTTTGGCGTCATCGGCAAACAGGGCGGGTGCCAGGAACAGCAGCGCCAAGCCTAAAGCTAACATTCTTTTCATAATAAATCCTCCAAAACAAAATCTTGCCGGGCAGAGGTCCGAAACCGGCTTGCTAGCCCGATCATGGTTATTATACATTATTACGGAAATAGACACAAGTGGGGAAAATGTCATAATTGGGCAATATTATTTTCCCGCCAGAAGTTTCTCCGCACAGGCCAGTTTTACGGCGGCGCAAAATATATTCAAAGCTTCGCCAAGTTCGGACAGCGGCGGACAGGTCGGGGCAATCCTGATGTTGCGATCACGCGGATCGCCGTTTGGATAGGTCGCGCCTGCGGGTGTGAGAGCCACGCCGGCTTCTGTACACAGGGCAACAATCCGCTTCGCGCAGCCATCCAGCGCGTCAAAACTGACAAAATACCCTCCGCCCGGTTTTGTCCATTCGGCAATGCCAAGGCCGCCCAATTCCCGCTGCAGGGTGTCATCAACCAGCTTGAATTTTGGCCTGAGAATTATCGCGTGTTTTTTCATGTGAGCCATAATGCCGGCGGCGTCTTTGAAAAAACGGACATGCCGGAGCTGGCTGATTTTATCGGGGCCGATGGTCTGGGTTGCCAGCCGCTGCCGGATATATTCGCAGTTTGATTTGGAAGAAGCCATGCAAGCGAGGGCAGCGCCGGCAAAACTTACTTTTGAAAATGAGGTAAAAACGAGCGGCATATTGGGATTACCGGCTTCTTCGCATAACTGTATGATGTTGGGAATGGTTATTTGGTTTTCTCCAAGATCATGTATGGCATAGGCGTTATCCCAATACAAGCGGAAATCGGGAGCCGCCGGCTTAAGCCGGGCGAAACGCCGGACAGTTTCATCGGAATATACAATGCCGGTGGGGTTTGAAAATTTTGGGACGCACCAAATACCCTTAATCATTGGATCTACCGAGACCATTGATTCAATTACATCCATATCGGGACCGTCCTGCCCCATGGCAATGGGAATCATTTCGATATGGAAATATTTGCAAATGGTAAAATGCCGATCATAACCCGGAGACGGGCACAGAAATTTAACCTTCCCCTGCAGCTGCCAGGGTTCTCCGTCTCTTACGCCGTGAGACATATTTACCGCGACATTATCAAACATGAGGGCCAGTGATGAATTGCCTCCCACAATAACTTCTTCCGGTGTTATACCCAGAAGATCGGCAAAGATTTTTTTAATTTCCGGAATACCATCAATCCCGCCATAGTTGCGGCAGTCTGTTCCGTTTGCGGCAGTATAGTCGTCTGCTTTCAGGCAGGTCAGCATTTCGTTGCACAGGGATAACTGTTCATCTGAGGGAACTCCGCGCGTCATATTGAGTTTCCTGCCTGCTTCTTTGTACCGGGAAAATTCTTTGAGCAACCCGTCACGGATTCCGGTCAATTCCGGCACGCTCATTTCTGCATATTGTTTCATTGTTCCATCCTTGTGGTGTGATAATAACATTTTTTTTATTTTTATGACAATCGGCGTGTTTTACACAATACTGTTCTGATGGTATTCCTGCAGCGAGTAGATATGTTCGCTCGAACGCTGTACCTTTTCTTCAATACCTTTTACTCCGGCAAGCGCGGCAGTCAGGGTTGTCATGTAAGGAATATTAAACTTGATTGCCGATTTTCTGATGTATGAACCGTCATCGCTGCTGCGTTTGCTGCCGCTGGGAGTATTGACGATGATGTCAAGCTGATGATTGATGATTGCGTCTTCAATGTTTGGCCGGCCCTCGTGGAGTTTGTGGATCACTTCGGCGCGAATGCCTTTTGCAGCAAGGTAGGAGTGTGTTCCCTGAGTGGCTATAATTTTAAACCCGAGCTTTTCAAAACGGCCGGCAACCTCTGCCAGTAACTGCCGGTCATCTTTAGCTGTCGAAATAAGAACTGAGCCGGAAAGCGGTAAAATAGTTTTGCTGGCTTCCAGCGCTTTATAAAACGCAAGCCCAAACGAATCGGCCAGACCCAATACTTCCCCGGTAGATCGCATCTCAGGTCCCAGGACCGGATCAACCTCCGGAAACATAGTGAACGGTAAAACCGCTTCTTTAACGCCGTAATACGACAATTCCGGTATGTGCATCGTTGACAACTCAATCGGCTGCGCCATTATCAGCTTTGTGGCTAGGTTGGCCATGTTTATATTGCATACTTTGGAAACAATGGGTACGGTTCTGGACGCACGCGGGTTGGCTTCCAACACATACACCTTGCCCTGATGAATGGCGTACTGGATATTTATCAACCCGACAACGCCAAGTTCGCTGGCAATTTTACGGGTATATTCACGGATTGTCGTTGTTTGCTCTGAGGTGATATTGACCGTCGGAATGACGCACGCCGAATCACCGGAATGAATGCCGGCGTGTTCAATGTGTTCCATAATTGCCGGGACAAATGCCTGATTGCCGTCCGCCAGCGCGTCTGCTTCACATTCAAGAGCGTTATCTAAAAAGCGGTCTATCAATATGGGCGCTTCATTGCTGATAAACTGCGCGTTAATGTGAATATACTGCTTGAGCCGTTCGTTATCAAAGACAACTTCCATCGCTCTGCCGCCCAACACATACGACGGCCTGACCATCACCGGATATCCAATTCTGTGTGCGGCAGTAACCGCCTCCTCGTAGTTACGCGCCATTGCCGACTCGGGCATGGGGATGTGCATCTGATCCATCATCTTTCTGAATAGATCGCGGTCTTCGGCAAGGGCGATAACCTCGGGCGTTGTTCCCAGAATAGGCACTCCCGCATGTTTTAATTCCATGGCGATATTGAGCGGGGTCTGTCCGCCGAATTGCACGATGACACCTAACGGTTTTTCATGTTCGCATATCGACAAAACATCTTCGACAGTTAACGGTTCAAAATACAGTTTGCTCGAAGTATCGTAATCGGTAGAAACCGTCTCCGGGTTGCAGTTGATCATGATAGTTTCAAAACCCATTTCACGCAGTGCAAACGCGGTATGCACGCAGCAGTAATCAAACTCAATGCCCTGGCCAATCCGGTTCGGGCCGCCTCCAAGAATGATTACTTTTTTTGCACTTTCTACAACCGGTTTTGGTTTGATGCCCCGTTTTTCCCTTGATGCGGCAAGCTCGCCGCCCAGTATGCCCAGACCGTTATACGTTGAGTAATAGTATTCGGCGTCGGCGCCGCTGACCGGCACTATGTCCCATTCTTCACATATCCCGACAACTTTCCGGTGCAGCCTGATATAGTCTTCCGGCACCTCAAGCAGCTTGGCAAGATATTTATCGGCAAAACCGTCCTTCTTCGCTTTGATCAATAAATTATCGGGTAATACCCTTTTCTTATACGTGAGAATCTCGTTTTCCAGATCAACCAATTCCCGTATTTGCTCCAGAAAATATTTCTTTATTTTACTGATAGAAAATATTTCGTCTGTTGTCACTCCCTTGCGTAACGCTTCATATATCGCAAAATACCGCTCGCTGTTGGGAACGGCAATTTTTTCCAGCAATTCATCAACTTTCATTTCGTGAAAGTTTTGTGCAAAACCCAAGCCGCTTCTGCCTGTTTCCAGCGACCGGATTGCCTTCTGAAAAGCTTCTTTGAATGTTCGCCCGATGCTCATCACCTCACCGACCGCCCGCATCTGCGTTCCAAGTTTGTCTTCGATACCAGAAAATTTTTCAAAAGCCCAGCGGGCAAATTTGAGGACAATATAATCTCCGTACGGCACATAGTTGGCAAGATTATTTGCTGACCCGTCCGGAGCGGTTTTCCAGTATGGTATTTCGTCAAGGGTAAGACCTGCAGCCAAAAGCGCCGACACATATGCAATGGGAAAACCGGTAGCCTTGGACGCAAGCGCCGATGAACGGGATGTCCGGGGATTTATTTCAATAACAACAATTCTGTCCGAAACGGGGTCATACGCAAGCTGCACATTAGTCCCTCCGATTATCCCGATTTCCGAAACAATCTTGAATGCGATCTCTTTGAGCCTGTCCTGCAGACTCTGTTCAATCGTAATCATCGGCGCCGAGCAGAACGAATCTCCGGTATGTACGCCCACCGGATCGATATTTTCTATCATGCAGATGGCAATCATCTGATTTTTTGAGTCTCTGACTACCTCGACTTCAAGTTCTTCCCATCCCAGAATGCTTTCCTCTATTAAAACCTGCCCGATAAGCGATGCCTGTATCCCCCTGTTGGCGATAACTTGCAATTCCTCGCAGTTATACGCAATACCGCCGCCGGTTCCTCCCATGGTATACGCCGGTCTGACCACCACGGGATACCCCAGTTTATCTGCCGCTTCCTCCGCCTGGGCTACCGACAACGCCTCAAAACTCCCCGGCATCTCCACGCTGATTTTGTCCATGGCTTTTTTGAATTCAATCCGGTCTTCCCCCCGTTGTATCGCCTCAAGATTCACTCCAATTACCTTGACATTGTACTTGTCAAGCACTCCGGCTTTTTGCAGTTCAAGACTCTGGTTCAGGCCTGTTTGACCGCCTAAATTGGGTAGCAGGGCATCAGGCCGTTCTTTAGCGACAATTTCGGTCAGCCGCTTCACGTTCAGCGGTTCTATGTAGGTTACATCGGCAACGACCGGGTCGGTCATTATGGTTGCGGGATTGGAATTAACCAGTATTATCTTATATCCCAGGCTCCTCAGCGCCTTGCAGGCCTGTGTTCCCGAATAATCAAATTCACAAGCTTGTCCTATGATAATGGGCCCTGACCCTATAATCATTATCGTGTTGATGTCTGTTCTTTTTGGCATTACATTTTCTCCGTATAAGGTCATTATACAACGGATTGGGGATTAGGGAATAGGTAAGTCTGCCTTGTTCCTTTTATCATTCTCCTGTAATATTGTATTTGAATCACAATAGGAGTAAACTAATAAATGAATAACCGAAAATTATATATAAAAACTGTTGTAGTTGTTGGTATCGGCTCATGTTTAATGTTTGTGCTGATGCGTTTTGCCGCAATTCCTACGGGTATTCCCTACACTAATCTTAATTTTGGCATGGTTATACTTGCTTCATTTGCAGCGGTGTATGGACCTGTTGTGGGATTTTTAATTGGTTTTATCGGTCATACCCTGGTGGATGCAACAGCAGGCTGGGGAATTTGGTGGAGCTGGGTTTTGTCCTCTGGTTTTTTTGGTTTTGCTGTAGGCTGTTTCCGAAAGTTTTACAAAATTGAAGAAGGCGAATTTGGCATTAAGGAATCCCTGCTTTTCAATGGAATCCAGGCAACTGCCAATATTCTCGCTTATGTATTTATTGCCAGAACGCTGGACATGATAATTTATAAGGAACCATTTGACAAAATAACGTTTCAGGGTTTGGCAGCATCTGGTTTTAACATTGCAGTAATTCTTTTGATGGGAACAGCAATGATACTATGTTATGTAAAAGTAAGAAAAAAATATTTAATACCGGAAAAACGAGCGGGAGAATCCGGTGTTAACACCATCGATATAAAAGACCTGGCAAAACTTGTCGCTGCCAGAATGGTTTTTGGGTTATTTTTAATTTCTGCTGTAATAATATTTTTTGTTTCCGAACTGGTTAATTTTCAAATGCTTAATTACGAAAATACCGTTAAAGAGATGACTGAAAATCATTTGAAGGCATCGGTTCAGGCGCTGGCAAAATTGATTCCCGCCGAAGAACTTGATCTTTTTCACACTATTGAAGATAAGGAAAAACCCGAGTATAAGGATGTAAGAGATCGGCTGAAAATATTCAGTGAAGAATTCAATGTCCTGTTTGCCTATTACTGGCGCGATTACGGCAATGGTATGCTTCAATATATAATCGATAATGATCCAGACCCGGAAACACAGGTTGGGCCGGGAGACTTTGAAGAAATTGAAGAGTCAGCTGCTTTCAACGCACTGGCAGGAATAGCCGATGTAACAGACCTTGGCGATTATACGCTGGAATGGGAGGGGCTTCTTACCGCTTATGCCCCTGTTTTTGACAAAGACGGCAATGTATATTGTGTTGCCGGAGTAGATATACAGGATGATTTTATTTTTATCCAGCGGCAGGATGCTCATAACATGAAACTTCTTCAGTTAATCGCCATTCCAATTGCGGTTATTCTGGCTGTTGTTAATATGCTCCTTTACCGCAGAAAAACAAGGCAAATAGAGGCAGCGCATATTAAATTGCAATACTTTAACAATAACCTGCGCCGCGCTTTTTCTACCTATTTGTCAGAGGAAGTGGTTGAAGAAATTGTTTCCGATCCTACCCGCCTGCAACTTGGCGGAATTAAACGCCACATGACTGTTTTATTTACCGATGTAGCAGGTTTCACATCCATAGCAGAAGTACTGGCCCCGGAAAAACTTGTCGATCTGCTCAACTATTATCTTTCCACGATGAGCGATGTGATTCTCGAGCAGAAAGGTACTATCGATAAATATCAGGGTGATGCGATTGTTTCTTTTTTTGGTGCGCCGCTGGAAATTTCCGATCATGCTTTGCGCGCCTGTGTCAGTGCTATTATTATGAAACGGCTGGAAGAAGAAGTAAATAAATATATTGCTGAACAAAACTTGAGTCCGGCACCATTGTTAACAAGAATAGGCATTAATTCAGGCGATATGGTTGTGGGAAACATGGGCACGAAAAAAAAGATGAATTATACAATCATTGCAAATGCGGTAAACCTGGCATCGAGGCTGGAGGGGATTAATAAACAATACGGAACATGGATATTAGCTTCCGATGAAACAATTCGGGAAACCGGCGGACGGCTTCTTACCCGCCGGCTGGATCGCATACGAGTTGTCGGCATTAATGAGCCGGTACGCATCCATGAAGTGCTAAATATTAAATCAGAGGCATCGGATGCCATGCACGAATCGGTTAAACGCTTCCATAAAGCGCTGGATATTTTTGAACAACGGGACTGGAAATCTGCCGAAACTGCATTTAATCGTGTTCTTGAAATTACCCCTGACGATGGTCCTTCGCGCCTGTATTTGGATCGCTGCCGGCAATACCGGGAATCTCCTCCTCTTGCAGACTGGGACGGGGTGTATAACTACACAGAGAAGTAAAGAGTCAATTAACCATGGCAGAAACAAATTTTTTCAGTGACCTCAGCAGCCGCGATCTTACACCCGATGCGGTACTGGATATTTCCGGCGGCGGCAGAGCGCTTTTAATCAGTGATTTACACATGGGCGTTGGCAGACGTGATGATCTTGCCGAGAACGGCAGCCTGCTCATCAACCTGCTCGAACATTACTATTTCGCGCAAGGCTGGTACCTTGTTTTAAACGGCGACATTGAAGAACTGCAACGCCATCCCCTTGATCGTATTGAAGAACGCTGGATGGATCTGTTCAGGGTATTCAATCTTTTCGACAAACATGACCGCCTATACAAACTTGCCGGTAATCATGATGAAGAATTGCTGCTCAAACGATCATACCGCTATCCCCTGTACAGTGTAATCAAAATTGACACCGGGGTGATCCCTGCCTATGTGTATCACGGTCATCAATCATCGGTCATTTACCGCAATTTTAATAAGCTCATGGGCGCAGGTATACGTTATGTGCTTAAACCGTTTGGCATTAAAAACATTTCGTCAGGAAGAAGCCCCCACCGGCGGTACTTTGTCGAAAAAGCCGCTTACAATTTTTCTTTAAATAATGATTGCATTTCAATAATCGGGCATACCCACCGGCCCTTGTTTGAGTCCCTTGGCCGCTTCGACTACATTAAATTTGAGATTGAACGGCTGTGCCATGATTATCCGAATGCTCCGGCAGAAAGAAGAGAGCGGATAGAAGAGGAAGTGAAAACGCTCAAGAGGGAATTGGGTAAGCTCAAACGAAAAGAGCGCAGGGATGTACTGAGGCACAGCCTGTACGGAGACGAACTGCCGGTGCCCTGCCTGTTTAACTCCGGCTGTGCCATCGGTAAAAAAGGTATCACCGCCATTGAATTCAGCAGAGAGGACATAGCTCTGGTATATTGGTATACCGACGGCCGTGGCCGATCTTTTGTCAGCAGGGGAGGCTATACAACCGAAAAACTTCCCGGCACAACATGCAACCGCGTTGTCCTGAACCACAACCGCCTTGATTACATCCGATCGAGAATAAAGCTGCTGGGGAAATAACCGGATAAGGCAAAACCGATGACTGACATTGCACAGCGTATCGCCGCAACTGCATTGCCTTTGGTTCCGCATCTGTCTGCACTATGCAAAGCCCTGGACGAAAACGGATCTGTGGTATTGCGTGCCGATCCGGGCAGCGGTAAATCGACCCTGGTTCCCCTTGCTCTGATGGATTATTTCGGAGGGAAAACCATCATGCTGGAACCGCGCAGAGCAGCCGTTCTGAGTATTGCTGCGAGGCTTGCGGAATTGTTAGGTGAAGAAATAGGTGACCGTGTCGGATATGCGGTACGGTTGGAGAGAAAAACTTCTGCAAAAACACAAATTGAAGTAGTCACCGAGGGCCTGTTGGTACGGCGTTTGCAGGAAAATCCGTCAATGTTTGATCACGGCTCCCAACCGTGGAATATCATTTTTGATGAATTTCATGAGCGGTCAATCCACACCGATCTGGCCTTTGCCTTTGCCCTCGACCTGTGTCGTATGGGCGCTAGTATTAAACTGGTGATCATGTCGGCTACCATGGATACCAGTAAAATTGCAGCATGCATCGAAAGAAATGGCAGAAAAACAACGGTCATTACCTGCCCGGGCAGGCAATTTCCGGTGGCAATCAGCTACCGGCCTTTGCCGCAGAACCGCGAATACCCCGAATGTGCTTCGGCGGTGACTGCTATTTTACATGAAGAAAGTGAAAAACCTGATAGCGGAACAGCCGGTGATGTACTGGTATTTCTACCCGGTCGGAGAGAAATTGCCGCCTGTGCAGGGCGTTTGCAAGAACAGGGGTTAGATCGTGATTTTGCCATCGAAGTTCTCCACGGCTCGTTGCCGCTGGCGCAGCAGCGAAACATCATCGTTCCCAAAAAGCAGAACAAACGCAGGGTGATACTCGCGACCAATGTTGCCGAGACGGGTTTGACCATACCGGGAATAACCGCGGTCATTGATTCCGGATATGCACGGATACAACGGTTCCATATCCCCAGCGGGATGAACAGGCTTTCGCTTGAACAGATCTGCGGCAGTTCGGCAGAACAACGAGCGGGCAGGGCAGGGCGTCTCGGGCCGGGCCGTTGTATTAGATTGTGGTCAAAAGACGAACAGCGGCTATATGAAACCCCGGCAGAAATAACTCGCATTGACATAGCTGCGGCAGTTCTTGAATGCCTGCTTTGGGGGGTGAAACATCCCTCCGGTCTGCCTTGGCTGGAGTTGCCGCCGGAAGCGGCATGGAACCGCGCCCTGGAACTGCTGAGGGAACTAGGTGCCGCCGATTCAGCTAACAACCCGACCGATACAGGCAGGCAAATTGCCCGGCTGGGCCTTGATCCACGGCTCGGCAGGCTCTGTATTGCCGGGGCAAACACGCCCGGAACGGGGACACACACGCCCGCCACAGGGACACACATGAATTTTGCGTCCCTAGCCTGTACTGCCGCCGCCCTGCTCTCCGAAAGAAGCGATTCCGGTCCCGGCAGCAACGGGCCCGATTTTCTCGACAGGCTTTCCGCGGTGCATGGCAATGCTGATGCTCCCTGGGCAAAACGAATCATGGACAATGCCGGAGACCTGCTGCGGCGACTGGGAGTACGCGGAAAGGTGTCTGTCCCTTGGACACACGAAAAAGTGTCTGTCCCTCTTGGTCAAATGATTGTCACCGCTTTTCCCGACCGTATCGCAAAAGCCAAAATAGCATCCGTTTTTTCAATGAAAGCGGAAACCCATTCAAACGAAAGGGTCTACCGGTTTCCCTCCGGTAGAGATGCAAAAGTAGCCGCTCCGTTTGCTCCAACTACATGGCTCTGCGCCCTTGAAGTTGACTCAGGCGAACGCATGGGGTTTATTCGGCTTGCAGTTGCCGTTTCCGAAGAAACCGCCCTGCAAGCTCTGGAAAAGCAAACCGTTACCGAAAAAACCGTTATATGGAACAAACTCAAACCTCGTCTCTTTGAAACTAAAAAAGCAGGCCAGATTCTGCTTAGTGAACACCACAAGCCATGCAGCCGCGATGAAGTGCTCCCCTCTCTTGTTCCCATGCTGGCTGAGCGAGGGATTGTAGTTTTACCCTGGGATGAAGCCAAATCAGCAGCCCGAATGTTACTGCACCGGATACGGTTTTTTACCAGCCGTGGGGACAGAGATGCGGTCCAGGGGGACACACATAATTCCCAATGGGACGATGCCGCCCTTATTGCCGATGCGGAAAGCTGGCTTGGTCCATTTATCTGGAATGGCAACAAAACCGGCAAAGTTGAAATCATTACCAGTGAAGGACTGTGCAACGCCCTTTGTAACCGACTGGGCTGGGGACACACACAGGAAATGGACAAGCAGGTTCCCGTGCAATTTCAACTGCCAAACGGTAAAAAACGCACCATCGACTACAGTTCCGGCGAACCGTGTATCCGCCTGCGTTTACAGGATGCGTTTGGCATTACCGGCGATGGTTCCGGGCCGCCGCTTTGCATAATGGGAATGCCTATTGTGTTTCACCTGTTATCACCGGCGGATCGTCCCATCCAAATCACCCGCGACCTGGACGGCTTTTGGGCTGGTTCATACGCAGAGGTTCGTAAGGAAATGCGGGGGCGTTATCCAAAACATAAATGGCCGGAGAATCCGGGAATCGGGGACTACCGTTGAATTTACCTCTTTTATGTGCTATGGTAACTTTTAAGAAAGCAAGCTATGTCAGATCAAATTGTACCTATTGACCACATTCTCCCCAATAAACTGCCGTTGGTCGCCCTCATGGGCAGGCCGATTTTTCCGGGGATTTTCACTCCCATCATGATTGGAAACCCGGTTGATGTCAAAGTAGTGGATGATGCCGTTGCAGGCGATGCGATGGTCGGGCTCGTGATGATGCAAACCGAAACCGATACGCCGTCCATTGGCGATCTGTACAGAGTTGGAACAACTGCTAAAATCGTAAAAAAAATCAACCTTCCCGACGGCGGGGTTAATATCTTTATTTCCACGCTCAGCCGTTTCCTGATTAAAAAGACTCTCCATGCCAGCAATCCCATTGTTGCTGCGGTTGAACACCTCAAGGACGAGGAAGACAACACGAGCGAGGTAAAGGCCCTTACCCGTGCGCTTATTTCCGAAATGAAACAAATCTCCGAGAATAACCCCCTGTTTTCGGAAGAAATGCGCTTGAACATGATCAACATCGATCATCCCGGAAAAATCGCCGATTTTATTACCAGCATTTTGAATATCGACAAGGCGGAACAGCAGAAAATTCTGGAAACTCTCAATGTCCGCAAGCGCATGGAACAGGTACTGGTGTTCATTAAAAAAGAACAGGAACTGCTGCGAATCCAAAAAAGGATTCAAAAAGAGATAAACGAAAAAATCGAAAAATCACAGCGGGATTATTTTTTAAAAGAAGAACTCAAGGCAATCAAAGGCGAACTGGGAATGACCACCGATGCCAAAAGTTCCGACTACCAGCGATTCAAGGACAAGCTGGATGCTTTTAAGTTTGAAGGAGAAATCAAGGAGATCGTTGATCAGGAACTGGAAAAATTCAACCTGATGGAACCTAACTCCGCAGAATTTATTGTTACGCGCAATTACCTTGACGTGATTGTCAGCCTTCCCTGGCTTAACCCTGAACCTGAAAACTTCAATATGAAAAACGCCCAGGCGATACTTGAAGCCGACCATTATGGGTTAAAGGATGTAAAAACACGCATTGTCGAATATCTGGCTGTACGCAAATTGAGGGGCAGTTTGGAAGCGGGTAAAACTTCTCCGGAAACCGCAGCTTCCAAAGGATCGATCATCTGCCTCGTAGGGCCGCCCGGTGTGGGAAAGACCTCGGTTGGCAAATCCATTGCCCGTGCTCTGGGTAAGCAGTTTTTCCGTTTTTCGGTTGGCGGGATGCGGGATGAGGCGGAGATTAAGGGGCACCGCCGCACCTACATCGGTGCAATGCCGGGAAAAATCATCCAGGGGTTGAAGATCGTCAAAGCCAAAGACCCGGTGTTTATGATCGACGAAATTGATAAAATGGGGGCAAGCTATCAGGGCGATCCGGCAAGCGCGCTTTTGGAAGTACTTGATCCCGAACAAAATTATGCTTTCCGTGATCATTACCTTGACCTTCCGTTTGACATCTCTAATGTTTTCTTTATTGTTACTGCCAATACTTTAGACACCATACCTCCGCCGCTTTTAGACCGCATGGAAATTATTCAACTGCCGGGTTATATCGACACAGAAAAACTCGAAATTGCCAAACGCTACCTCGTGCCCAAAAGCCTCGGTAAAAACGGCCTGAAAAAAAATCTCGTGCGGTATACGAAGGACAGTCTTTTGCACATTGCCAACGCTTACGCGCGTGAAGCAGGTGTACGGAATTTTGAAAAAAACCTTGACAGTATTCACCGTAAAATTGCCAAACAGATTGTCGAAAATGAAGAAGCTGCAACTGCTGACATCTCTGTAGGGAAAAAAGGCACCGCTGTAAAAAAAAGTGCCGCTGTTGACTGTTTTGCTATCGACAAAAAGCTTATCGAAAAATATTTGGGCAAACCGATTTTCCCCGAAGGCGATATAAAAAAAGCCGACAAGCCGGGCATGTCCGTGGGACTTGCGTGGACCAGTATGGGCGGCGACACCCTGGTAATTGAAGCAGCATCGGTTCCCGGCAAAGAAGGCCTGACACTCACCGGTAAAATGGGCAACACGATGAAAGAAAGCGCGGCAATTGCCATGACTGTTG
>Ga0099364_10009983_pt1 | contig 13125 bp, 13 predicted proteins | sample TergutTh196P3_FD_73070 | JGI IMG/M metagenome (GOLD analysis project Ga0099364, IMG submission 73070) | Microcerotermes parvus P3 segment gut microbial communities from Pointe-Noire, Republic of the Congo - Th196 P3 | ecosystem: Host-associated > Arthropoda: Insects > Digestive system > Gut ...
TTGCAGCTATGCTCAATGACACAATCATACCCGCCGGACCTCCCCAAAAGCCTTGTGCCACAATAGATAAAGTTAATATCCCTATAGAAAACAATGCTTGCTTTCCGACTTGAACTAAAGCCTCTTTAGTTGCAAGCCCGCTTTGTTTGAGTTTAATGAACTGCCAAGCCGAAAACACCACTATCATCATTGAACCGATGACGCCCATGTTGCACATTGTCTTGATGTTTTCAGTTATTACCAATCCTAAATTCTCCAACACTCCGGTTAGAACGTTTGAAGCGAGTTGACCTATTGTACGTCCTACTCCATACCCTACAACAGACATGACTCCGGATTCTAAGCACACTTTGCTACCCTCTGCAAATGCATATTTAACAGATTCGGGCGAAATGCCCGACTGTGCAAGAGAAACAGCGAAACTTATTGTAAACCCAACCCCTAATCCGATTGCTACAGCCAAACCAACACCCTTGAGTTCGTTTTTGAAAATTGACTTATTGACTTTATTTGTAACACCTGTTTCTTTGAGAATGTTGTTTATCTTTTTTTCGTCTATCGTAATATTTCCGGATTTGTCTACTTTAATTGCTTTAGCTATCTCCATGTCTTGTTTTTTGGTAAGTGGAGTTGAACTTACACCATTTTTTCCAGTGATTCTATCGGTCAAAAGTTCTTTTACCTGTTTTTGATTAGTTGAAACATCCGAGCGGCCTTTAGCTATATTTCCTTTAATTTGTTTTTCTATTTCGGATTTTGCTTCTTCTAATTGGTCAGACGGAATTATGCGATTCTGACTACCGTATTTAGGATTTTGTTGTGAATTTACACTGGCTTTTGCATTCGAGCAATATTTCAACGATGCTTGTTTGTTGTCGTCGTAGTAAATAATATCAGCAGAACCTTTTGCATTGCTTACTAAAACTTTTGCATCCGGATTACCTCTTTTGATTATTGCATCAAGGTTGTATGTTCCAGCGTGGAAATCTTCCGCCATAAATCCACCACGTTGTGCTATTGTGTTGCTTGCATATTGGATTCCGCGTTGCGTCATTTTTGTACACAGCGATGAAAAAGCATTGTGGATATTTGATGTGTGTAAGCTTGTAGATGTTGCCACGTTTGAAAGCATAGATGTTTTCACCGCACTACTTACAACGGCAGAAAATTGACTTTCGCTAATGGAAGGGTACGCTGACTGAAATGATGACAAACTTCTGCGATTGCCCAACATAAACAATTACCCCCGTTTCTTTTCACATTCGATAGAACATTTTGTGAGCATGAGTTTATTATCATCGTCCAATCTGTTAAAGATATTTGAATACACAAAACTGTAATAGTTAAGCGTTTCGTTGAACAACCTTGACGAATCATAAGCAAACAGTGTTTCCGTTGCTAACTTGCGTAGTTGTGTGCTACTCTTATAGCGATTGCTGTCGCTCTTAAACCGTGTGTACGCACTACAAAATGCCTCAACCGCTTGTTGATTGTATATCTTATTCTTTTGCCGCTCAAGTTTTCTCATAGTTTCGCTTATCAACTCAGTTAAATCTTTTGTGAGTTCATCATAATCTCTTTTTAAAGCATCGGTCAAACTCTCATGCTCAATTTCAGCATCTATCTTCCCGATTTCTTCAAGACATTCATCGAGTTCTTTCTGCGTTGTTGCGGTGCGAATCACATCTTTCAAACAAAAGAGTTCAGTAATATTTTTCTTCGCATCAGAAATAATTTCTTTTTCAGCTTTTTCGACCTTTTCTTTTTCACGCTCGACTATATCGGAGTATATCGAATTCAATTGCTCGCGAGCATCTTTTATTATGCCTAAAGCTTCCTCATCAAGTTCCGCATTTTCTGCATAAAAGTCAAGCGTAATTTCGGCTTCCCTAAAGAAATCCAGCCGGTCTGTCACCGACTTATCTGCCCACATACAGAGATAATTAAAGTAAGCTTTGAAAACTTCTGCATTCGATGGATTTTTGTTAAGCAAATTCTTGCCTATTATCACGACTTCGGCAATTGCCGCCTCTTGTTCTTTGTAGCGGTTAAAAAGTTCTAACATATTATTCCTCCAATTTTTCCCCATTGTAAAACAATTCATGCCATTGTTTTACAACGGGATATTTGTAAAAAAATCATCTTTTGCCCATTTATACCATTCTGCCAATGATTCGAGTTGCGGTAAGTCTTTCTCCGAAAGTTCGACTTTCTCACGCAGTTCAGTTACGTGTTTTTGCCAGTCATTCTCTAATTCGTTAGCGGCTTCATCGAAAGCCTTGGCAGTATCATTCCAGTGCTTTTTAATGGCAGTGATGTATCCATCTTGAATGTCGTTCTTTTCAAATTCCTTAATGAAATTTTTTGCCACATCTTTCTTCCATGTCCCGGATATCCACCCCCACAGACCCGCCACAGCCATTATGAGTGAAGCCGCACCGGCAGCAATCCAACCTATTACGGGAATCGAAGCCAGCGTCACTAATCCGACAATTTTAAGCATACCTAAGCCGGCAAACACAAAACCACCAATTCCGTGTATCGCTCCATATGCGGATAAATATCTCCAAAACGCATATTTGGCTTCATATCCGGATTCAAAGGCGTTAACTCCAATTTTATCAAAAGACTCTTTTTGAAACTTAGATGTGTACTTATCAATTACGGGGACTAATTCACCGGAAGCGTCCTCTAACAAATCTTGACACTTTTCAGCGATTGTATTATGAAGCCAAGACATAAACAATCTGATATCATCCTTTTTGTTTTTAACTTCTTTTTGTACCAACAGTTCAATAATTTTATCTTCGGTAAGCAGATTGCCACAGAAACTATTAAAATCCGAAATTGTATCCTTTTTGAATTTCGATATTTTATTGCGTACTTCATTTTTGTTTTTATCGTTATCCTTTTGACGTTTAAGTTCGTTATCTTCAATTTCTTCAAGTTCACGTCTAACTTCATCCGCATTATTGATTAGCTTGTCATATTCCTCAATTTCATTGTTTAAACGTGGGATTTGCATATCAACATACTCGCAAATAGCCTGTTTTGACTTGTCCCTTATCATTTTAGGCAAAGCTTCGGTTGCTTTTTTCAAAGCAAGGTTAAACGCTTTACAACGTGCGGGAATATCTATTGAGTATGAGAAAAACCTTGTTCGAAGCAATTTTTTCACTTCGCTCTTATGCTTTTTTTGAAGTTTTTCTTTATAACCGGCGGTCAAAGTTTTGTCATAAAAAGCAGCACAACGCCTATCAAGAATGCGTTCAATTTCTTCTTCGGGAGAACGTCCATCTTTTCCGGATGTAATTATGTGAGCTTGAGAAGCTACAACAAAAAGCAATTCAAGGCTTTCTAATCTATCAATATTATTCTTCAAAAATCCCATCTCTTGTTCTGTTAAGAAACCATTCGCCTTTGAGAGATATATCATAATGTCAGGGTTTATCAGATGTTCTTTCGTGGCATCGCCGAACTTATTATCACCTGCGTTTTCTGTACCGAATCCGGGGAAATCAATGATGTCACAGTTTTTCAAAATTTCGACATCAACAAAGACTACAGCAGAGCCGACCACATCTGCGTTGAAAGCTTCGCCATCGTGTTTGCCGTGAGAATCCAATATATCAATACCACCGGATGCAATCAACCAAGAACGGCAGTATTCTTCATCGTCCAATCGTCTGTCGTTCCAAACTTTTTCTTCCCCAAGTTGGCTTTTAAACACCCACACATCCTCTTTCATGTACGAAGGTCTATCGGAAATATGTTTGATGAACACAGCGATAGATGTCGTAGGCGTCCAATCTGTCGGCATTTTATCCACTCCGAACAAAGCATTAATTAACGTACTCTTCCCCGAATCGGAATAACCGACAACAGAAATTTTCGGTTTGACAAGTGTGTTACGAATAGTCGTTTGCAATCCGCCAATATAATCGTTGCGCAACTTTTCCGTTATTCCCTTTTGTTGCAATGCCCTATTGACATAATCTGAAATCGTGCCCTTTACGGTGTTAGCTTTTGCCCATTTGTTGGCGAACTTGAGGGGAGGTTCTTCTTTGTAGTGCATAACAGCTTGAACACTCAGTCCTGCTTTTTCTGCTATTTTCCCTACAATTCCGGAAGGAAGCTCGCTGTCCTTCTCCCAATTTTCAACCGAATCAACGTTTCTGTCCACAAACTCGGCAAACTCCTCACGTGTCATTTTTAGCTTTTCGCTGTACAGTGCCTTAACATCCATAGTTATTGTGTTCTCCTTATTTTTTTATAATATTTTAACCTTTTCTCCCTGACTCCGCAGCCACATATCCACACCGTCGCCATAAACCTCAGCACGAATTACAACCCCGTCATCGGTTTCGCTCTCAACCCGAGCAGTTGGCAGTCTATCAAGAACAGCCTCAAGTCCACCCTTATACAAAAATCGAATCGTCCGCAATTCCCCTGCATACATAAACTGCACTCTTTTTCGGAATTCTGACTCGCTGAATTTTTCAGAATAAGGGATTTCAAACCTCTCGTCCGTCCCCTTAATCGAGTTTATGCGGTCTACACGGAATACTGTTGGGAACGGCTTCCCATCAATGTAAGTAATCAGGTAAAAATAAAACTCCGAAAACATGATTCCAACCGGCTTCACCTCATGCTGACGTATGGTGCCATCAAGCCGCTTGTATGCAATCTCAATGGTGATTTGCTCCTTGACAAACTCCGCTAACTGCCAAAGCCGATTAACAAGGGATTTCCCATGTTGTAGTGGGATATAATTCAGCTGCTCATTGGCGATAAAGCTCTTGACCGACTTTGCCTCTGCAATCTCGCATTGCCGCAATAGCTTGGTGATTATCGAAGGTGAATGTTCTCCTCCGAGACCCCGAAATCCCTCATAGCGATGAGCTGTCTGTCGGCGTTTTGCTCCCGAGTCGAAACCCGGGCATATCCATAAGTTATAGGGTGCGACGGGTGACGGGCTTTGCCCGTAAGCAGGTCGCCCGACTTATTAATTTGAGCCATTTTATCACCATCCTTTCAAGTTTAGCTCTATCGCTATTTTACACCCAAGGACGATCATAGTATCTTTGCAAGGCGGGAAATCCCCGCCCATTTTCTTATTATAGCACATAAACCACGTTCTGTCAATACTAAAACCACAAATAGTTTCTGTAAATTTTCGAGCATCCGTTGTACAATAATTAAGGGGTGATTACATGGACTATATGAGGTTAGGGCAACGAATTCGTCAAGAACGCAAAAAATTGAACCTCACGCAAGCCGAACTTGCCGAATTCATCGACATTTCGGACACTTACATGGGTTCAATCGAGCGGGGCGAACGAAGCCTCACGTTGGACACGTTGGTGAGACTTGTCAACCGTTTAGGGGTGACAGTCGATTTCATGCTGTCGGACTCGGTGTCGGACAGCGACACGAACATTTTGGAGCAGTTCAAGCAAATCACCGATGGTCAGCCTCCCGAACGCAAGCGAATGGCTCTCGATGTGATTCGCACTATGTTTGCTCATTTGGGGGAAGAATGAACTTGCCTGCGCGAAGATTCCGGAATAGCTCGACATCGTTGAGAAGTCGTTGTGTTGCGATGTTGACGAGCATTTCCGGTGTCGTGGAGTATTCGTTCGCAAGGGTGTGGAGTCTGTCTGTGAGTGTGGGATTTGTGATTGCGATTTTCATTTGGTAGTCTCCTTTCGTAAGGTTGATTTAGACATAGGCAATCCTCGTTGTTATGACGAGGATTATTTCTGTGTCTAATAAATAATACATATATTGAAATACGATAAACAGAGAAACAGGGGGCATAACCCCCTGACATAGATAATTTTATTTTTGCTTCAATGCTCTTACCCACTCGCCGATACATATAAGACCATATATTATTCAAATTTCATAATAACAACAATCAACAAAATAGTCTAACTACCAACACCTAACCCAAACATATTCAGGAGCGATACAGTCCAATAACAAAAACCACAACTACTAATTTAATGAATACAAAAGTGACAAAATATGCGTATTCAAATAAATTAGAAAGTAGGCATACATCATGAAAAGTAAAGTTAATGATTATCATTCGTCTTCTCTTGGTTATCACACTTTAACGGTAGTAACGCCAATCTCATATAACGATGCAAACGAGATACGAAAAGCGTTTGAACATATGAGCTCAGCACATGAACAAATAAGATATCATCCGACCGGAGATAAACAGAAAATACTGTTACCAAACGGAACGTTCAAAGAAACATTCACTAAATACAAGGCTAAATATTACATTGGTGAACACAAAGCCGTCGAGTGGCTAATTAAATACTGCAATTATCGGAAAGACTTGAACTTCTTCTTTATTTCAGCAACTATAAATCCCAAACTACTCATAGGTGAAATTGATTACATCCATTGTAGCGACCAGTCGTATATATTAGGAATCTGCGAAAAATACAATTCTATCATCAAGGGAATATCAGACTCAATCCCTGAATTTAAGCACTATCTTCCAAATCGGATTGACTATTGCTTTAACGAAGATGTTACGATGAACAAATTCGGATGCACGGGAAAGCGGATGATGAAATTGATTAAACGCAGCGATATTCTTCCGCGTTATAAAGAGTACGAACCCAAATATGACAAAAAATCCCACAGACGAGAATGTACCAAATACAGCCATTATCTGATGAACGATTCTGTGAACTTGAATTGCTATTGGAAGTCGCACGAACAGCTTAAAAACCACCCATACAGACACTTGATTTCCGAGAATATAATCCGATTTGAAGTACAGTGTCTATATAGCAAAGTTAATGTTCTAAAACAACGTATAAAGAAAAGTGTCCCCGATACCCCGTTGTGCAATTTCTTGATTACATCACGTTTATTAGCCGATAAAGTCGCTAAACAAGAGCTTACAAGGTATTTTAACAGAGTCGTTAAATCGGGTGATTACTACTCAATGAAGGAAGCAAAGAAACTAATCGCCAAACAAGAAAATCTTTATGCTGCGACTAAACAGCGTTTGATTTCTATGTTAGAACTTATCGAAGAGAAAGAAACAATCTACTATGCAAGAAAACATCTTATGGATTCAGGCAACACCGACTTAGAAAGAGAAAAGCTTAAAGTCAGGTTTAATGCAACTTTACGCGACTTAGCGCAACTGAAAATTAACCCCGTGACGATTCCCGAACGTTGGCGAATACCGTCTATACCCGGACTAATGACGTATATTAATCTATGCAATTAAGCGGTATGTCAAGCAATTAAAGACTATCCAACAAAAAAAGTTTTTGAAATACCTCTGCAAACACTTGACTTTTAGTTCGAGTTATGGTACAATGTATTCAAAACATTGAATCTCGGAGGTTTGCTAATGATACAAAGACAAGAATATCTCAATTCCCTAATCAGCTTCAAAGACAAACAACTAATCAAGGTTATTACGGGAATTCGGCGTTGCGGGAAATCCACGTTGTTTGAACTATTTCAAGAATATCTTCACTCCATAGGCGTGACTGAGAAGCAAATCATCTCAATCAATCTTGAAGAGGGCGAACACGATGAAATCGAAACCTATAAACAGCTTTACGCGTTCGTTAATGAGCGGATTCTTCCGAACGAGAGAGCGTATATTTTCATTGATGAGGTGCAACGGGTGACGGACTTTCAAAAATGCGTTGATAGTCTGTACGTAAAAAAGAATTGCGACGTTTACATCACCGGTTCAAACGCACATCTTCTCAGCGGAGAACTTGCGACTCTGCTTTCCGGTCGATATATCGAAATCAAGATGCTTCCGCTGTCATTTAAAGAGTATACTTCGGCATTCCCCGAAAACAAAAGCCCCGAACGGTTGTATGCCGATTATATCCAAAACAGCGCGTTTCCTTACGCTTTGGAGATTCCCAAACCGAAGGACAGGCGACAATATCTGCAAGGAATTTACGACACGATTGTCCTCAAAGACATTGTTGCTCGTAAAAAGTTCCCCGATATTGCCATGCTCAAAAGCGTTACGCGGTTTATGTTCGACAACATCGGGAATCTCTGCTCGACTAAAAAAATCGCCGACACAATGACTTCGGCGGGACGGAAGATTTCAGTCCACACGGTTGAAAGCTACCTTACCGCACTCACGGACAGTTTTATTTTCTACCAAATCGGGCGTTATGACATAAAAGGCAAGCAGTATTTAAAAACAGGTGATAAGTATTATGCCGCCGATGTTGGGCTTCGTTACGCGCTTCTCGGGACTAAACCGGCAGACATGGGGCGTATTCTCGAAAACATCGTTTTTCTTGAGTTGTATCGGCGAGGATATGAGATTTATATCGGGAAAGTCGGCAATGCGGAGGTTGATTTTATCGCAATCGGCGATAAAGGCACCGAGTATTACCAAGTCGCTTATACCGTAATCGACACCGACGGTAACACTCTTAAACGCGAGTTGGCTTCACTTGAAGCAATCAGAGACCACAATCCTAAATATCTTTTGACGATGGATAACGTTCCGCCGACTTCGCACAACGGGATTAGGCAGGTGAATGTTTTGGATTGGTTGTTGAAGAATTCTTGAAAGCAAGTTCTTCTTCCGCAACGCACTATACCTCTATAATACAGCGTTAAAACAGGGATGTCTTATGACGAAGAAGAAGTAGAAGAAGCCGTTTGTGTCTTTAGAATCGTCAACATAGACGACAGTAAAATCCCCCGCAAAAACAGGGGATAGTGTCATTATTGACTATTGTAGAATTCGAGAATGCGAGTTCTTGCTCCGTCCATAGCGGAAACAGAACCTGACCATATTGTAGATGTTCCCTCAGCATTCGCCATGCCTATAGCAAAAGCTAATCAAGTCAGACCTATAATCCGTAATGTAAAAAGCACAAGTGCACAGAACATCAACTACCCCATTGGATTTAATTTCGGCGAGCTGCATTTCAGCAATGCTCGCCGAATCTACCGGGTGTGTCTGTATGGGTTTGCCAACAATACGCCATGATTTGATAATGTTCTGAGATATAACAATATCGCACTCTGCCTTGTTTACCGCAAACTTTGTATAATCTCCATTGCGATTTTCGGTGTTTACCCTCATTTTGTATTTTTTGTCTGTCAACTCCGTCATAGTCGCAGTATAACTGTAATAATCCGAATCGGGAATGCTTTTCATATGATAGAACGCCTCAACCATTGGATAGTTAAGATACAGCTTACCCATATCGGTAAACTCGGTGAAATGATTTACCATTCCCCTTATTTTATCTTCCGAAAATAGCGAATCTTGCGGGTCGAAGTCGAAAATCAATATGATTTCAGAAAAATTATTATTGAACAATTCTTTCTTTATGGGGTCTTTTTCTCGCGACCGTAGGTGCATAAGAATATCGAAGTCATCGAGTTTGCCGTCTTGAATCATAGACTGATACAAGGCATAAATATTGGTAGCGTAAGAAAATATCTGATGTGGAGCGGCTATACCGTAGATTCCAAGAAGATGCTCCATTAATCGAACGTCCGTCTTTTCCCCCTCTACTAATATGAGTATATTACGCTTCTTCATCGAACTCACCACTTTTATACAGATTTTGCAGGTTATGCCCCTCGCGCAACTCTCTGTCGGTAGCATTGACAAACGACATCAACTTATTTTTGCTCAAGATAAAATAACAATCAGGTCGCATAATGCGGTTTGAAAGTAAGTTTGTGTTGTGAGATGTGAAAATAACCTGCGTATTTTCGAGCTTTTTCACAAGATTGACAATTGTTTCCGCCAATTCTACATGATATAACGCATCGAATTCGTCTAAAAATACGACAGATATACGATTTTTCGGTTGTTCTTGTATGCTTTTGTACAGATAAAAAAACTGATAGAGAGCAATTGTGCCACTTGAAGCAACATCGTAAAATAGATGTGAAGACGAATCCTCGCTTGTTTTAGCGAATAACCGTTCTTTGCCGTCATCATCTTTTCTTATTTCTAAGATGATTTTAATATCTGCATCCTTAAACAGATTTTGCAGTTCTTCTAAGACGAGTTTATCGTCAAACAACCGCTGCGGGTAAAAATGACTCATTCTTTGTTGCCGTAATTTTCTTTCGGGTGCAACCGAAATAAATCGCATCCCTAATATAAAATCAACCGTTCGCTTTAGTGGGTGGAAATCGTCTAATGCCGTATTGTTCCTTACATACATAAGAATGGAAGAGCCAATATTCTCAAAATCTAACACCAATGTCGGCGAGAGTGTTCTCAACCCCTCAATGTTACGATTGCTTTCATCGTTACAATCATATTCAAAGAGAAGAATGTCGTTTATCGTCACTTTTTCATATACGAATGTCCTATAGGCATCTTTACGGTATAGATACTCAACTTTATCGTTGCCAAATTGAAAGACATATCGAAACTCCGCATATCCTGTTTTGTTAGAAGAGTTCAAATATGTCAAATCGCCATAATCCTCTAAAACACCATCTTGCGCTATCCGTGTTTTTGGCATGGCAACGTCACACAAAGCCAAGCCGAAATTCGACTTGCCGATTGCGTTCTTTCCGTAAATGATTGCTTTACCGAGCATATCGTTGTTTATGCAATCGGTGTTGAACCTGTATTCCCGCACATCAGAGAAATCTAAGCTAATAGGCACTTCAAAATTTTTAAACCCCGAAACTTCAAATAATTTCAGCATATCAATCGCTCCTTAATCTTTGATAATACTATTATAACTCATAAAAATCCAAAAGTCAATAGCTACCGTAAAAAAATTACGGTAGATTTTTGCGTTTTGGTTTCTCAACCATTCAATATCTCCGAATCAACATTATGCTCCGCATAATTCGCCTTGACTTTCGCTTCAGCATGATTCGCATAGCAGTACCGACAGCCGTTCATGCAGGAATTGTAAGCTCCGATATCAACGCTGACCGCACAGTTGCAACCATCTCGCTGGTTTTTGTCACGAGGAAGTTCCAATCCAAACATAGTTGAATCAACGCAGAAAGTCGGCGGTAATCCCAACTCTTCGCAACAAGAGTGAAGCGTGATTCCGTAGGATTTTGCAATTTCCGATAACTCATTCACCAATGATAGTTTATGCGGCAAATCCAACGTCCGACTACCGACTTCACGCATATTTTTCGCCACCGACTTGTACTCAATCACAAAGCTAATCACGCACTTTTTAGTGCTGCCCGTAAGCAATTCGCACAGCCGTGAAAAAGCTCCGATGTGGTAATTGTGAGTGTACCGCTCGTTGATTACAATCGGGTCGTATCGCCAAATCATGCGCTCCGCTCCGATACGTTTTGCAAGTTCGATGAATGCGGGAATTACGACTGTTTTCTTATCGGCAAGTCCACTCTCGAGGTCGGAGTGATACGGTGTAATTGAGTATTGGAAATAATACTGAAATTTGTCAAGCGTAGCGATTTTCGTGCAAGGCAGGGCGGCTCCGCCGCCGCCGCGCAGGAGCAGGCTCGAAGAGCCGTTGCTCCGAAGTTCGAGCAATGGAGCGGCATTTTTAGTCCACAGGACGATTCCGTCCACGTCTTCGGAGAGTAACGACACACGGCGGATTTGTTGCGGGTTAAACGGGTTTTTGACAAGGCAATGCCCCGCATTCAGCCGATTGATGAACCAGTCGGCATAAAATGCGGGAATGTCTGTTCTGCGTGATGCGGAAATGAGCATTGAATTACCTCTATTATTTGCGATAAAGAATATCTATACCCTTGTATATCACCGTGTTGTCAAGCACATTTTTTCTCCATTTGTGAGTGCTTTCGCATTCACCTTTTTCTTTGACGCGAAAATCAATATTGGCTAACGCTGAACGAGTAACATCATACCCAACAGGGGTAATATCAATCATTTTACGACCTTCTATATTTTCGGAATCAGACCCCTGTATGTCCGAAACCATAAAACGAAACAAATTTTTCGCATAATAACTCGTTATTTCGTCTTTGTTTAACGGTTTGCCGTTATAATTCGCATTTTCATTAAACTCTATAATTTCTCGATTAGCTAACTTATTGCGCAATTCAAAGATACTCAGATAAACGCCTTCATAAATGGCATACAAATTATAGGTTGGGTCTAACATGAACCACTTATTTAAGCTGTCGCTCCACGCTTCACAAACTACATGATTATCATCGTCGTACGGTGAAAACGGCATAATATATACAGTCCTCGCTTTTATTCCGACAGCAAGCAAACACTCAGTCAACGCGAAAGACAGGGAACGGCAGTTGAGCCCGTTTTCCACGCCTTTGCCGAGTGAATATTCAAACAATTTTGAAGCACTGTTTTCGATTCGATTATTATAATTCCCATAATGATAAATTTTTGATGAAATCCATTCCAATAAATTGATAGCTTTGGCGAAATCTGTTTTTGCTGACTTGCTTGCAATCTCGCGTAAATTATAGGCTTTGAGTAAATCGCTATAATCTGCACCAATCAAATATTTGAGCGGCACTTCTAATCCGTCATCACGAAATTCATTCGTCATTTTTAATATACCAGTATATACGTTGAGCATAATTTATACCCCCTTTATTTTTTGTTTGGTGTGAAATTTATCACAGATGTGTAACCTCTGTGTTGGGATAAGTCGCAGCAATTCGCTCCGCAAGCAGTCGGCGGTGGCATAAGTTCGGCAAGTCCTCGGCGCAGAGCAGACAGATTCGCTTGCCTATGAAGTCCCTGAAAAAGCCAAAATCCTGCTTGGTGAGTAAATTATTATACGCAATTTCATACTCTTCCCAATTAATTCGACCGCTCTTGTAATCATCAAAAAGTGCGGCAGTCGGCGCGAATTGCACAGCCCAAGTATACCCGCAGTTGCAGATTTGCGAGAGGAAATATTCCAAGTCCCGGCTTTTGGAAAATCCGCTGAGTTGCGTGGAGTTATACCGCCGCACGTCTATTAACAAATCAATCTCGTTTGCACGGATTAACCCGAAGAATTTCTCGGCGGATTTCTTTGTGTAACCTATTGTGAATATGTTCATGTGAATGGCTCCTTTGTAGTTTTTACCCCTATTTCTAATGCAGTAGTTGAGGGCTTTGAGATTCATTATTTTGCAAGAACTCTG
>Ga0099364_10009984_pt1 | contig 13125 bp, 10 predicted proteins | sample TergutTh196P3_FD_73070 | JGI IMG/M metagenome (GOLD analysis project Ga0099364, IMG submission 73070) | Microcerotermes parvus P3 segment gut microbial communities from Pointe-Noire, Republic of the Congo - Th196 P3 | ecosystem: Host-associated > Arthropoda: Insects > Digestive system > Gut ...
AAATAAAAGTGTTGGCGAACACGTCGAACACAACGCAGAGGGACAGAGCCAGCATTATCGGCTTCATCATGGCGATAGCCTCGGGAGAACCTAAGCCGAAACCGGCGGAAATCGGCCCGGTAAAGGCGAGGTTGCCCACGCTGACAATAATTGCCAACGGCAGCCCCCAGGCAAGGGAGGTATACACCACCCGCTTAACGCCGGTTGAATCGCGCTCGGCGTTCATGACCCCCGCCAATTGTACAAAAGCCAGAGAACTGCCCAACGTCGAGGCCGCGTATAAACTAAACAGCGCGCAATACGCGGTAAAAGCGGAAAGCGACAGCGGGCCGTAGTTTGTGATCAGGAACGTGTTGATGACCACGCCGTTGATGATCGAGCAGATTTCCCCGGTGGCGCCGGTCAAGCCGCTTTTTACGATTTTCAGACAGATACGGCTTAATTCGCCCGGCCTGACCCTGGCGAACCCCAACACTTTCGTTTTATTCGCCGTCAAGTATAGTATGACGAGCCCAATAATCACATAGCCCGCGCAGGTTCCCGCGGCTATGGCGCTCAAGCCGGCTCCCGCCCGGTTAATAAGCGCGTAGGTTATGGCCAGGGCGCTGAACGGCGATACAGCCGTTATAATGATCAGCGCTTTGAGATAGCCATCGAACTTTAGCAAGGCGTAGCCTATGGATACGGAGGATATGAAAAATCCGCAGACCATAAAAATAGACGCGTACAGCCGGGCCTCGGCGAAAGTTTCCGAGGGAACTTTTAAGGCATATAAAATATCGTTCAGGAATAAAAAGCCCAGCGCGGCGATGGCCGCGCAAATCACCAGATTGCTGGCGTAAGCCGCCGTAACGATTTTTTTCGCGCCGTCGAAATCATTGTCGCCGATATATTTTGAGCAAAGGGTGGCGCAGCCTATTTCATAAAGGGTCCCCAATGCTATATAAAAGAATGAGAACGGGATCAGCAGTCCTACCGTACCCAGCGCGGCAGGCCCAAGCAGATTGCCGGCCAAGAAAGAACTGATGAAGTACGCGGAATTTCTCAAGAAAACCGTTATGACGGTGGATATGTAAAACTTCTTATAAAGCCTGCGAGTGAAAGACCCGCTGTCGTTCATAACGTCCTCGCCTCCCATTTGAGAAATATTAACGGCTTGACATTCAAGCGCTCAAAGCAAGGGGATATATTGGAAAGTTGATTTGAAACAACGTTCCGGCCGGGGCGTGAGCTTCTGTTCGCTTCACCCTCCAAGATATGCCCTGCGTATCTCGCTATCGTTGGCGAGTTCTTCTCCGGATCCGGTGCGGGTCACCCTTCCCGTTTCCATTACGTACCCTCTGTCGCTTATCGCAAGGGCCTGCATGGCGTTTTGCTCCACCAGCAGGACGGTCACGCCCGACTCACGCACGCGCTGGATGGTCCCGAACAGGGATTCGACTATCATGGGGGCAAGCCCCAGCGACGGCTCGTCCAAAAGCAGCAGTTTGGGTTTGCTCATCAGCGCGCGGGTTATGGCAAGCATTTGCTGTTCTCCGCCCGACAGCGTCCCTGAACGCTGGGATAACCTTTGCCTCAGAACGGGAAAAAGAGAAAAACAATATTCCATATCACGGTCTATGGCGTCCTTGTCTTTTTTATCGCGCAGCCATGAACCCATTATGATATTTTCCTTTACCGAAAGGGAGGTAAATAAATGCCTGCGCTCGGGAACTATGGCAAGCCCTTTTTTTACCGCCTCATCCGCATATCCGGGCATTGGCTCCCCGTTAAACATTATTGAGCCCGACGAATAAGGGATGACAGAGCAAATAGTCCACATGAGCGATGATTTCCCCGCCCCGTTCGCGCCCACGACCGACACGATCTCGCCCCCCTCCACATTCAGGGAAACATCGTGAAGCGCGTGGACAGCTCCGTAAAATACGTTTATATCTTTCACTTCAAGCATTTGTTTAGTCTCCTGTCATAATATCTCAAACCTGTTCTTCTGAAACCTGATCAACCCCTCGTCGCGCATTTTACAAAGCTCGTTTGACATGGCGCTGCGGTCGACGCAAAGGTAGCCCGCCAACTCCTCCCGATTGAAGGATATGGTGAATTTTTTTGCGGCGCCTCTTTCCAAATCAAAGAAACACAGCAGCTTTTCCCTTGTGGTGCGCCTGGAAAGTATCTCAATTTTTTTATTGAGCGCCAGATTCTTTTTGGCGATCAGCCTGAGCATGTTTTCTATAAGTCTCGCATGAAAAGGACACACTGAGGGACATGAGACAATAATTTTTTTATAGTCGATAAGCAGGATTTCGGAGTCTTCCACTGCCCGCACGGTAACCGGGCTTTGTGAAACGCCCGCGCAGGCAAAAGCTTCGCCGAATATTTCGGACGCGGATAATTTGGCAAGGATGGCGATATTGCCGTTAACATCCTCTTTTATGATCCTTATGCCGCCCGACAGGATCAATCCCACAAAGTCCACCGTATCCCCGGACAGCAAAATGACGGCATCTTTTTTGTAAAATGCCGTTCTCGCCGATAAACAACCGAACATCCGCTCAAAGTCGCTGAAAGCGATTCCTTGAAACAAAGGATTATTTTTTATCGTCTCAAAAATTTTTTTCAAAAATCTACCTTTTCTTGTTGTATATACAACAGATTTATTGTTTTTATTATAATACACTGTTTCCATAAATTAATAAAGGAGGAACGCACTATGTCAATGTTTTGTTTCCAATGTGAGCAGGCCGCCAAAGGGACGGGCTGCACGACCGACGGTGTTTGCGGTAAAAAAGCCGGTACCGCCAATCTGCAGGATACCCTCACCGAGGAACTTATCTGGCTTGCGAGAGCCGCAGGATGCAAGACTCCTGCCGAAAGCACCCATAAAGCCGTAATAGACGGCCTGTTCACCACCGCGACCAACGTAAACTTCAACGATGAAACCATACGCCGCCAAATTGAAATAGTCAAAGCGGAAAAGGCAAAGCTCGCGCCGGAATGCAGCGCCTCGACCTGTTCAAAAAATAACAGCTATGATATGGCGCGGCTTTGGAAGGATAACGAGGATATACGCTCCTTGAAATCGTTATTGTTATTCGGCTTGCGCGGTATGGCTGCCTATGCCCACCATGCTTACGTACTCGGTAAAACCGATGAAGCGGTCAACGGCTTTTTTTACAAAGGGCTGATCGCGATTGGCGCGGAAAAATCAGCCGATGAACTGCTTGCGCTTGTCATGGAGCTCGGCAATGTCAATCTGAAATGTATGGAATTGCTCGATGCGGCCAACACAAGCGCATACGGAAAACCCACGCCCGCAAAGGTAAGCTGCAATATCGAACCCGGCCCGTTTATCGTCGTTTCCGGCCATGACCTGCGCGACCTCAAACTGCTTTTGGAGCAGACGCAGGGCAGGGGTGTCAATGTTTACACTCACAGCGAAATGCTTCCGGCGCACGGCTATCCCGAATTGAAAAAATATCCGCACCTCAGGGGCAATTTCGGCACAGCGTGGCAAACTCAGCAGAGCGAGTTTGAAAATATTCCCGCGCCCATCCTGTTCACGACAAACTGCCTTATGCCCGTTAAGCCAAGCTATGCCGACAGGGTTTTTACTACTTCGATAGCGTCATATCCGGGCGCGGTCCATATCGGCGATGATAAAAACTTCGCGCCGCTTATTGACAAGGCGCTCTCGCTTGGCGGCTGGAAGGAGCAGCGCAAAATGACCGGGATCAATGGAGGCGACACGCTGACCACCGGTTTTGCGAAGGACACGGTATTATCCGTGGCCGACAAGGTGATCGAAGCCGTGAAAGGCGGGGCGATCAGGCATTTCTTCCTTGTGGGCGGCTGCGACGGCGCAAAACCGGGCAGGAATTATTACACGGAGTTTGTAAGACAATCGCCGAAGGACACAGTCATACTCACCCTCGCCTGCGGCAAATTCCGTTTCAATGACCTTGACATAGGCGAAATTGGCGGCTTGCCCCGTATCATGGATATGGGACAATGCAACGACGCGTACAGCGCGATCAAAGTTGCGGTCGCTTTATCCGAAGCCTTTAACTGTTCCGTGAACGAATTACCGCTGACACTGGTGCTTTCCTGGTACGAACAGAAAGCGGTCTGTATCCTTCTCACGCTGCTTGCGCTCGGTATCAAAAACATATATATCGGGCCGAGCCTGCCCGCGTTTATATCCCCGAATATACTGAACGCGCTTGTGGAAAAATTTAACCTGACGCCAATTTCAACTCCGGAAGCCGACCTCAAAAAAATATTGGGATAGCGTGGATGCCGCGCGATCAAAATGGAATGTGACATTACCTCAAGGCATGACGTCAGCCGGTGATCAAAAAAATCTCATTTCCGTATATTCGGAAATGAGATTTTTTTGTTTTAGCGTCTCATTGGAGATTGTTTTTTTTCAGCTATGGTTTCATTTTGTCAAAAAACGCATTATAATAATAATGAAAACTAACGGGGAGTGTCTTAAAATGGCTGAAAATTTTCGCCCTACACGTATGGAAGTGAACCTGAAAAATGTACGCGCTAATTTTTCCAGCATATGTTCTTATGTAAAAGGACGTGAAATTTATGCTGTGGTCAAAGCGGACGCTTACGGACACGGAGCCGTCGAAATAGCGCGGGCGCTTGTCGAAGAAGGGTGTAAACAGTTTGCGGTTGCAATTCCGGAAGAAGCTGTTGAATTGCGCGGCGCCGGTATAACGAATCCGATACTTGTCCTTGGCGCTTCCCCGTATAATGCGGCTGAGGAGTTGGTTCGCCTTGATGTCGCCGCCGCTTGTACGGACGTCAGATTTGCGAAGGCAATCAGCAAAGCGGCTGAAAAACAGGGAAAGCTCGCGAAACTTCACATAAAAATTGATTCCGGAATGGGGAGAATAGGTTTTGCGGTAAAGGAGTTTAAAGACGCGATTGAAAAAATTTTACCACTGCCGTCTATTGACATTGAAGGAATATTTACTCATTTCGCGGCGGCGGACGAATCCCGCCCGGATTGGACGAACCACCAGTTCTCGGAATATAAAAAAGCCCTTGCGATTGCCAAACAAAAGGGGCTTCATGTGAAAATGCGGCATACTTGCAACAGCGCGGGGATATTGGCGCATCCGGACAAACATCTTGACATGGTGCGGCCCGGAGTGATTTTATATGGAATGATGCCATCGGCGGAAACCGTGTGCGCGCACCCGATAACCCTGCTCCCCGCGTTTGAGGTGAAAACCGGGATAGCCCTGATACGCAGCCTGCCTCCGGGCACAGGGATAAGTTACGGGCTTCGTTACATGACGAGAGGGGAAGAACGCATAGCCGCCCTGCCGGTGGGATATGCCGACGGGGTCACTCGCGCGTTGTCGGCGAAAATGTCCGTGCTGATACATGGAAAGCGCTGCCCCGTCGTGGGGACCATATGCATGGATCAGATGATGGTGGATGTGACCGGTCTTGAGAACGTAAAAACAGGAGATGAAGCGGTCATAATAGGAAAACAGGGAAATGAGACCATATCACCGGAGGAGATGGCGGGCGCGAGAAATACAATAAATTATGAGATCCCGATTATTTTTTCAAAAAGGGTTCCAAGAATATATATAAAATAAGAGGTTCAATAATGGGGCTGAAATCAAGAATATCGAAAGTACGGACGGGAGCCAAAGAAAAGATATCAAAAGTACGGACAGGAGCTAAAGAAAGAATATCAAAAGCAAAGGCGGGAGCCAAAGAAAAGGTATCAAAAGCCAGGGCGGGAGCTAAACAAAAGGTAACCAAGGCAAAAGCCGTAATATTTAATATCCCTAACATATTAAGCTTGAGCAGGGTTTTCCTTGCCCCGCTGGTGCTTATATTTCTGACTATACGTATAAAAACGCCGGTAAAAATTTTTGACCCTTTGGGGATAGAAGTCTCATTGGGAGACCTTCTTGCCGTGACTGTTTTTATAATTGCGGCGATAACGGATTCGCTTGACGGATATATAGCCAGAAGGTTTAAATTAGTGACCAATCTTGGAAAATTCATTGATTCCTTGGCGGATAAAGTTCTTGTAATCGCGGCTTTACTCGCGTTAGTTGAACTTAATCGCCTTTCGTCGTGGATGGTCATGATAATAATAACGCGCGAAATCGTTGTGACAGGGCTGCGCCTTGTCGCCGCCGCGCAGGGAGTGGTGATAGCCGCTTCTCCGGGAGGAAAAATGAAGACATTCACCCAAATAATAGCGATAATACTTCTCATATTAAATTTACCGGGAAGAATGCTCGCAATGTGGATAGCCATGATATTGACGGTTACCTCCGGAATGCAATACCTGATGAACGGCAAAAAAATCCTGCTTGAAGGAGAATAAAATGAACATAACGAACGAGCTGAAAGGTAAAATTTTCCAGGAAATAGAGCGCCTTGAGGCTGAAATGACGGAATCTTTGTGCCGTATACTCCGATTCCCGGCCGTATCTCCTCATAACGGAGGGCAGGGAGAGGAAGCAAAAGCGCTGGAAATATCTAAATTAATAGAAGAACTTGGGCTTTCAGAAGGGACAAAGCTTGAATGGGTCAGGATAAGAGACGAAAAATCGCAGACCGGCGACCGCGCGTCGTTGATTTTACGCGCCCCCGGGAGGACACAGCAGCGTTTGTGGATGTTTTGCCATACCGATGTCGTATCCGAAGGCGACCGCACGTTATGGGACACCGACCCGTTTGAGCCTGTGGTAAAAGACGGAAAGGTATACGCAAGGGGAGCAAATGATAACGGACAGGCGGGAATAGCGATGCTTTACGCTCTCAAAACGTTGAAGGATTTAAACATAACTCCGGCATATGAAATATGTTTAGCGTTTGTGGCGGATGAGGAAATGGGGAGCCGTTACAGTATTGAGCCGATGGTAAGGGAAAGGCTCGTGGATTTCCGTAAGGATGATATGATCCTTGTCCCCGACGGAGGAAACAGCGCGGGCGACTTCGTAGAGATAGCGGAAAAAGGGCTGTTGCAGATGGAGTTTGCCATTAAGGGCAAACAAGCTCATGCGAGCACTCCCGGCTCGGGATTAAACGCCTGCCGCGCGGCGAATATATTTTCCGTCGAATTAGATGAAGCGCTGCATAAATCCTTCCCCGACAGCGATAAATTATTTTCCCCCGAAACGTCGACATTCGAGCCTACAAGAAGGTACACAAATGTAGTCAGCGCCAATATCATTCCCGGGACGGAAAAGCTGACATTCGACTGCCGCGTGCTTCCTCACATAAAACTTGATGATGTCATAAAGACGGCCAAAGATGTTATGAAAAATGTGATGTCCCGGACCGGCGCCGAGATAGAATTAAATGTGCTGAACGGTCATGACCCTGCCCCAAGCACTTCTCAGGAGTCTCCCGTAGCGAAGCTTTTAACAAATGCCGTAAGAGAAACGCTTAACGTGGAACCAAGATTTGGAGGGGTAGGGGGAGGAACTTTTTCAGTGTTTTTCAGGCATGAGGGGATTCCCTCCGCCGTTTGGGCTCAAAATACGGACGATCAGGCGCATCAGCCTAACGAATACGCCCTCATAGAACACATGCTCAACAACGCGAAAGTTTTCGCTTTAATGATGTCGGGAGCATAAATTATTATGAACATAACAAGCGATCTGAAAAATAAAATTTTCTCGATAATAGAACGTTTCGAAACTGATATGACGAAGTCTTTGTGCCGCATACTTCGGTTCCCTGCTGTATCTCCTCATAGCGGAGGGCAGGGAGAGGAAGCAAAAGCGCGGGAAATATCAAAATTGATAAGCGAACTTGGGCTTTCAGAAGGAGCAAAACTTGAATGGATCAGAATACCTGATGAAAAATCGCAGACCGACGACCGCGCGTCGTTAATTTTACTCACTCCGGGGAAAACGCAGCAGCGTTTGTGGATGTTGTTCCATACCGATGTTGCGCCTGTAGGCGATCGTACATTGTGGGACACCGACCCGTTTGAGCCTGTGGTGAAGGACGGAAAGGTATACGCAAGGGGAGCAAGCGATAACGGACAGCCTGGAATAGCAGCGCTTTACGCGCTCAAAACGTTGAAGAACCTGAATATAACTCCGGAGTATGAAATATGTTTGGGGTTTGTGGCGGATGGGATATTTAGAAACCATTACGGTATTGAATCAATAGTGAAAAAAAGAATTATAGATTTCCACAAGAATGATATGATACTTGCTCCTGTAGGAGGAAACAGTTCAGGAGACTTCATACAGACAGCGGAAAAAGGATTTTTACAGATGGAATTTACAGTTATTGGCAAGCAAGCTCACGCAAGCACTCCCGATTTGGGAGAGAATGCCTGCCGCGCGGCGAACATATTTTCCGTTGAATTGGATGAAGCGCTGCATAAAGCATTCCCTGACGGCGACGAATTATTTTTTCCCGAAACATCGACATTTGAGCCTACAAGAAGATATATTAATATTGTCAGTGTTAATGTCATCCCCGGGAGGGAAGTACTGGCATTCGACTGCCGAGTGCTTCCGCATATAAAACTTGACGATGTCATAAGCACAGCCGAAGATGTTATGAAAAATGTGACGTCCCGATTTGGCGTCAAGATGGAATTGAAAATAATAGGACGTAATGACCCTGCTCCAATGACGTCTCAGGAGTCTCCGATAGCGAAGCTTGTGGAAAAAGCTATAAGCGAAGCGCTTAACGTAAAACCAAGATTTGGAGGGGGAGGAATAAGAACTCCTTCCGCAGTTTTTAGAGATGAAGGTATCCCTGCCGTTTCTTGGGCACAAAATGACAGCAAAATATATTTTCATCCCAACGAGTACGCCGAGATAAAACACATGCTCAACAACGCGAAAGTCTTTGCTTTAATGATGTCTGGGGAGTAAATTATCATGAGCATAACAAGCGAGCTGAAAGATAAGATATTCAAGGAAATAGAACATCTCGAAGCTGAGATGACGAAATCTTTGTGCCGTATACTTCGGTTCCCGGCTGTATCTCCTCATGTCGGAGGGCAGGGAGAGGAAATAAAAGCGCGGGAAGTATATAAATTAATAGAAGAACTTGGGCTTTCAGGAGGAGCAAAGCTTGAGTGGATCAGGATACCTGATGAAAAATCGCAGACCGGTAACCGCGTGTCGTTAATCTTACGCACACCGGGGAGGACACGGCAGCGTTTGTGGTTCTTGAACCATCTTGACGTTTTGTCCGCAGGCGACCGTACATTGTGGGATACCGACCCGTTTATGCCTGTGGTAAAGAATGGCAGGATATACGCAAGAGGAGCAAATGATAACGGGCAGGCGGGAATAGCGATGCTTTACGCGCTCAAAACATTGAAGGATTTAAACATAACTCCGGAATATGAAGTATGTTTGGGGTTTATGGCGGACGTGCTGACGGGAAGCTGCTACGGTATCGAACCAATGGTAAAAAAAAGGATCGTGGATTTCAGCAGTGATGATATGATCCTTGTTCCTGACGGAGGAGAAAGCGTAGGGGACTTCATACAGATAGCGGAGAAATGGGTACTGCATATGGAATTTTCAATCAGAGGACAGCAAACTCACGCGAGCCTTCCCGGCTCAGCATCAAACGCCTGCCGCGCGGCGAATATATTTTCCGTTGAATTAGACGAAGCGCTGCATAAAACCTTCCCTGACAGGGACGAATTATTTTCCCCCGAAACGTCAACATTTGAGCCTACAAGGAGATACACCAATGTAGTCAGCGCTAATATCGTCCCCGGGACGGAAAAGCTGTCTTTCGACTGCCGTTTGCTTCCGCGCGTAAAACTTGACGATGTTATAAGCACAGTCGAAAACGTCATGAAAAATGTGATGTCCCGGTTTGACGTCAAGATAGAATTAAAAATAATAAACCGCAATGACCCTGCTCCGGTCACATCCCAGGAATCTCCCGTAGTGAAGCTTTTGGCAAAAGCCATAAACGAAGCGCTTAACGTAAAGCCTAAATTTGGAGGAATAGGAAAATCGACTTTTTCATCGATTTTCAGACGTGAAGGAATCCCTGCCGCCGCCTGGGAGCAAAATGCAAGCGGACAGGCGCAGAAACCTAACGAGTATGCCGAGATAAAACACATGCTCAACAACGCGAAAGTTTTCGCTTTAATGATGTCTGGGGCATAAATTATTATGAAAGATAAGATCTTCAAGGAAATAGAGCGCCTCGAAACTGATATGACGGAATCTTTGTGCCGTATACTTCGGTTCCCCTCTGTATCCCCTCATATCGGAGGGCTGGGAGAGGAAGCGAAAGCGCAGGAAATATCAAAATTGATAAGCGAACTTGGGCTTTTAGAGGGATCAGAACTTGAATGGATCAGGATACCTGATGAAAAATCACAGACCGGAGACCGCGTTTCGTTAATTTTACGCGCGCTTGGGAGAACTCAGCAGCGTTTATGGATATTGTGCCATACCGATGTTGCGCCTGCAGGCGACCGGACATTGTGGGATACCGATCCGTTTGTTCCTGTGGTAAAGGACGGAAGGGTATACGCAAGGGGCGCGAACACTAACGGGCAGTCCGGAATAGCAGCGCTTTACGCGCTCAAAACGTTAAAGAACCTGAACATAACTCCAGAATATGAAATATGTTTAGGGTTTATAGCGGATGGGATGTTAAGATGCCGCTACGGGCTTGAAATAATAGTGAAAAAAAGAATTATAGATTTCCACAAGGATGACATGATACTTACTCCTGTGGGAGGAAGCAGTACGGGGGACTTCATACAGACAGCGGAAAAAGGATTTTTACAGATGGAATTTACAGTTGAGGGAAAACAAACTCACGCAAGCACTCCCGGTTTGGGAGAGAATGCCTGCCGCGCGGCTAATATATTTTCCGTGGAATTGGATGAAGCGCTGCATAAAACATTCCCCGACAGAGACAAATTCTTTTTACCCGAAACATCAACATTTGAGCCTACAAGGAGATATATCAATATTGTCAGTATTAATGTCATCCCCGGGAAAGAAGTGCTGGTATTCGACTGTCGCGTGCTTCCGCATATAAAACTTGACGATGTCATAAGCACAGCCGAAGATGTTATGAAAAATGTGATGTCCCGGTTTGACGTCAAAATTGAGTTGAAAATAATAGGGCGTAATGACCCTGCTCCAATGGCGCCTCAGGAGCCTCCGATAGCGAAGCTTGTGGCAAAAGCCATAAGCGAAGCGCTTAACGTAAAACCAAGATTTGTAGGAGGAGGAATAATAACTCCTTCCACAATTTTCGTACATGAAGGTATCCCTGCCGTCGCTTGGGAACAAAATAACAACAAAGTATATTTTCATCCCAACGAGTACGCCGAAATAAAACATATGACCAACAACGCGAAAGTTTTTGCTTTAATGATGTCGGGAGCGTAACAATGCAAAATTTACAATGCACAATGCACAATGAAAAACAAGGACGAGGAGAGGCGCTGGATTATTCCGTTTCGTTCAGCATAAACTCCGCTCGTGGGGGTTATTATGAAAGATGAGATCTTTAAGGAAATAGAGCGTCTTGAAACTGATATGACGAAATCTTTGTGCCGCATACTTCGGTTCCCGGCTGTATCTCCCCATATCGGAGGTCAGGGAGAGGAAATAAAAGCGCAGGAAATATCTAAATTAATAGAAGAACTTGGGCTTTCAGAAGAAACAAAAATTGAATGGATCAGAATACCTGATGAAAAATCGCAGACCGGCGACCGCGTATCGTTGATTTTGCGCGCGCCCGGGAGAACACAGCAGCGTTTGTGGATGTTTTGCCATACCGACGTTGTATCCGCAGGCGACCGTGCATTATGGGATACCGACCCGTTTATTCCTGTGGTAAAGAATGGCAGGGTATACGCAAGAGGAGCAAGTGATAACGGGCAGTCCGCAATAGCGACGCTTTATGCGCTCAAAACGCTGAAAAACTTAAATATAACCCCGGAATATGAAATATGCCTGGGGTTTGTGGCGGATGAGGAAATGGGAAGCCGCTATGGTATTGAACCAATGGTAAGAAAAAAAATCGAGTTCAGCAGTGATGATATGATCCTTGTCCCTGACGGAGGGGAAAGCGATGGGGGGTTCATACAGATAGCGGAAAAAGGGGTACTGCAGATGGAATTTATAATCAGAGGGGAGCAAACTCACGCAGGCGCTCCCAACTCAAGGGCAAACGCATGCCGCGCGGCGAATATATTTTCCGTTGAATTAGACGAAGCGTTGTATAAAGCATTCCCTGACAGGGACGAATTATTTTCCCCCGAAACGTCAACATTTGAGCCTACAAGAAGATACGCCAATGTAGTCAGCGCTAATCTTGTTCCAGATACGGAAAAGCTGTCTTTCGACTGCCGTGCGCTTCCGAGCGTAAAACTTGACGATGTTATAAGCACAGTCGAAAATGTCATGAAAAATGTGGTGTCCCGGTTTGACGTCAATATAGAATTTAAAATAGTGAACCGGCGTGACCCTGCTCCGCCCACATCCCAGGATTCTCCCGTAGTGAAGCTTTTAGTAAGAGCCATAAACGAAACGCTTAACGTAGAGCCTAAATTTGGAGGAATAGGAAAATCGACTTTTGCGTCAGTTTTCAGACACGAGGGGATCCCTGCCGCCGCTTGGGAGCAAAATTTGATCGGGCAGGCACAGGCCCCTAACGAGTACGCTGAGATAAAACACATGCTCAACAACGCGAAAGTTTTCGCTTTAATGATGTCAGGAGCATAAATTATTATGAACATAACAAACGGTCTGAAAGATAAGATTTTCGCGCTAATAGAACATTTCGAAACTGATATGACGAAGTCTTTGTGCCGCATACTTCGGTTCCCTGCTGTATCTCCTCATAGCGGAGGGCAGGGAGAGGAAGCAAAAGCGCAGGAAATATCAAAATTGATAAGCGAACTTGGGCTTTCAGAAGGAGCAAAACTTGAATGGATCAGAATACCTGATGAAAAATCGCAGACCGGTGACCGCGCGTCGTTAATTTTACGCGCGCTTGGGAAAACGCAGCAGCGTTTATGGATGTTGTGCCACACCGATGTTGCGCCCGCGGGCGACCGTACATTGTGGAATAACAATCCGTTTGAGCCTGTGGTAAAGGACGGAAGGG
>Ga0099364_10009985_pt1 | contig 13124 bp, 7 predicted proteins | sample TergutTh196P3_FD_73070 | JGI IMG/M metagenome (GOLD analysis project Ga0099364, IMG submission 73070) | Microcerotermes parvus P3 segment gut microbial communities from Pointe-Noire, Republic of the Congo - Th196 P3 | ecosystem: Host-associated > Arthropoda: Insects > Digestive system > Gut ...
CGCCGTCTGCGGACGGCACCCCTCCAAGGAGGGGAATTAGAGGCTCAACCGACCCAATTCCCCTCCTTGGAGGGGTGGCGCGTAGCGACGGGGTGGTTCTTGCGCAATTGTGCCAATTATCGGACAGCCTCGGGCGGCCAATAATGGCCGCCCCTACGAATGCGCTGCTAACTACCTATCTATGCCATCCATCTGTACATCTCCAGTAGCCTGATGAAGTCCCTGCGGTATCCGGCGTTGTCATATCCTAAACCATCTTCGGCCATGGAAAGTACATAGTCAATCGTCACGCCATCTGTGTAATCGGAGCCGCGCAGGAGGTGGCCGAACGCTGCCACAGCCGAGGCGAAGCGGAAATCCGTGCTGCCTGTCCTTACAATGTTGTCAAAGTAGACCTGCTGCGTAATCAGTTTACTCACAGTATCGCCGGGATCTTTATAGCGAATGCGAACATCGAAGAGCTCATCGGCGAAATCTGGCAGCACCTCATCATCGGTCCCATACCTGCTGCCATTAGTTGCAGCGGTTCCATGTAGTTCCAGTTCAAACATCATTACCACGTCCGTGCCTATGCCAATCTCCCCTGAGTCTACTGTGTCGTCATTGAAATCCTGATTATTGAGGCGGCGGTTTTCATATCCAATCAGGCGATAGCTCTTGACATTACGAGGATTGAACTCGACTTGCGCCTTTACATCGTCGGCTATCGTGTACAGATTGCCCGCCAGTTCATCCACTAGCGCCTTTTTTGCAGCCGCCAAATTATTTATGTAGAAATAATTCCCGTTGCCTTCCTTGGAGAGCGTCTCCATAAGGTCATCGCGGATGTTGCCCATGCCGTAGCCAAGAATGCTCAGGTAAACTCCATTACCGCGTTTTTCGCCTATGAGCCTGGCTAAGTCCGCATTGCTTGATACGCCCACATTAAAGTCCCCGTCGGTAGCGAGAATCACGCGGTTGTTCGCGCTCGGGATGAAGTTCTTTCCAGCAAGGGAATAGGCAGTCTGAATCCCCTGCGCTCCGGCCGTAGATCCACCTGCGCTCAAGCTGTTGATAGCGGCAAGTATTCTACCTTTATCCGCTCCCGACACGCCATCGAGAAGAACGGCTGAGCTTCCGGCATAGGTCACGATGGAAACAATGTCATCCTCGCCCAGTGTCTCTACCAGCAGACTAAATGATTCTTTAAGCAGCGGCAGCCTGTCGTGTGAGCTCATCGATCCGGATGTGTCAATTAAAAAGGTCAGGTTGCTGGGCGGGAGCTCTCTTCTGTCGATATCGATTGTCTTCACGCGGATAAAAGCTAGGTAGCGGTTTTGGCTAAACGGCGAGGGTCCGACTTCAACACTTAGCGCGAAGGGAGAATCATTTGTGAAGCGCATATCGCCGTCATAGCTAAAGTAGTTGATAAGCTCTTCCGTCCTGACGGCATCACGCGGCGGCAGATTCCCGCTCTCGATATATCGCGCCACGTTTGTGTAAGCCGCTGTGTCAACTTTGAGCGATAGTGTCAGCGTGGATTCGAAATCTGTAGACATCGCGAGGTTTTCGTTGATTACTAAGTATGATTCGCCTTGGAAATCATCGAAATAACCGTCTTCGTAAAAATCATCCGGAACAGGGGATGGGGGGGGTGCTAGGTCTGCGGGGTAGGCGGGGTCTGCCACTTGGTATGCGCTGTCGTCTGATGCCGGTGGTGACCACTGGTCATCAGTGTAGAAGAAACCGCCATCGTCGCTGCATGCGCTTGCTAGCATGGAAATCAGAATCACCGCCATAATTAATGCTACTTTTTTCATTTTCGTAATCTCCTTTAAGTTTTATTTTGGTTTGCCCTCATAAACATAAACCAGAATAAACTTAAAACATTACATGTCTTGGAAAAATATTTTTTATACTATACCAAAGCAATTCCGAGTCTTATCAGTGTATTGATGTCGTGACGGCAGGTCAGTGTGTATTGCACGTCATTATGGGTGAATGTCAGCAGGCTGTATGTTTCTGTTTGTTTAGCATATGCGATCGTTCCGCCAAGGCTGATTTGCACATATCCCGATGTGTCAATTGGCTCTTCTACCCTCTCTAATGTAACCACTACATCATCAAGATACCAATCCTCAATGTAATATATGCTCTTCCCATGATCCTGTTCGAAACCGACTTGGGTGAAGCCTTGCGGTATTGATGCAGAAAGAGGAATTACTTCATAGATAGGCGATTCTATTGGCGGGGGGTCTGGCGGAGCAGGGGCAGGCGGTGGAGGTGGGGGTGGAGGTGGTTCTGATGGGCTGGGTGCGCTGGGTGCGTAATTAGCCGGTGGAACGTACTCAGTGTCGGTTGGCGGGCTTGGTGTCGGATGCGAGCGAAAAGAATTGAGCAATCCCGGTATAAAGAGCAGCGCGAGAACGAAACATGCGGCGAGCGGTATCAGCGCCTGCAAATATGGCCTACGTTTACGCGCATTCATCCGCATCCGAACCTGTCGCTCAACGCGAAGCTCCGATGGCGTCACAGAAGGGGTCTGCTCAAACTGCGCCTGCTCATCTTGCAGCTCCTGACCATAGCGTTCCACATACATATCAGCCATTTTCTTAAACAGTTCATCATTGCTCGGCATTTCTTGCATACCCCCTTTCCTTTCATAATTTAGCGACCGTTTGTGCGGATATTTAACAAGTTGTTTGCGTTCGCTAAGTCATAATTGAGAATTGAGAAAGGAGAATTGAGAATTATTACGGGGACTGGTTCTGCATTGCTGGCATAAAACACTTTGATGCCTTATTATTTCTAAAGTGCAATAGTGAGTTCGCTCGTTACCCTCGTCCTTAATTCTCCTCTCTCAATTCTCAATTATCAATTTTCAATTAGCACTCCGCAGAGTGCTTTACACTGCGGCGTTCTCCGTTAGCAGTGCTGCTAGTTTTTTCTTTGCGCGATGCAGCCTCACTGTTACGTTGTTTTCGCTAATACCGAGCATCTCCCCTATTTCCCTATGAGATAGGTCGTGGGCGTATCTTAGCAGAAAAACGCCTTTCATCTCCTCGCCCAACTTGTCGAGCGTTTGGTAGATGTGTTCGGAACTCAGTTGCGAAATTGTGTGTTCTTCCAAATTGAAATCATCACGCATTTCCTCATCGTATTCTTCCGTAGCATGGGTCTTTTCCTTTTGAAGCATAGTTAGCGACACATTCTTGACTATGGTCACGATGAACGCTATAGACCTTTTGTCATCAGGGTTGTCAATTTTGTGGATATTTTTGTAGATGCGGATGAAAGCCTCGCTTGTTGCATCCTCCGCAAGATAATAGTCCTGCAAAATTCCGTATGCCTTATGCAGCATCAGCTTCTTGTATTTATTAAAAATATACTCGAACTTGTCGCGTTCATGCTCCGTCGCAAACGATAGCACCAAAATCAACGCAAACACCCCGCTTGATGCAGACCGCCTAAGCCGTCTGATAATTATAACCTCGGATGGTGATATAACATTACATTAAACTGCTTGATTTACATTCTCGTAACATTTTTTGCTCTTTCGCCTCTCATCGGCGATATTTCTAACCAATTATACCAGCAGATATATCCGCTGTAAATGATTTTTACATAATTGCTAATTTATGAGCAACATATTAGTATAATGTGACGAATTTCAAACAGTAATAGCAACATTTTCAATTTTTGATACTCTAATAGTTTAGGCTGTGTATAGAGACACTATAATCCCTTAAGAGTTTTTTATAATACGAGAGGAGAAAGCAAATGAACGGAACCGTAGAATACGCAAGAGGCGTTAACGAGTACATTGATGGGATGCGTTGCGCATTAAAAACAAAAAAAAGGGCGAAACTTACATCCGAGGAATGGTCTTCATTGGTTGACAATATGTCGCTGGATCAGGTAATGAAAACGTATGCTGTTTTATCCTACACGGAAGAAAAAGAAAGGGCTTAGATAACTGCACATTCTGCCTTGTCTTTTTGCCGCCAGAAGTCACGTCAAAACCAGATTAGGCCAGTGGCATTACTGCGGTTTTACCGCACCGCCTGACGGCAAAAATCCGGCGGCATAATTGCACAACTTATCATTTCACAGCTCCCTAGAGAACACTCTCATAGTTGTTTCATGGGGTGTCGAAAAAATGCAGGGGCGGCCAATGGTCTCCCCTGCATTTTTGTTTTCGGTTTTCCTCAACCAGAACGCCAGCGTGTCGTAATATGCGACATGTTTTTTTTGCTGTATTCGTAAGCCCCAAGGTGTACTGTTTCCTAGACTCCTAGGATTGGTGACCCCTGAATTGCAAAAACATCTCGACAAATTTTACATAATTCTATACTGAATTTTACCCTATACTGCATGTAGATTTTACATTGGCTCTATATAATTTAAGGAAAACATATCGACCAAAAAGAATCGGAGGCAACGCAATGATAACTAACATTAAAAAAACCATAAGACTCATTACCATCCTGTGTGTTGTCGCCGCGCTGACATTGTCGGCGACGGCGGCGCTTGCATATTCGGAGACTTCGGAAGCGCCACCAGGCTCCTCCTCAGAAACATTTAAGATACCGTTAAGTATCACGGATGTGCCTGTGGAGTTTTCCGGAGTTCAGATAACTCTCAGGTCAAGCGATATCTCTTCGCTCCACCTAGATGGGATTGACTGGGCGGCCAGCAGCATAGGCGAGGCCTCGCAAATAGAACCGGTCTTGAACGGCAGTAGGTACACCTTCGGTATTTACACAGGGACAAATACCCTTTCGACTCCCATCACCATAGTCCTGAATGTCACATACAGCGGCAGCGCGGATCAATGGTTCACCGTCAGCGACCTGTCGATAGCCCGGCGCAACGACCGCGGGGCTACGGAGTGGTATGCTAGGTTGAGCAATTTCGCCACGCTTGAGTTCACCCGCGAAAATGAGTCGGACACTACCCCAGACCAGCCCGACAACCCCGAAGGCGGCGGTAGTAAAGGAGACGGCGGGATAAACATAGGATTTGCAGACCTCCCGTTGGCGGAAAATCCCGAAGGCGGCTTCTTAGTCATGGATGAGGACGCGGACGAATCGAACGAGCCGGAAACCGGGTCGGTTATCGACTTAACAAATTTCTTCACAGATGTTATCGAGAGCGACTGGTTCTACGAGTACGTTGTCAAGGTTTTTGTAGCGGGACTTGTGGGCAGCACGAGCGATACAGAGATGGTGTTCAGTCCGAACTCGCCCCTGACGAGGGCTATGGTCACAACGATTCTCTACCGTATTGCGGAAGAGCCGAATACTGCGGGGCTTGACAATCCCTTCAATGACGTGCCGGTAGGTGCCTGGTACGAAAGTGCGGTATTATGGGGATATGAAGAGAAAGTGGTCGAAGGTGTTGGCGAAGGTTTCTTTGCCCCGAACAATAACATCACCCGTGAGCAGATGGCGGCAATGATGTACAGATACGCACGGGTTGTGGGGCGCGATGTCTCCGCAGGAGAGGGCGGTGACCTTGCGGTGTTCCCCGATGCCGGCCAGATAAGCTCCTATGCGGTCGATGCAATGCAATGGGCGGTCGCCGAGGGCATAATCGGAGGAAAAGGCGGGTTGCTAGTCCCGAGAGGCACCGCAACACGCGCCGAATTTGCTACAGTATTGGTAAGATTCCTTGATTTGTAAAGTTTGAAAATAGTGGTTAGTGGACAGTGGTCAGTGGTTAGTAGACGGGGGTTACGGGTGGTAGAGAATAGCGGCACAATTTTCATGCGGTTTTGTGCCTTGGAGAGGCATGGTCATAAGTATGAGAACAGTTGTCAGTTTTCTATTGTCAGTAGACGGGGGTTACGAAGGGCTGCGTGATGGGCTGTAAAACTTGTTCACAAGAGCAAAAGAGGTAAAATATTTTTTGGAGGATTTTAAGATGAAAAGAATACTAAGTTTGATACTGGCGGTTTCTATAATGTTGGCATTAACGCCGGCATTAAGCGCATCGGCTGCGGTAACAAGTCTTCCGGGTGATGGTACGGTAAGCGAACCTTATCAAATCAGCAGCGGGGAAGAACTGATTTTCGCAGCGGAAAACATGAACGCCATCTCGGCAGAAAACGCGAAGTATTATGTTTTGACCAACGACATACAACTGCCCGAGCCGGAAGAAGAAGGGCAAAGCAATTTCCCGATGATAAACACATTCAACGGTGTTTTGGACGGACAGGGGCACAAAATAAGCGGTCTTGTAATTTACGCAACAGGGCAGCAAAACGTGGCCTTCATCAAAACAAACACGAGAACGATCCTAAACCTTATAATTGAGGACGCGAGCGTTACGTCGCTAAACACGACAGGCACGAGCAACACATCCATACTTGCGGCAGTAAACAACGGAAACAGCGCGTTTATATCGGGCTGCAAAATAACAGGTACGGTTACGACCGCAGGCAGCGGAACAAACGAAGCGCGCGCGGCAGGCTTTTCCGGGGAACACGGCGGCAGCGCAAACTCGCTTGCGATGATACAAGATTGCTTTTTCAGCGGCACGATAGACGCTGACGGTGTAGACGGCAGTGTTTTGGCGGGCGGAATCGTCGGGTATACTCGCGCAGTGATGGACCGCTGTATCGCTACCGCTGATTTGTACATTAAAACCACCGGTACCGGAACTCGGAGCGCGGGCTTTATCGCTGGATACCAAAACGGGGCCAGATTCAATAACTGCGCAGCCTATGACGGAACCATTCATTACGAAGGAACGCTTCCGACCGTCACCAGCAACCGCGATATAGGCAGTATTTACGGAAATACGAACCAGACGTCTGTGATAGCCAGCTCAATAGCCAATCAAGACTTAATGTCGAAACAGATAGACGGCGATCAAGCCACCGACAGGATTACCAACAAGCCTGTTAAAGCTAATTTAGACGGCGTTACGACAAGGACGTTGGCACAATTGAAGCAGCAGGAGACGTATGCGGCGATTGGCTGGGATTTTAACGAGCGTTGGGAAATGGACACCGAAAATGATTATCCCGTTCCGAAATATGTATCCGCCAGCACGGACTTGGAAATTATCGGTGACGGTTCGACGCGCAGGCCTTACCAGATAGCAAGTGAGGAACATCTATTGTTTTTCACAGCCAAGCTAAACAGTAACGACCCCGGCTTTACAGGAATGACTTATATTCTAGCCAACGACATTACGCTGACGTCGGATTTTCCGATGATAAACAGCTTTACAGGCACTTTGGACGGACGGGGTCACAAAATCAGCGGCCTGAAAATCCACGATACAACGACAGCAGTATTGCCTAACACATACCGCTTAGGCTTTATAAAGGTTCTAAACGGCGGAACGGTTAAAAACCTGAGTATTGAAAACGCGGACATCCTTGTGACCGGCTCCTCAACGGGGACCGGGCCGGCGGCAGGTATCTTGGTGGGCGAGATGCCGAACGGCAGTGGCGCGTCGATATCCGGCTGCAAGGTCACGGGCGTTTTGGACGGCTTTAACGGTCTGGAAAAGGCAGGCGGAATTGTTGGGCAGACAGAATCATGCAATATTTCCGATAGTTTTTTCAGCGGAACGGTGAAAGCCAGGCTGATGCCCGGCGGCATTGCTTCATATGCCAACCGAGGAGCTGCCATTCAGCGCTGTATCGCCATGGGCGATTTGCATGTCGCGATAAGCGGAGGAGCCAACGGCGCGCGGGGTACCGACGCGGGATTGATTTTGGCGTATCCGGGCAGCCCTATACCCGGCATTTATAATAGCGTAGCATATTCGGGTTCAATAAGTTACTCGGGTAGGGTAGAGGGCTTTGTCGGGCGGGTATTCGGATATGACGGCTACAATCCTGACGCAAGCGGTAATCTGGCTAACAGCGCCATAACCATCGGGGGCTCTACAGTAAGCGGCACTTCCGCCACACAGAACGGGCAGAACACAACGATTGCCGATTTGCGTCTGCAATCGACATACGAGGCATTAGGCTGGGATTTTGAAACACAGTGGCAGATGGATCCGGTTAATTTATACCCTGTTCCGAAATATATACCGATAATAGACCTCATATCCGCCGACCGTGTTACGGTAACGCTTAACGGCGATCCGAAAACACGCAGAGGGTTTACTTGGTATGTTCCTGCGGAGCAGGTTTTGTCATCATCGGTAGAGGTAACGTCAAACTCAGCGGATTTTACCGGAGCACAAAGCTTCGAAGGTACAGCGGCGGCAGTCGGCGGAGAATATATCTACAAGGCGGAGGCCTCGGGGCTTACGCCGGGAACAAAATATTATTACCGTATAAAATACACAAAGGACAGCGTGGATTTTTATACGCGGACAGGCTCTTTCGTTACGGAAGCGCAAAACGCCGAATCGTTTACTTTTTTGAATTTGTCGGATACGGAAGTAACAAATAACAATCAAACAGAACCATCATCGTACTTTGAACGTGTTATGAAAGCGGTCCCAAACGCGGAATTTATGCTGCATAACGGCGACTTTACAGGCAGCGGCTCCAATGAAGACTTTTGGAGCATACTTTTAGATGAATCGCGGGACTCGTTAATGAACACGACCATCGTACCCGTGGCAGGTGAAAAAGAAGCTTCCGGCAATGTTTTTATGAACCATTTTAATTTGGATGTTCCGGCACAAAACACCACTACAGGGGCATATTATTCCTTTAACTACGGTGCGGCGCATTTTTCGATTCTGAACACCAACGACGGCGGTGCGGGTGGTATTTCCGCAGCACAGTTAACATGGCTCGAAAATGATGTCACGGCAGCAAAGCAATCAGGTGCAAAGTGGCTTATTCTAGCCCTTCACAAAGGACCGTACACCACTGCTGACCACAACTCCGACGCTGATGTGGTCGCCGTACGTACGAAGTTGATTCCGTTAGTGAACGAGTTGGGAATTGATTTGGTGTTGCAGGGGCATGACCATATTTACGCGCGCACCAAGTATCTCGGCGCGGATGGGTCGGTAACAGAACCGCAGTTCACCGAGCTTTGGAACGGCAAACGGATTGATTATGTACTCGGTAGCGGCGGCACATTCTATCTCTCACCCGGTCCTGCGGGGAACGGTAACATGACGCAAAAGGTCACGGCGGATTACATACAGAGCCTTTTTGAACGTAGTGACGGCTCTTCCGTTAACAGCATGAATAACGCGAAAACCTTCGCGGCGGTTACGGTGGAAAGCGGACGGCTAACAGTGTACAATTATAAAATTTTAGGCGCGGACAATGCGATTATGATTGAGGGTTTTGGCATAGACAAACAGGTTCAATCGGTCATTGACATGATTTCGAATGGACAAATGGGTGCTGCCAGAGCGGCCTACGCCAAGCTGACCGTAGAACAAAGGGCGCAAGTAAGCAATTATAATGCGCTGTCCGCCGCCGAGGTTGGAGCTCTTCCTGCTGACCGCTGGATGGACGCATCAGCAACGAAGCGTCAGGCAATCGCGGTGCGCAACGATACGGAACGCGGATTCACGGACGTTCCCGTATTGGTAACCCTTGCCGACGTACCCGATACGAACATAAAATTCTTTGACAGCAACAATAATCCCGTGTCTTTTGAAATTGAAACCATAGCACAGGGCGGCACGGGTAAGGTCTGGGTAAAATTGCCGGAATTGAAAGCAAAATCTGTCGCTTTTATCTGGGTGTATTACGGCGGCACGGCTGCGAACAATGACCCAAGAGCCGTATGGAACCGCAATTATCAACTGGTAGAGCATTTTACCGAATCCAAATCTGCCGGGCAAAGCGTTACGGATTCCACCGGCAAACAAACGGGCGTCGTGGCGGGCGCGGGATATACTGCATCCCCGTTGGGGGGAGCGTTCTTCAACGGAACAAAGATACAATATGGCAATGTAGGTGCCGACTTTGACCAAATCAGCATAAGCGCGATTGTGAACGTATCCGCAGCGGACATAAACTCAATGGGGTCGCTTGACGGAATCGTGGCAAAGCAGCTCTATTTCGGCAATCAAAACAACACCTATCTGCTGGCGTTGCAAAAATCGCCTGTTCGGATTCTGACCAACCTGTATTCGGTGTGGCAGGAAGGCAACAACAAACAAACAAATACATTTTCAAACAATTTTACCGCTAACGGAGCAAAACATTTGCTTACATTTTCATATGACGGCATGACGGGCACTACGTTTATTAATGGGGTAATTGTGTCTGAGAAGTTTATTGAGTGCGGCTCGACGTACAGCGATGTTGCAATTCCGCTGACAATCGGCGCTTATTCAAACCCTGAAGGCATTATTAATCCTTTTAATGGTGAAATACATGAGGTTCAGGTCACCGGTTTCCGCACTGAGCCGGAATGGGAAACGTTCAGATATGCTAATTACTTCGGAAACGTTGTAACCGTTGGCGTCATGGAAAATAAGGGCGACGCCGTGCTGCTAGCGGATATCCCAGACAAGAGCAAAACTTTGGAAGCCGGCACAATAAAGGTATATGGCGCAACAAGCAAGGCAGCCGCGCTGACCGCGACTATTGACGGGGCTGTGATTGACTGCGGAAATGTTTTGCCCGGAGCTTTTGTCATGGAAATCCCTCTGGATGCCGTCGGAGCAAAAACGCTTACATTAAACGCGGGCGGCGTGGAGTACAGCATACCTCTGAATCTCGCAATGTCACGTGAAATAGACATTCGGGATATGAAAGCGTTTCCTTCTGATGATGGTATGACACTTCTGTTAAGACCTACTGCGGACTATGCGAAAAGTCTTGAGGCTGAGTTTTATGTAAACGAAAGCATATCGATTACCGCTGAAAATGTGAAAATATACGAAGGAAGCGTGGCGGAGATTGTACCGGGGGGCATCATTCCCGGGACAAGCGGTGTTTTGTCAAACAGCTTGTTTCCAGCCACACATGATGTAACCGACGGCACAAATCCGTATCAGATATTTGAAATTACCTTAACGCCGGAGCAACAGTCGGCACAAAGTTTTCGGCTGTCATGGACAGGGGATGCGGGCGGCCGTGAGGTGACGTCATATGTCCGCACTACAGCCAATACGTGGACTAAAACGGGTTATGCGGCGGGCGACGGCGAGCTGACCATTGATATGAGCATAGCAAATAATAATGTGGTTATCGGCGGAAAGCTATACTTATTGTTCCTACGGGCGATGACCCAGCCTGTTGAGAGTCGTACCGGATTTATCCCGGAAAAAGGGCAGTATGATTTCACAATGTTTTGGAACTCAGATACACAGTTGATAGCTCAGAGTTATCCGGATTTATTCGTGCATCAGCAACAATACATCGCGGACGCGTATAGAGAGAAAAAAGGCGTTATGTCACTCAATACCGGTGATGTGGCAAACCGGCCGTTTCTACAGCAAGAGTATCAATGGCGGAATTTACAAGAGGTTTACGCGCCGTTCGATGAGGAGGGCGTGGCCTATAGCGCAGCTTGGGGCAATCACGATTATGATAACGACATCAACAGCCGCATTTTGTACAACAAATACTTCCCATTAGAACGTTTTCAGGAAAATAGCGGAGAATGGGAATTAGGGGGATATTTTGGCGGCCGTGCGGACGGAAAGACCGACACAATGTATTACACACTTGAGAAAAACGGCGCTAAGATCATGCTTCTTACGATAACCTCAGGAGAGCTATACGAACCCGTTTTTCGAGTCACAGGCTGCCCCGTTGCTGCGTTGTCAGCCCTTGAAAGGCCACTGGCATTCCTGCGGACTGACGCCTTGCAACGAAACAGCCTGAGACCCGAAAAATCTGCGACCTTGCTGGAGCGTATTTTTGTGTCAGGCGAAATTGAGTGACGACGGTGTGCTAACGCCCACCTAGAAGCGAAATGAAGACTGGCGCAACAAATACGCCCAGCAAGGCGGGTTCGTATAGCTCTCCTGAGGTTAAGCTATTGGATGACCAGCGGGGACATAGCTTGGGCGGCGGGCGTTATTGGGGCTCATCCGGATCATACGGTCATTATCGCGACGCACGCTTTTATAAACAATAGCGGAGGCGGGGCAAGCTCAACATTTGTAAGCAGCCTGTTTAACCCCTTTCCCAACGTGAAGATGCTGCTTTGCGGGCATTCCGCTGGAGCGATTGTGTCGCCCATCAACGCGAATGGAAGAATTGTCTATGCGGTGCTGGAGGATTATCAGGGCATGCCTTACGGCGGGTACGAGTTTTTAAGGCATATTCAGTTTGACGTAGAGAACGGTTGGGTGTATTTTAACACCTACACCCCTATGAACCATTCCACGATAAACACATATCAGTCTCCGTACGGTAATGGAAACAATCCATTGACTGTGTCTGGTATGTATCAAAAGAACAGGGACGAATTTGCATTGAAAGTCGACTTCGGCGTCAAAACCCGGACGCTGACCACGAGCGGCTTGACGTTCTCGGCGGCTACACCGGTAAAAGTTGCTGCGCAGACAATTAACGCGAACGAACAGGCCACAATAATAGTTCCCAACCTTATCGACGATGTACAGTACGAATGGTATGCGGTTTTAACCGACAAAGCGGGCAAGATAACAACCACCGCGCCGCAAACCTTTATGGTGGGGTTTGAATCCGGCAATCCCGAAGTCTGCCCGTTCTGCCACGATGCGGAATACGGATGTTTGGTGTGCATATTCGACCGCGGAGACATCAACGGCAGCGACGGCCCCGACTATCTGGACATGATGTATATACTGCGCACCATCGGAAGCATAAGCAATGAACGAGATCCAATATACGGCGTTGACTGGCTGAGCTCGACGGGCTACTACGACCTGCGGAATCCGCGAGACTTTGTCACCTACATCATGACCGACGTAGTCCGCGACAGAGAAATCAGCCTCCTAGACCTGATGCTAGTCTTCGACCTGATAGGTGGAAACTACCCATACTAAGGCGGTCTACGACCGCAATTGAGAATTGAGAATTGAGAGAGGAGAATTAGGGTAGCGAGGCGGGTTCAAATTCGCGCCGCCTCGCAACGTAGGTCTCGCTTGAACTCCATCAATTTGTTTTTATTGTCGAACGAAGCGAGCGTCGCGCCGCGCTAGCGCGGCATAACCGAGCGAGTGACGACATCAAAGGGTAAATACACCGCAGCTTGCTT
>Ga0099364_10009986_pt1 | contig 13122 bp, 12 predicted proteins | sample TergutTh196P3_FD_73070 | JGI IMG/M metagenome (GOLD analysis project Ga0099364, IMG submission 73070) | Microcerotermes parvus P3 segment gut microbial communities from Pointe-Noire, Republic of the Congo - Th196 P3 | ecosystem: Host-associated > Arthropoda: Insects > Digestive system > Gut ...
CCAGAATCCGCGCCTCCGCTATATGCCCGATACGGCACTTAGCCATAACCGGGATCGAAACGGCGTTCTGAATCTCTTTGATCATTTTCGGGTCGCTCATTCTGGATATGCCGCCCGCCACCCGTATATCAGCCGGAATCCGTTCCAATGCCATAACAGCGCAAGCTCCCGCCGCTTCAGCGATACGGGCTTGATCGGGCGTGGTGACATCCATGATCACTTTGCCTTTGAATTTAAACGCTAAGTTTTTGTCGTTGCCAAAATGTTCCCTTTGCATCTTGATAAGCCTCCAAAAATTGAATTTGACAAGAGGCACAAAACCCCTTACAATACAGATTAACCCCATCTGGTATGTTTTCAATATCCAGTTTGATATTATTACACCGTATCAGATTGCGGGTTTTGGAGGTTTCCATGTTCACTATGACCTTTGACGGCGAATCAAAAATCCCTTTATATGAACAGTTGTACCGTCGTATTCGCCTCGCTGTGGAGTCGGGTGATATTAAAAAATATGATAAACTCCCTTCTAAGCGAAAATTAGCAAAACATTTGCAGGTCAGCGTGTTTACAGTGCAGAACGCTTACGCGCAGCTTTTGGCGGAAGGGTATTTAACATCAGAAGAAAAAAGAGGCTATTATGTCTGTGCGGAACCCGTTAAAAGAGGCGGACAGAAAATAATAACGCCCGCTATCGCTCCCGCCGTATCACAAACCTCGTCTTTTGTTTATGACTTGAAAACAAATACCGTTGACACAGAACACTTCCCTTATTCGGTGTGGAGCCGCCTTATGCGGGAAACCATGCGCGAAAACCCCGCTGTTCTCCTTCACACCATGCACCCGCAGGGAAACCGCGATTTGCGAATGGAAATAGCAAACTATCTCCGCTCTTTCCGTGATGTCGCTATAAGGCCGGAACAAATAATTCTGGGCGCGGGTATTGAATATATCATAGGTTTGATTACAGAATTACTGCCTGAAGCTGTATTTGCTTTTGAGGATCCCGGCTATCCGAAAATAAAAAAAATATTAGAAAGCCGCCGTATGGATACCGTCCCTGTTCCTGTGGATCAAGGCGGGATCTGCGTTGACCGTCTCGCGCAAACAAACGCGACCGCCGTATTTGTTACGCCATCAAACCATTTTCCTACCGGCGCTGTTATGGGTATCGGATGCCGCCGACAACTGATCGAGTGGGCGAATCAGGAAGATAAATACATTATTGAAGATGATTTCAACAGTGAGCTTCGATTTGTCTTAAAGCCGATTCCGGCGCTTCAGAGCCTCGGCACGGGTGAGAAGGTAGTTTACATCAACTCATTTGCCCAAACCCTCGCGCCATCACTGCGTATCGCTTATGCGGTCTTGCCGGAAAGGCTTTTAGAGCGCTATCAGGCGGCGTTAATGTTTTATTCCTGTACCGTTTCACAGTTTGAGCAGTTTACATTAAAACGCTTTTTGCGGGACGGTTACTATGAAAGGCATTTAGGGCGGATGAAAACCGTCTACAAAAACCGCCAGAGCGCTTTTATTGACGGTCTGTTGCCTATCAAAAACACCGTCACTGTTGACGGGCAAAAAGCGGGGCTTCATCTGCGAATCAAATCAGCAAGGCTAACGGAACAAGAGCTGGTGCAGACAGCTTCGGAAAAAGGTGTACGGGTCTATCCATTTTCCGATTATTACGCTGCCCCTCCGCCTGAGACTAATACTGTAGTGGTAGGTTTTGCGGGTTACACCTCTGATGAATTACGCAAAGCCGCAGAATTATTATGTTTAGCATGGGGGAGTAATCGTTTTATTGACTAATAACGCAAAATGTGATAGGATTTCGGAAAACAATCTGCACTCTGCGGACTGCAAGGATTTAGGAGACGGGGAAACGGGTTTCTTGTTAATTATTATCTGTATTAACTCGTAAGGTAGTTTATTTTTGAAAGGAGATGCAATTATGTCAGAGCTTAAGGGAACAAAAACAGAGAAAAATCTTATGGAGGCTTTTGCCGGGGAGAGTCAGGCGCGTAACAAGTATTCCTATTTTGCTTCTAAGGCGAAAAAAGACGGTTATGAGCAAATAGCGGCTTTCTTTGAAGAAACAGCGGGCAACGAAAAAGAACACGCGAAGATTTGGTTCAAATTGCTTTGCGGCGGGGCGGTTCCGGGCACTGCGGAAAACCTCAAAGCGGCGGCGGCAGGTGAGCATGAAGAATGGACGGAGATGTATAAACGCATGGCTGCCGATGCCCGTGAGGAAGGGTTCAACGATATCGCGCTCTTGTTTGACTCTGTTGCTAAGATCGAAAAGACACATGAGGAACGTTATCTCAAACTGCTCAAAAATATTGAAGACGGCAGTGTTTTTGCCAAAGATGAGAAGTCCGGTTGGATTTGCCGTAATTGCGGTTTCTCTGTAGAATGTGATAAAGCGCCGAAATTATGCCCTGTATGCGACCATCCGCAAGCCTATTTTGAGATCAAAGCGAAGAATTATTAATACAGTCTGCGGACTGCAAGAATTTAGGAATTAGTCGTTGATTTGGAACGTGTGATGAAGGAAAAACAAAATGTTGAGCAGCGGCCGAAGAAAAGGCCGCCGCTCATACTGTTGCAGTTGCTTGTGATATTTCGCTATATAATGCCTTTTGCGTATATGCCGTTGATGATAGCATATATGGAAATCATTTTGAGGCTTTTATGCGGTTATCCTTTTTCGCCGGGGCTGCTGTTTATGATAGTTGTCGCTTTTACAGCGGGAGCGGCGATCAATTTCATCGCGTTATTGTTTCCAAATCCTACGGTCAGCCGTGTTCTTGGCACCTGTATGCTTGGAATATTCTGCGTGGTTTTTGCCCTCGAGTATTTCATGTTTACATCGTATGGGCTGTTTATGACTTTGGAAACCATCTTTACGGGGATGGGAAATGTCCTCGGAGAGTTCACGGATGTTTTTCTCTCAGCGATTTTGTCAGGCATACCGATAATCATCGCTTTTTTCCTGCCGCTTATCATCTTCCTTGTTATCACGACCCGCAAGCGCATCCAATATACAGTCGGGCCTAAGAAAACGCATGATCGCAGTGTTTCTCTTATCACATTGACCCTGATGTTTGTTTTCTTTATCTTGGGTCAGTCTGTTATCCCCGCAATAGACTCCGAAGTTATGGCCGCACGCACCACAGAGTATAATTTCGACGGCACGAGCCGCCGATTGGGGCTGATTTCGGCTTTTGCGCTGGATATCCGATACAGTGTTTTTGGGAATCCTCATACAGATTCATTCGTTTTTGTCCCTGAAACTCCACTGCCGGTTTCACCTGAACCTGATCCTCCGCCGGAGCCGGAGCCGGATTTCGTTCTCGCGCCTATAGAGCCTGATTACGAAACGGCGACCGAGACAGACCCGCCGCGTGAGTTTGGATATAATGAAATCGACTTTGATTTTGAAACACGTATTGCTAACGAATCAAGCTCAAAAATACGATCGGTACACGAATATGTTGCCTCCATCAGCGGGAGCCGCGAGAATATACACACGGGTATTTTTGAAGGTAAAAACCTCATCATCATTACTGCGGAAGCTCTGGCTAAAGAGGTGATCGACCCTGTGATGACACCAACGCTGTACAGGCTCATGCACAACGGTTTCTATTTTTCGGATTATTATCAGCCTGCATGGGGCGGCAGCACTTCGAGCGGGGAATACTCGGTATTGATGGGGCTTGCGCCTGTTGACGGTGTGAGAAGTATTCGGACGGCTGCGGAGAAGAACCTGAGTTTTACAATAGGCAACAGACTGAGCAATTTAGGCTACTATTCTGCCGCTTTTCATAACGGGCAGCACACATATTATAACCGCCACACCACACACACAAAGTTCGGCTATTCCACATGGACTGCTATGGGTAACGGTATGCAAGAGGGTGTCAGGAGCGTTTGGCCTGCCAGTGACCTTGAAATGATTGAGTTTACCGTGCCGCGCCTGATAGAAAACACTCCGTTTTCAGCGTACTACATGACGATCAGCGGTCATGCCCTCTATACGCGAATGGGTAATACTATGGCGTCGAAGAACTGGAACGCCTTTCCTGAACAGTATGACGCGATGCCCGATTTTATAAGGGCGTATATGGCGTGTAATCTGGAGCTTGAATATGCGATGGAGCATTTGGTTTCAGCTCTTGAGGAAGCAGGCATAGCCGATGATACAGTCATTGTCATGTCAACAGACCATTACCCCTACGGGCTTGAAAAAAGCGAATCATGGGGCACCGACAAGGATTATCTCAGCGAGTTGTTTGGTTTTGCCGTAAACACTCCCGTAGATAGGGATCATAACGCCCTCATCATTTGGTCGGGCGCACTCGAAAACGAACTGCAAGACCTAGCTGTTGAGGTTAGCGTTCCGACTTTTTCTCTTGATATTCTGCCCACTCTGCTCAATCTTTTTGGACTGGAGTTTGATTCACGCTTATTTGCCGGTCGTGATGTGTTCTCCGATGCCGAACCGTTGGTTTTTTGGCTCAACCGCAGTTGGAAGACAGAATTTGGCTTTTTTAACGCGGGCACAAGCTCATTCACGCCGATTCCTGATGTTACCGTACCTGAAAGCTATGTAAACCGAATCAGAAGCATCGTAGCCAACAAAGTCAATATCTCCAACGCTGTTCTCGAACATAATTATTTCAATGTACTGTTTGATTCCGACGGGAACGTGAGGGATCCGGGTTAGGGGTTAGCAGGCGGAGGGTCAACGTGATTAATAACAAGGACAATATTTTCTCAAACGCTAAAAAAATCACCGTAATTATGATTGTCGTGTATGTCGTGCTGAAGCAAGCGTTTTACTTTGCTTTTATTGACAGTGAAGCATGGCTCGCGAGGACTATCGCAAACGTGGTGATTCTGCTGTTGGTGTTATTGATCGTTAGCAATAAGAAACTTTCAAGACGGCAGATGTCATGGCTTGTGCCTGTCGCTATCAGTTTGGCGGAGATCACGTATGCGCTCCTTACGGGCGGCTATCAGTTGATTTTTATTACGCTTGTCGGCTGTGCGCTCTTTAGCCTATTATACGTAGATACTTATGGCCTTGCGGTCACAACGCTTTTAAACACCGCCGTCACCACGATTTGCCTCTTTGTCTTTGATATTCATTTGCTTGGAGAATCAACCTCTTTTGAAAATAATGTATACCATTTTGCCGCAATGGTAATCGCATTCGCTTTTATTTTCGCAATCGGAAAATACATAATGGAGGCTGTTGTCGAATCCCGAAAAGAAACAGAAGCGGCTCAATTGGAAATCACCAAAATCCTCACGGAAAAAGCGTACCATGACGCGCTTACCGGGGTGTATAACAGACGTTTTCTGGACGAAACACTGGATCGTATGTTAAAATCCTTGTCACGGGCTGTTGGTACTTTTAGTCTGTTAATGATTGACATAGACTTCTTCAAAAACTACAATGATGAATACGGGCACAGCGAAGGTGATAAATGCCTGAAGCTCGTTGCGGAGGTCATTTCCACCTGTGCCACAAGAATTAACGATTTTGCGGCAAGGTATGGCGGTGATGAGTTTGCGGTTGTTTTGGCAAATACCGATGAGGACGGTGCGCGTATTGTCGCGGAGAAGATACTTCAGCGTGTCCGTAACCTGAATATCCCCCATGCGAAAAGCGACGCGGCAGAGTATGTGACTATATCCATCGGTGTCATAACCGGGCAGCCGAAATGCACACAATCAGCCGAGGATTTTATAAAACGCGCCGATGAGATGTTATATAAATCCAAACATAGCGGACGGGATATTTACACATATGATGAATACATTGATGAAAGCATTGATGATTAAGATAGTGTGGAGTAAACAATAACACAGATCCTTCGCTTGCGGCTCAGGATGACGCGAAATTATATCTCATTCCGAGTACAGCGAAGAATCAAAAAGAAAGGATAAGAAAATGAAAAAAGTATTAGCAGTAGTATTAGTCACAGTCATGGCCGTTTCCCTATTCGCGGCTTGCGGCGGTTCGAGTGGCGGCGATTCCGGAGTTTACAAAATCGGGGGTACCGGCCCGCTCACAGGCGGCGCGGCTATTTACGGCGTAGCTGTCAAGCAGGCGGCGGAACTGGCGGTCGATGAAATCAATGCTCTTGGTGGCGAGATTCAATTTGAGCTTCGCTATGAAGACGATGAGCACGACCCCGAAAAAGCCGTCAACGCCTACAACTCCCTCAAAGACTGGGGTATGCAAATCTTCACGAGTTCTGTCACCAGCACCCCTGCCGTTGAGACCAGTGCCAGAGCGTATGCAGACCGTTTCTTTGGTCTGACCCCTTCCGCGTCTTCGACCGCGGTGACCGAAGGTAATGACAACATCTTCCAAATGTGTTTTGCAGACCCCAACCAAGGTATCGCGACCGCCCAGTACATTCGTGATAAAGGCCTTGCCAACAATATCGCGGTCATCTATAAAAATGACGATGTGTACTCAGTGGGCATCTATGAGAAATTTATTGAAACAGCAAACACGCTCGGACTTAATGTCGTCTCTGTTTCTACATTTACAGAGCAAACACAGACAGACTTTTCCGTTCAAATCGCCGATGCGAACAGCAAGAACGCTGACTTTGTGTTCCTGCCCATGTATTATACTCCCGCTTCATTGATATTCGCGCAGTCAAATGCTGTCGGTTATCATCCGATTTTCTTCGGAGTAGACGGTATGGACGGAATCTTAACGCTTGACGGCTTTGACCCCGCGCTTGCAGAGGGTGTTATGCTGCTTACCCCGTTTGACGCGGATGCAACGGATGATAAAACGATCAACTTTGTAAGAAATTATCGGGAACGTTTTGGCGAGACCCCGAATCAGTTTGCCGCCGGGTCATACGATGTAATATACTCTATCTATGAGGCGATTCTTAACTCAGGCGGAGCGATTACACCCGGTATGAACAATGCTCAAATCTGTGAAGCCCTTGTCGGAATATATGCCGGTAATTACGTCTTTAACGGAGTCACCGGGCAAAACATCACATGGGATTCGGAAGGCGCGGTTTCCAAACAACCCAGAGCCGTAATCATCCGTGATGGTGAGTATAGAAGCGTGGATTAGGAGTTAGGGAATAGGGACTAGGGACTAGGGAATAGGCGTATATTTGAAAATTAATTGAAATGAATAGAGTAGATTTTGTTTCCCAAAAGAGCTTTTTCTCTCTCGACTAATCCCCAATCCCCAATCCCTGAAAACCATAAGTGCGAAACTTGAGTTAGGATATAGAGAAGTATGTCGTTTTTGTCACATATTATTAACGGTATCAGTCTTGGCAGCGTCTATGCTATCATCGCGCTAGGGTATACGATGGTTTATGGCATAGTCAGAATGCTTAACTTCGCTCATGGCGATGTTATCATGGTAGGTTCTTATATAACCTTCTTCGCTGTCTCGACATTTGGTTTGCCTCCCATGCTGGGGCTGTTGATAGCTGTCGTCATGTGCGCTCTTTTGGGCATCACGATCGAACGGCTTGCTTACAGACCCTTGCGGGAGGCGACTTCTCTTGCTGTGCTCATTACCGCTATCGGAGTCAGCTACCTCCTGCAAAACACCGCGCAGCTTCTCTGGACCTCAAATCCGAGAGTGTTTCGCTCTATTGTAGAAAGCGTCAATATCTCACTCTTTGACGGAAGATTAAGCATATCATCCCTCACTATCGTTACCATGCTATCATGTATAATCATTATGACCGCCCTGACGCTTTTTATCGCCCATTCAAAAACAGGGAAAGCTATGCGTGCTTGCTCACAGGATAAACAAGCGGCGTCTCTTATGGGTGTTAATGTGAACAGGATCATTTCTGTCACATTCGCCATCGGCTCCGCTTTAGCCGCCGTCGCCGGTGTGTTGTTATGCTCAATGTACCCTGTGCTGACACCAACGACAGGGGCTATGCCCGGAATAAAAGCCTTTACCGCCGCAGTTTTAGGCGGTATCGGCTCAGTTCCCGGCGCTATGTTGGGCGGCATAATGCTTGGCGTAATCGAAATATTAGGTCAAGCCTACATCTCTACCCAACTTTCCGATGCTATTGTCTTTACTGTCCTCATTATCGTCCTCCTCGCGAGGCCAACGGGTTTGCTTGGACGGAAGATCGTGGAGAAAGTGTGATTTTTAGATTTTTTAGATTCTTCGCTGCGTTCAGAATGACATTTGCTACGTTCAGGATGGCAGTAGATACGCTCAGAAAAACAGCAGCGCAATCCCAAATTAGGATATTAGTATGAATTTTATCAGTAAAGCCAAGTCAATAAATCCCACAACAAGATATAACGCGTCCTGTTACGCGCTTGTTATAGTAGGTTTTGTTGTGCTTCAACTGCTCTACAGCGGCGGGCAGTTAAACGCTTCTTTACGCGGGCAGCTCATTCCAATATGCGTATATGTAGTTATGGCATTGTCCCTAAATCTGACGGTCGGCGTTATGGGCGGCCTGAGTTTGGGGCACGCGGGGTTTATGAGTGTCGGCGCGTTTTCGGGAGCGGTCGCCTGTGTCGCTCTTGAATCAATGATACCCATACCTTTTCTCCGTTTGGCGGCAGGTATGCTCGTTGGAGCGGTGTTTGCGGGTTTTGTCAGTTTTTTGGTAGGATTTGTTGTTTTGCGGCTCAAGGGGGACTATCTTGCGGTTGTGACCCTTGCGTTTGGCGAGATAATGCGAAACCTTATCACCTGTCTTTATGTCGGAATCGACGCAAACGGGCTTCATATCGGGTTTCTCACAAGTATCTCGGCCCTTAATATGGGAGAGGGCGCAAGAACGATAATCGACGGGCCTATGGGCCTGCGCGGGCTTGACAGAATCTCAACATTCGCAATGGGTTTTGTTTTGATTATGATCACGCTCTTTATTGTGTTTAACTTTATGAACAGCAGGGCGGGCAGGGCTGTCATGGCGCTCAGGGACGATTATATCGCCGCCGAAAGTGTTGGGATACCGTATACGAAATATAAGCTGATTGCATTTATCACTTCTGCCGCTCTTGCCGGTGCGGCGGGTTGCCTCTTTGCAATGAATTACACCACTATGGCGGCGTCTAAATTTGACTTCTCCACATCTATTCTCGTTCTTTTGTTTGTGGTTTTGGGCGGGCTTGGAAAGATGAGGGGGACAATAATCGCCGCCGCGCTGCTTACTGTTTTGCCTGAACTTTTGAGAGAATTTAATGATTACCGTATGCTAATTTACGCAATCGTACTTATTTTGGTAATGCTGATAACAAATAACAACACGATCCGCGCAGTGATTTCAAAACCCAAAGAGGCATTGATGTCTCTGATAAACAAAAATCGTAAGGGGGCGAGGATTCAATGAGCGGTTTAGTCCCGCAACCTTCCGAAAACCTTTTGCCGGAACGCGATTTGAGTGAGACTCCCATACTTGAAACGAGACGTTTGGGTATCGATTTCGGCGGTCTTACGGCAGTGAATAACTTCAGCCTTGCCCTCGGGCGCACCGAGATATCGGGTATAATCGGTCCTAACGGAGCGGGTAAAACTACTGTGTTTAACTTGCTTACAAAGGTATACCAACCCTCACGCGGGGCAATATTACTCGACGATCATGATACGGCGGATATGACTACCGTGCAGCTCTCCAAAGCGGGTCTTGCGCGTACTTTTCAGAATATCCGTCTGTTTGGCAATTTATCTGTGATAGATAACGTAAAAATCGGTCTGCATAATTTGATTCCCTACGGTTTGTTCAGCGGCATTTTTCGCCTGCCTCGTTATTGGAAAAACGAGAAACAAATGAACGAAAAAGCTATGGAGCTTTTGACTCTGTTTAGTATGCAGGATATGGCTGAGCATCAGGCAAGCAGTCTTCCATACGGAGCGCAGCGGCGGCTTGAAATCGTCCGTGCGCTTGCCACAAACCCATCGGTTCTGTTGCTTGATGAACCGGCGGCGGGCATGAACCCTTCAGAAACCTCGGAGCTGATGGAAAATATCGTTAAGGTTCGGGATATTTTCAAAATCGCCATATTACTTATAGAGCATGATATGAACCTAGTAATGGGCATTTGTGAAGGTATTTGCGTCCTCAATTTCGGCGAGATCATCGCAAAAGGCACCCCGGAACAAATCCGCACCCACCCCGGCGTAATTGAGGCGTATTTGGGTAAGAGGAAAGAAGGCTAAATCGTGATTTTGCAAGTGAATGACATCAATGTCTATTATGGTACTATCCACGCTGTTAAGTCGGTTTCTTTTGAGGTTGCGGAAGGCGAGATCGTCACACTCATTGGGGCTAACGGTGCGGGTAAAAGTACGATTTTGAAGACTGTTTCGGGGCTTATGCGCTCTAAAACCGGCAGTATTCTCTTTTTGGACGAGCAGATACAAAAAATGCCCCCTTACAGGATCGTTGAGCGGGGGCTTGCTCATGTTCCTGAAGGCAGGCGGGTTTTTATGGATATGACCGTCAGGGAAAATCTCGATATGGGCTCTTTCACACAACCCGGCGATATTTCTGCGGCATTTGACCATGTTTATAAGCATTTTCCCAGACTAAAGGAGCGGCAGAAACAAATTGCCGGAACCCTCTCCGGCGGTGAGCAGCAAATGCTTGCTATTAGCCGTGCCCTTATGAGCAACCCAAAACTCCTGATGATGGATGAGCCGTCTATGGGGCTGTCGCCTATATTAGTAGAGCAGGTATTTGAAATCATTGCCGACTTAGGCAAGGAAGGCACGACCATATTACTTGTTGAGCAAAACGCTCATATGGCGCTGTCGATAGCGGACAGGGCGTATGTGATAGAACTCGGTAAGGTCGCGCTGTCAGGCACAGGCACCGAACTAGCCGAAAGCGATGATATCCGCAAAGCATACCTCGGCGGGTAAGCGTATTTAGTCGCAGCGCATGACATCTGGGTTGTGGGGCAGAGCCTCGCGCTAGAGTTAACTGTTTTGATAAAAAGCGATGACTATGTAATCATATGGCAATTTAGGGTTTTGATAGATTATTTCAGTTCCTTTGCGAAAATATCTCATTATCCTCTTGATTTTCGGTACTGTATATGGTACTGTATATGCAGGAGGTGAGATTGTGGCAGGGATAGACAAGACCGTTGCAAAAATGAGATCACAGCCAAATGGCATTAGCTTTGAGGAAGCCGCTAAAGTGTTAGAACACTACGGTTATGAATTGGTACGGCAAAAGGGTTCACATTGCCATTTCAGGCATAATCTCGGAGCATTGATAACGGTCGTCAAAGAAACACCAACAATAAAAAGGTGTTATGTAAACGATATTTTAACCAGAATAGGCGAGTAGTCTAATTATGAAGCCGTTCCCTGCCCGTATTTATGGAGAGCAAAGACATTAATTATTATTTAGGTTTGTCATACAATGTTACCGTGCAAGAAATCCATGACGAAAGCGGAGACTACTACTACGCGCGAGTTTTGGAGTTGGATGGCTGTCAGAGTCATGGCGCGACAGTTGAAGAAGCGTACTCAAACATTCGTGAAGCAATGGAAGGGTGGATTGAAGTAAAGTTGGAATTTGGTGATCCTATACCGGAGCCGATTTCGGATAACAATTACAGCGGAAAATTCAACATCAGGATACCAAAGAGCCTTCACAGAAGATTAGCCATAGAAGCCGAGAATGAAGGGATATCAATGAACCAATACGCATTGTATAAACTTGCGCTTTAACGAGACCTCAAAATAGTACCAAAGCCGGATAATATGTCCCTTTTCGTGGATTTTTACATCCTGTAAAAAAACCACGCGCTCCGCATCCATGCTGCGCTTGCCGGGATCATACTTATCCGTCTTTTGTGATTATACATCACTATTCGTAGAGTTTGTGCACATATTTTGATGTTGAGAGTGAGAGCAGGGAGCCGTAGGAGAGGGAAAAGCTTAGTGCGTCGCCGACTTTGTACTCTTTTTTTGAATGTGTCACATCAATTATCGTATGATCGCTTGATTGCCCTATGACCTCGGTGTCAGTGTCATAGGGCACTATTTTTTTCATGTCAACATCTTGGCGCCCGCACGCGATGATTGCGCGGATCATATCACCTTTGTCTTCAAATGTAACCACCTCGCCAAAAGCGTTTCTGCCAAGCTCGCCTGTCGGTTTTGACGGTTTTTTTTGAATCTCTATAATTTGCGCTTCGAGCCTGAAAACATTTTCGTGCATATTCCCTATCCGCTGTTGATATGAGGTTTCATGCCCCAAGAAAAAGATTTCGCCCAAGCGTAAATAGTTGACCCCTTTGGGCATGGTGCGGTTTGTAAGCATATGTATGGAACCGGAGTTCCCGCCTGAGAGTACGGGCAGCCTAGTATCGTATTTCATCTCTATTTCTTTTCTTATGTCAAGGATGATCGAGACATTTTCGGGGTTTGGGATAAGGCCCCCGAAACAATTAAAATTCACTCCAAGCCCAAGTAATCTTATGCCCTCAAACTTTAACATTTCTCCGGCAATCCTTACTGCGTCTTCCGGTAAGACCCCCTCTCTGAGATCGCCAACATCTACCATAAGTATAACTCTGTGTTTCATGCCAAGCAATCTGAGTGAGGTCTCTGAGAGGGCGGCAACCGTTTCAAGCTCTGAATTAAGGCTGACATCCGCGTATTTGACAACATCTTCGACCTCGCAGAGCATAGGCAATCGCAACAGCCATCGCCGAGCGTCGTGGTATGCGATTTTTTTGAGGTTTGGGATACGCGTATCGGCAAACTCACGCACTCCCAAGTTATAATAGATATCAACTATTCTCGGCAGAGCGCAGAAACATTTTGTAACAGCGCAGAATGAGATGGGGTATTCCGCGCATATTCTTTGGATAGTCCTAATATTATCCGCAAGTTTTGACTCGTTGATAATAAGCGCGGGATATTTCATGGAACACCTCCAATACAGTTATCAATTCAGAGGTTGCCGTTTTGTCCGCAAACTTCCGCTCAAAGCCGCTCAAAGGCTCATTTCCGCGGCTTGCAAAACTTGACGTGAGCCATGTTCCACTAATCACAGCAAGCCTTTTTGCTCCAATTTCGCCGTGAGCGGACTAATGCGCTCCACTAACGCTACC
>Ga0099364_10009987_pt1 | contig 13122 bp, 11 predicted proteins | sample TergutTh196P3_FD_73070 | JGI IMG/M metagenome (GOLD analysis project Ga0099364, IMG submission 73070) | Microcerotermes parvus P3 segment gut microbial communities from Pointe-Noire, Republic of the Congo - Th196 P3 | ecosystem: Host-associated > Arthropoda: Insects > Digestive system > Gut ...
CGACATAAGCGCCTTCCATTACTTTAATTTTAGGATCACTGGACTTTGCATCTTCCGGACTTATCATCGAAATACCTAACATTGCGCGCTGGAGCGAACCGTGTTCTTTCAGGTCGGTCACTACTCTTTTGGCCATATTACCGGGTACGGCAAACGAGAGGCCGGCGAAATCGCCGGTTTGGGAATAGATAGCCGTATTGATGCCGATCAGTTCGCCGCGGGTATTGACAAGTGCGCCTCCACTGTTTCCGAGGTTCACCGCGGCATCGGTCTGGATAAACGACATTACTTTGTCGCGGTCGCTTTCACCTGTTAGGATAGAGCGTCCTTTTGCGCTTACAATGCCGGCAGTTACGGTTGATGTCATGTCAAACGGATTGCCTACGGCCAGTACCCATTCACCGATTTTCAGCTGGTCGGAATCTCCAAAAGGTACCGGCTGCAAGTCGTCGGCTTCAATCTTAATGAGCGCTATGTCGGTGGTAGCATCCTTACCGATCACTTTTCCAATGAAGTGCCGTTTGTCGTTCAGTGTGACGCTGATACTGTCGGCGCCGTCCACGACATGATTATTCGTGATAATGTAACCGTCGGTCGAGATGATCACGCCCGAACCCGAACCCGCGCGTTGCCGGGGACGCGGTTGCCGCTCGCCTCCAAAGAAATATTCAAAAGGGTCCATATTCCGCCTGCCTCTGTCCATAACGGTTGCCGTTACCTTGATATGAACCACGGCATTGACCGTTTTCTCGGCGGCATACGTAAAATCAGTGTTCTCGGCAGCGACACTGTTGTACATAGTCGTTTGAAACGGTTGTTTAAAAGCAGCTTCATATTTATCGGAAAACACATTTTTCCCATTGTTATTCTTCATTACATAAGCCGTCACAACGGCTGCTACACCTCCGCTGATTAAGATAATTATTACAGCGTTTAATACATTTTTCCAAAATCTTTTCATACTCTTAATATTTAATCAATTCTTAAATTTAACACTTTCCGTCTGCAAATTTAACACAAAAGTACTGCATTTGTTTTATTTCTACCGCATTTTTTTTAAATATTTAACTTATAATGAAGCGAATTAAAGCGACTTAACTATTAGGTATTGACAATAAAATGTATTTAACATTTTGCATTAATGACAACTTGTCGTATCTTTGTCATGGCAGCAGGCCGGTTTGTCGCCCGTGATCATACACGGGAGGAAAGTCCGGGCAACGCAGAGCACCATCCTTCTTAACGGGAAGCTATCTGCGAAGGTAGAGTAACGTAACAGAAAATAACCGCCCTGCTAAGGCAGGGTAAGGGTGAAAAGGTGAGGTAAGAGCTTACCGCTTCTGCCGTAATGCAGAGGGACAGTACGTCTGATGGGTTGTAAGGTCATGTATACCGGCGTATGTAGGGTTGCTCGTCCGATGCCGGGGGGTAGACCGCACAGAATTTGCCGGCGACGGCAAATCAAGATAAATGACAGACATCCCGGATCGAAAGATTCGGGATACAGAACCCGGCTTACAGGCCTGCTGCTTTTTTTAATGCATAATGCATAATTTCAAGAACTGAAAACTGAGAACTGAAAACTACATAATGGAAGATAAGAAGAATAAGCCCGGCTTGGGCGTGAAGATAAGCGAGTTCGTAGCAAAAGTCATACGTTTTATTACGTATGATATCTGGCGTATTACTGAAGATGAGGTAAGCGGTATCAAACGAATTTATATTTTTCTTGCAAAATCGGTGATTCTTGCACTACGTGGTTTTAAACGGGAAGAAATTCAAACCAAAGCGTCAGCATTGACTTACAGCACACTTTTGGCCATCGTACCCTTGCTGGCTGTCATCGTCGGTATTGCAAGCGGTTTCGGATTGCGTGAAACGGTTCGCGAAAGTGTATATTCTTATTTGCCGGGTCATTCGATTGAGCTGGAAAAAGCCTTTGACTTTGCGGAAAATTATCTAAGCATGGCAAGGGGGGGCGTTTTTATCGGCGTCGGTTTAGCGCTTCTCCTGTATACGGTGGTCAACCTGATCTCGACGATCGAAGGTACATTTAATAATATATGGCAAGTGAAGAGCAGCCGGTCATGGCGCAGAAAAATATCGGACTATCTGGCATTGTTTATTATTCTTCCTGCCATGATAACATTATCCAGCGGGCTTTCCTTGTTTATTTCAACCATCCGGAAAACCTTTCTCAATGAATTTTTATTTTTTACGCCGGTGGTTGATACCCTGTTGGGTCTCGCTCCGTATGCGATAACAATCCTGCTTTTTACGGCTTTATATATTTTGCTCCCGAATACAAAAGTACGCTTTCCGAATGCTTTATCAGCCGGATTTATAACAGGTTGCGCCTTTCAGGCATTTCAATACATCTATATCAGCGGGCAAATTTGGGTCAGCAAGTACAATGCCATTTACGGGAGTTTTGCCGCATTGCCTTTATTGCTGTTATGGCTTCAGATTTCATGGATGTTAGTCCTTTTCGGGGCGGAGATTGCCTATTCATCGCAGAATGTAAAGAAATTCAGTTTTGAACGCGACAGTAAAAATATTAGCCGCAGATACAAAGATTTTTTGATACTTTTGATAACATCGCTGATAATCAAACGATTTGAGAAAGGCGAACGGCCCTATTCAGCAGATGAGCTGTCGGACGAAAATTGTATTCCGATCCGCCTTACAACAGATATATTATATCTCCTGACGGAACTGGGTATTATATTAGAGGTAAGTTTAGATCAGGATGAGCGTGTTGTTCATTATCAGCCGGCACGTGATATTCATCAGATCAGTGTCGGCTTTCTATGGGGTAAAATAGACGAATACGGTTCGGAAAATTTTAAAATTGATAATGTATATCAGTTCAAAAAACCATGGGAACTAATCATCCGGATGCGTGAAGACCTCATCAGGTCGGGTAACGAAACACTTTTGAAAGACCTATGAATATCAATTACGAATTACGAATTACGAATTACGAATTCATTGTTCATTGTTCATTGTTCATTGTTCATTGTTCATTGTCAACAGCTTGCTGATGTATTTGCCGACGATATCAAATTCGAGGTTGACGACCGTATCGAGTCCTATCCGGCAAAAATTGGTCACTTCGAGCGTATAGGGTATGATGGCTGTTTCAAATCTATTATCTTTCGAGTTACAGACGGTCAGGCTGACGCCGTTAACGCAGATCGATCCTTTCTCGACCGTCATATACCCCTTTTTGGCCATGATGGGATCGAACGTATATTCGAATGTAAAATACCGGCTTCCCCCGGCATCCTCGATTGCTGTACAGACAGCAGTCGTGTCGACATGACCCTGCACGATATGACCGTCAAGCCGTCCGTTCATGAGCATGCTGCGTTCGATATTGACTTTGTCGCCGATTTTCAACAACCCCAGGTTTGAACGCTCCAGCGTTTCCCTTATAGCTGTAACCGTATAACTGTCAGCTGTTTTACTTACAACAGTCAGGCATACGCCGTTATGCGACACGCTCTGGTCAATTTTCAGTTCGTCGACAAACGAACATCCAAGCGTGAAATGGATATTTTCTTTTTCTTTTACGATCGCCTTTACAATGGCTGTTTCTTCTACTATTCCTGAAAACATGAGATTATAAATTTTGAAGTCTTTTTACCGGCTGCAAAAATAACGAAAATCAAACGCAATACCAAATAAATTTTATAAATGCTGAAAATCAGTCAATTAACATTTATTACGATAAATAATTATCGTTTTTCGATAAAAAAATTTGGTAGATAAAAAAATACTTTGTTTCTTTGCACATCGAATATCGATAAATATTATTTGAATTACAATTATTATTTACCTATAAAGAATATTTTTATTATTAATTAAATGAACAAACTTATGAAAACGAGAAATTTAAAAAAAATGTGTAATGCCATTATTTTGGTTACAACAGTGTATGGACTGACTCAATTACTCTATCTGGCTACCGCTTTACGCCATGCAGAATTCACAACCAACTGGTTGATTGAAATGATTCGGAACCATACGGATGCGCTGACGATTGTTATTGTCTCGATTATGTTTTTTATGCTTGCCCACAATGCAAAAAAAGGAGCGGTTTTTACGCGGAAAAATGAAATGCTACTTGTTGTTTTTGGTAGAATTATTGCGTTCATGGGTCTGATTTTTATGTTTATCATTTCACATTACACGGATGAATCCAATTTTGTATATCAGGGGATTACTTTGAGTATCTTAATAGGATTGATGCTGGTATTTTTCTCCCTGTTGCTGAAAATTGCACGTAACATGCAGGAAGAAAACGATTTAACCATTTAATGAAATCAGTGAAAATTATGGCAATAATCGTAAACTTAGATGTGATGATGGCGAAACGTAAGATTTCGCTGAACGATTTGTCGGACAAAGTAGACATAACGCCTGCCAATCTGTCGATTCTGAAAACGGGAAAGGCCAGAGCCATCCGCTTCAGCACGCTTGAGGCTATTTGTAAGAAGCTGGACTGTCAGCCTGGGGACATTTTAGAATATCGTAAAATCGAATCATAACGTGCATCCCGCTCGCGCGGATTTGCAAATCCGCGCGAGCATGGATATCACCCTATACTCTAAACAAACCCCATTAGCAGGTCAATGACATACATCTCTAATTTCTCAAAATTCTGCTCGGCAACGCATTTTCTTTGGAATTCATAATCGAATCGTTCCACTTTTTCAAGCAGTTTGAGGAATATCGCCTTGCTGTTGATCAGATGGCGATAGCAGTCACTGACGGGCTGTGTGCGCATCGCTTTGACATCGAGGCCGACACACTCGAAGTTGCCGAGATCGCCGAAACCATTCTCATACAGTACCTTGACCTGATTGAAAGCCACTCTGAGGTTCTCGACGCCGAACGACTTATCCTGGTCATAACGGATGCCGTTTTGGTCGTTGAGGTGGACGCCCCACAGTTTGTTCCATGCAAGCGCAAAAGCCATATCATTCGCCGGATCAAGCCCGGCCATGATCGAATGGGCGCTTTCTATACAAAGCCCGACGCGTGACGGATCGATGGTTTGTGCGGCGAGTGCCAGCCCGTGTCCTGCTGTTCCGGCGTAACTTCTATCAATCGGTTCATTGGGTTTGGGTTCAATCAGTACCAGAATGCCTGGGTCGTATGCAAGCATTGTATTGATTGCGTCACGCATTTGTTTGATTTTTTCTACCGGATTCTTGCCCTCGGCGCAAAGCGATCCTTCACGGGCGTACCACAGTTGGATTTTGTTCGTCCCCAGCGCCCGAGCGATGTCTATCGATCGAAGCGACCGCCAGATGGCAAAGTCATAATCTTCATCAAGGCTTGCTGTATAAGCGCCGTCGTTAGTGCGTTTATCGAACCAGAGCCTGGGTGCTACGAACTCTGCGAAAAGCCCTGTTTTGTCGAGTAGCGCTTTGACGTCCTTTGCATAGTCAACGATGGCCTTTTCGCTCATGTTGTTCATGTCCGGTACTGCGTCGTCATCATGGAACTGCACGCCGTCAAGACCGATTTCCTTAAACTTTACTATCTTTTCTTCGAAAGATATGGCCGGCCGTATGCCTGGCCCGAATGTCTCATGCCCTTCGTGAATGTTCCAGGGGCCTGCTGTAAATCTGAATGTTGCCATTTTGTTAAAAATTTTAAAAAATTAGTATTTAATTGATAAGGATATATTTTGTTAATTATCAGGATTCTTATTGAGTTTACACATTTTTCGGACGAGTTTCATGCTTAATTTACACATTTTTCGGACGAGTTTCATGCTTAATTTACACATTTTTCGGACGAGTTGTCGAGTAATTGTTCAAATAAAAACACACTAAACAAAGATATATTCTGTAAATCATCATCTAATCGTGTGTTTTTCAGCGAAAAACGAATGCTTACTTTTGGCGAGTAGGCTTCTCTGAACATTTTTAAACTTTTTGCATTTACATTCGTACCGCTTTTGACTTCAATCGGGACAATTTCAGCCCCATATTGCATAACAAAATCAACTTCGCTGGTTTCTCCGCCAGTCCAATAGTAAAGCGTGTGCTTTGCCAACTGTTGCAACACAAATTGTTCTGCTATCAAGCCGTTAAATTCGTTAAAAATAGCGCTTTTGCTGTTGATTGCAGCAAAAGGGATTTCAGCAAGGTAGCGAAATAGTCCAATGTCGACAAAATAAAGTTTGAATGCTGACGGATTGGCATAAGATTTTAGCGGTATTTTATTACCACAACTAACCTGATTTACGCGACGGATAATTCCTGCATCAATCAACCATTCTATAGCCATTTCGTATTCTCTTGCCCTTGCTCCCTGTTTTATTATTCCGTAAAGAAATTTATCATTTTTCTTGGCAAATTGAGCAGGCAAACTGTCAAAAACTTGACGGATACGAATTGCCGTGGAATTGTCAGTATATTTGCTAAAATCTTTACGATAATTGCTTATGATTTCTTCTTGAATGGCGTTAATATTATCAATATTTTGATTTTCAACCCAATCGGCAACAACTTCGGGCATTCCACCAATGTACAGGTATTGTTTGAATAAATCTGACAGAATTTCATTAAAAGTAGTTTCTGTTGGATTTGATTTTAAGAAAGTTACAATATTTTCCCGGTTGTTAGCCCATAAAAACTCCTCAAAATCCATTGGCTCTAATTTCAGAGAATTGACTTTGCCCACAGGAAAAGAAGTGCCTTTATGTAAAAAAACGCCAAGTAAATTGCCTGCTGTGGCAATATAATATTCTGAGGCCTCTTCATGGAAATACTTCAGAGAAGTCAATGCTCTTGGCACTTCCTGTGCTTCATCGAAAATAATCAAAGTATCGGAAGGCGATATTTTCATATTTAAAAAGAGTCCAAGCATCGTAATTATTCGTTTTGGGTCGATAGAGCCATTGAACAAGTCGATTAATTCCGTACTTGGATTTTGAAAATTTATGTATGCCACATTTTTGAAATATCGCTTACCAAAATCCTTGAGCAGATAAGTTTTTCCAACCTGGCGCGCACCTTCGAGCAAGAGTGGTTTTCTGTTACTCCTGTCTTTCCATTTGAGCAATTCTGACATTAATTTTCGTTCCATAAACTATATCTTTCAATCCATTTCGTTCTTTAAAAATGCTTTCGATTCAAAAACAACCACAAATGTAGATATTATGTTTGTTAATTCCAAGCAAACTCATGCCTAATGTGGCACAAGCGGCCTTCCTGATAAAACTTCTCCTGTTCGTTATCATATTTGAAAATTATGAATTAATTAAGGTATTCCACGGGAAATTTGTATGGCGCCCGGTATTCGGGAATCGCCAGGCGGCTGGCTTCCTCGTCGCCCACAATCTTTTCGGTTTTCGGATCGAAGCGGATGGAACGTCCCAATTTCATGGAAAGCAGACTTAATACCAGGGGTATGTCCACTTTGACATGGTATTCGGGATTACATAAGGGCTGTACGCCGGAATTGATACTTTCGATCCATTCCTGTTCCTGCCCGGGTGAAGAAGGTATTGTTTCGGGAGGTGCGGACATCCCGTCCATCCGGTTTCCTTCGGGGATTAAAATATGGGATGAATAATCGGTCATCAATGTGCCGTTTGTACCGTGGAAATAGATTCCCAGCCTGCGCCGCGTACCTGTTTCATAACCCACGCCCGACTTGTCTGCGTTCTGGAACGCCCATCCATGGCTATTGGTCAAAGAACACATCCAGGTCATCGTCAGATTCGGGTAACGCCAGATTATTTCATGGTTATCGTACGCATCGCTGTCATCTTTAATGATGTATCTTCCGCCCATGGCGCTGATCTCCGTCGGATAGTCAAGTCCCAATGCCCAAATAGGCAAGTCGGTGATATGCGGCGCCATTCCCGGCGTCCATCCGCCACTGAAATCCATCCAGAAACAGTGATAGAAAGCATTTTTAACCACATTGGGATTGAAAGGCTGCATCCGTGCGGGCCCTACCCATTTGTCCCAGTTCAGCCCGTCAGGAACCCGGTCGGTATTAAAACCCGAACCTATGCCATTTGGAGCGTCATTCATAACAAAAAAAGTACGAACGGTAGCAATGTCGCCCAGGTTTCCCGAACGTACCAGTTCAACCATCCGGCGATAGTGGTCGCCCGCATGTATTTGTGTGCCGACCTGACACATCACCCTGTGCCGGCGAACCGCATTCCTGACCGCCAGGCTTTCGGCAAGGTGCATGGTCATCGGTTTCTGCAGGTAAATATGCAATCCCGTTCTGGCCGCATCAACAGCCTGCAGCGCATGCCAATGGGCGGGCGTGGCGATGATAACGGCATCCAGTCCCTTGTGGCGGAGCAGGTCGGTATAGTCGACATAGCCCTTGCAGTCTTTATACCGGGCCAAAATCATATCCAACCGCTCTTTCCACACATCACATGCTGCTGTAACAACCACATCTTCGCGGACGGCGCAATTTTTCAGGTTCTCTGTTCCCAAAGCGCCGCAGCCAATGATGCCCAGATTAATCCTGTCACTGGGCGCGACATGTCCCAGCCCGGCTATCACTGCCGGATTAACGATAAAAGGGACTGCCATGGCCGTTGATGTCTTAATAAAATTTCTTCTTGAAAACATGATTTTTAATTTATTTATTTGAATGATAATCGTCCCATTGCTTTGACAGCACCCCGTCATCAGGCTTTGCACCCTGATGGACAATGAGCCTGAAACGCAAGATCAACGGTTCGTTTCTGTTAAGTAAATAACGTGTACCGGGTGTAGGGAACGTCGGCTGTATCCATGATAAATTCGGATACGCTACCCATTCACCCGGATATTCGGGATTGTCCTTGTGTTGCAGGATTGTTAATCCTGAAGCGGCAGTATTGCCTTCGAATATTCCGTTGAAATCGGCCCAGTTTCTCTGCGGCGAAGCGCTGACTGGGTCCGAATAGTAAGAGATGTCCATATCGCGCGGCGTTGCCATCCGGACGTTCAATCCGCCGTAACTGTCGGTAAAGCGTGTAGCAATGGTGACACTGTCTTTCAACGCCCGTAAAGCCACTGTTAAATCAATGATACGTTTTCCGTTTGATATACGATAGGCCCGGATCGTCGACAGTTCATGAACAATGGCTTCCCTGTCCTCCCATATCCACCTGTTTTCGGCCTCAATCACTGCAAAATCCTTGCCGTTGGCACCCTTGATGTTTCCTGTGGGGCGGGCGAAAACGCGCTGTAACGCATACAAATCGCCGCGATTAGACCCGTACTCGATTTCAGGCCATCCGAAAAATACGCCCCTGTGATGCGGATGGCCGCCATCGGGCCAGTCGTCGGTCATTATTTCGTCGTGCAACCCATATAACGGGTGAATATAATCGCTGCGGGGAATCGCCCAGATTGCCGACGTTGCTTTTCCCGTTTGATCAACACCGGGGTTGGAAGTATAGTATTCATCCACATAGACCCCTTCTACCGGATGATACTCAATTTTCTTGCCCTTTTGACTCTCGGGACGTATCACATCCTGTTCGTGAACCGTCTGATAATTGTACTGTAAAACCGGAGCGCCTGATTCGAAGATGACATACTGCCCGTCAGGAAGCGCTTCCACCGTCATGATGGGTGGCTTGTCCGAACATGCAGCCGTCATTAGCAAAACCCACAAAGCGCTCCCCGCATAAAAAATTTTGTGTCTGTTCAGGCGCTTTTCTACGATGTCTTTGTGTTCCATGATTTTAAGCCCTTCAAAAAATGTATTTCTATCCATACGCTATACCTGTTAAAATGTGTTTTATTCGCTTTCCATCATTACCGCACAATTTTTCCTGTGAAATGCAATGCCGTATTTATATATCCTGTCATAGCCTTCTTTCTTCAAATTGTAGATATACGCCTTTTCATCGATCTGTTTTAGACCTTTTCGGGCGTCTTTCGCTAAGTCTTTGCTGTCTTCGCTCTGGTGTTTGAACTCAATCACTACGGCATATTTCCCTTTGTCGTTGGGTTTGATCATACAATCCGACCGTCCTTTCCCCGATTCTGGATTTGAATAAACTGTATAGTTTTTTGAAACGCCCAGCAGTATACCGAAAATGAACATGTGGTAACTGTTTTCTTTTTTTAAATCGTGGAAACTGGGTTCGTTCAGCAGTTCTTCGTTCAGCGTGTCGCTTACGCCCTCTACGTTGCCATTGAGCAGGCAATGTACAAATTTCCTGATTGTTTTTGGCGTATGGTCTTCTTCGCTTGCAAACCACGACGCAATGCAATCGGCAAAAATATTTTTCACTTCCCTGTTTACCAACTCTGCATCAAACAAGTCGCCCGTTGCGCCGGCACAGGGTTTAAGGTATCCTGCGTTTAGCAGCATAGACCAAAAAATATCCTCGCTCCTGTACGAAACCGGATACCTGATATGTTCTACATACCTTATTTGTACCGGAATATTGGTCAACAGGCCCGCCATATCGTTTTTCAAATCAAGTGAACCTTTATGGAATATATCCTCCAAAACAGTCATACCGCCGGTGTTCGCCCAATAATCCCTGAACTTTTTTTCTTTCAGATACCCGGTGATGCTCCACGGGTTATATATATCGTATCCTCCAAACCGGTAGCCATTATACCATTTCTCGACTTCTCCAAACATTTCGCCTAACCCGTACATCTCACAGGCATCTTTCACTTCTTCTTCGGTAAAGCCAAAGCATGTAGCGAAAATCTCACTCATAATTCCGCAAACTATCGGGTTGTTGAAACTGCTAACCAGACTTTCCTTTGACACCCGCTGCACGCCGGTCAATACCCCAAATTCCAGGTAATCATTCGTTTTGAAAACGTTTCCCAGAAATCCCCGCATGAATTTTATCATTTCCTTATAATAGCCTTCCATCAAGGCATGATTTATCGGGGTGTCGTATTCGTCCAGCAAAACAATAACCCTTTTGTTGTAATGCGTGTATAAGCATGCAGTTAAAAATTTCAGAGCGGATTTAAGTTCTACATCCGTTGATTTTCCTGAATATATAGCATGAAATTTAACTTTTTGTCGTTCAGTAAGTTTATCACTTTCGTATAAGTATAAATTTTTTTCATATAATTCAGATACCAGGTCCTTCATATTCTCAATAGAATCTTTGAAAGTAGATTCCTCTACATCTTTTAGCGAGATTGAAACAACCGGATATTTATTCTGATACTTTTCTATGATATCCTTGTGTTCCATTATATTAAGACCTTCGAACAGTGCCTTACTATCCTTACTGACATTAAAAAAATGTTCCAACATACTCATGTTCAGCGTTTTTCCAAACCGTCTTGGCCTGGTTATCAACGTAACATCACCCTTGTTTTCAAGCAATTCTTTGATAAAAAGCGTTTTATCAATATAGAAATAATTGCCTGTTATCATCTTTTCAAAAGACTCAACGCCTGTTAAAATGTGTTTTTTCATGTCAATTACTGTTGAAATGTGTGATCTGCCTGACTGTATCATCAATAGTCATTGCGATACATACAGCGTCGGGAAACGGTTTGGCATAATGTTTATCGATCATTTGGCGATAGGCTCTTTCGGTTTTCTTTTTGGGGTTTTCGCCTGCGTAGGCTACTTTCAGTTCGATCACCCAGGTTTTGTCCTTGTGCCTGACCACCAGATCGGCGCGTCCCAGATTGGTGTGCATCTCGGCCACAACCACAACGCCGCATCCCCGCAAAAATGCAATCATATTGGAGCGGTACAGCCATTCCTGCGGCTTCATATCATACTGATTGTCGGAAATATTTTTCGCTGCCGCCGCAGAAAAATCGTCGTAGGGAATGCTTGCCAGCAAACGGTTCAGCGCTGAAACAACCAATTTAGGGTCCATTCTTAACAATCCTGCAATCAGGTCAGTCCTGCAATAAGTAAAATCATCGCCATTGTCTTCCAAAATATATTGTGAAACCAAATCCGACAGCGATTCTATCACTTCGGTATTGGGATAATCCAGCGCCAGCATGTCATTAGCACCTTCACGCAGGCTCAAATAGCCGGTTTGATATAGAAAACTTTCAGGCTTTGCCTTTTCTATTTCGGTTGAATTATCAAAAAACTTGTCGGAAACGGAAAAATTCCGGAACTGCTCTACCGACAGTTTGTTGGATTTCAAATAATCTACAAACATGGAAGAGGTTCCGCTTTCTATCCAGTAATTTGAAAATCTTTTAGCGAAAAAAAACCGCAAAATAGAATACGGATTGTATAAACGGTGTTTGCCTCCCGCGTCAAAACAAAAACCGTTGTAATAGTTTTTCATTTTTTTGAATAACGCCTCCGTAGTCAATCCTAACTTTTTTGCCGTTTCGTCAAGGTAATCGGGAAAATATTTGATAATCTCCTCTTCTGTCAATCCGCAAATCACCCCATATTCTTCTAAAAGCGAAATATCCGTAATGTTATTTAATGTAGAAAAGACGCCCATCTTCGTAAACTTTGAAATACCGGTGATAAAGATAAAGGAAATATGTTTATCGTTTGCTTTTATTTGAGAGTAATAACTTCTCAACAGGTTGCGTACTTTGGGCGCCATGTCGGGGTCGTTTACAAAATCGGTGTAGGGCTTGTCGTACTCATCGAGCAGGAAAACTACTTTTTGATTGTATTTTTTGGCTGTGTTGGCGATCAAATTTCTTAAAGTATCGCCTGCAGACAGTTTTTTTGGAACTTTAACGCCCAGGTCTTCGGCAGTTTCAATGGTTATTTGCCTTAAAGAATTTTCAATTTTTTCTATTCCCTGTGTTTTGGTGACTACTTTGCTCATATCAAGCCAGATCACAGGACTTGGCTTAAATACCGGCCTGTTCAGGAACTCTTCGGCATAAAGCCCTTCAAATAAGTCTTTTCTGCCCGAAAACAACGCATCAAAGGTAGAAACGGTAAGCGATTTGCCGAAACGTCGCGGGCGGGCAAGAAAATAGATCTTGCCCGTATCTATCAGGTTGACAAGATGACGGGTCTTGTCAACATATATATAACCTTGTGTGCGAATCTCTTCAAATGTAGGCAGTCCCGCCGGTAATTTCAATCTTTTACTTTCCATTTCGTACATTAAAATGCTTTCGATTTAAAAACAACCACAAAAGTAGA
>Ga0099364_10009988_pt1 | contig 13121 bp, 12 predicted proteins | sample TergutTh196P3_FD_73070 | JGI IMG/M metagenome (GOLD analysis project Ga0099364, IMG submission 73070) | Microcerotermes parvus P3 segment gut microbial communities from Pointe-Noire, Republic of the Congo - Th196 P3 | ecosystem: Host-associated > Arthropoda: Insects > Digestive system > Gut ...
ATTTCTCTTGATAGTGGTTTTTTATTTCATCTTCAAATTGTGTTTTAATTGCATCATTTAGTTGAAACTCTTTCTGGCAAAATGGGCAAATAATATTACTGGACTTTTTCATAATGTACTCCTTGGTTAAATTGTACCTTATTTTCAAATCACCTGCAAACAATTTTCTGTTTGTATTAGATATAGATTCTAGCTTCCCATTGCCTTCTTCTGCTTTTTAATATAACCACTCTGAGCAGTGGAAAGATTGGCAAGCCGTTGTTTTAGCAGAGCTTTCTCTATGGGGTCTATACCCGGATAACGGAGACTGTTTAACAATCTTGTTTTATGAGATATACAGGCGATATGAAATGAATCTTTAGGAAAGCCGCTTACACGATGTTTTTTATTATGAGGATGTGTTTTATCAGCATCCCTGTAAGAAACGCTATTCTTCACAACTTGGAGAGCGAGAAATGCATCGTCAAAACTCTGTACAGCCTGAGAGAGGCTGCTTAATGAATCGTTGTCTGTTTCATTACAAATTTGGAGTTCCTGAGATAAAAAAGTATATTCAGCAAGGATGATGGTCTCAGGATCAGTCGTTGCCTGTACTTCACAAAATAAAACCATAGCATCATTAATCCCATCTTCGTAAGAAATCCGCCCTTCCTGTTCTTTCCCTCTTGAGGCAAAACCTTTTCTGCCCAAATCAATTTTTAGAACAGATGCACATATCTTAGCTACTAAGCCACTCTTTTCCATACTCAGCTTCTACTTCTGTTAAATTCCAGTTAAGACTTAGAAGACAATCTAAACTGACTTTTTCCTTAACAACTTTGGCAAGATATGGCGGAAGGGGGATTGTCTTCATGAGGCGATCGTGTTCTTCCTTATCTCCAGCATCTCTCACTGCTATAGCCTTGCCTATTATGGAAAGTTTTTCATCTAAGGTCATTGTTTGAACTTGCAACATACCCATCTCCTAAATACAATTATATATTATTTAATGCAACATCCGCAAGCAAAATAATATGCAAGCATATGATATGCAAGCATATGATATGCAAGCATATTAACCCTCGCCAAACATCCGCAAAAATGATATAATATCCCCATGCCAAATGTAATCATTACCGGAGCTGACCGTGGATTTGGTCTTTCGCTATGCAGGGAATTTCTTGAGCAGGGCTGGACTGTCTTTGGCGGCAAATTTCTTGAGGACTACACGCTCCTTGAGCAGGAACGGGAAAAAAATCCAAACCTGCACATTATCAATCTGGATGTAGGCGATACTGCGTCTATTGCAAATGCACGCGATCAGGTTGCGTCGCTTACAGGTTCGCTCGATATGCTGATCTCCAATGCCGCGCTGATGGGGCGCGTTAAATGCAATCTGGAAGAACCGCCGATGGATCTTAAAGCTCCGTGGGACAGTTTCCGCGTTAATGCGCTTGGCCCTGCTCACATGGTGGAGCATTTTCTTCCGCTGCTTGATAAGGGCTCGATGAAACGGCTGTGTTTTGTTTCTTCGGAAGTTTCGTGCATTTCGCTTATGAAGCATCGCCCCGGAGGCAGCTATCCGTACCCGATGAGCAAAAGTTCGCTTAACATGGCTGTGCGATTAATGCACAATCTGTTATACGATCAGGGTTATACATTTAGGTTGTACCATCCCGGCTGGATGAAAAAAATGATGCAGGACGGCTCGCTTTCGGAAGAAGCGCAATACGATCCTGCAAATACTGCAGCCCATGCTGCAAAATATTTTTTAGCGCCTTTAAAAGATGAACACAGGCTTGTGATGTATGATTTTAGGGATCAGGATTGGCCGTGGTAGGAGGGAAATAAAAATATGAAAGTTGTTTTTATTACAGATATAGAAAAAGAATTTGATAAAAAACTTGCCGCGGTTTTTTCCCGCGAAGGCTATAAAGTTTATGCGATGAGCGAACTTGAGGTCGAGGGAATTAACATGCTGCCTCTGGTTTTGAATGATGCTGTTGCAGAATTAACAGAGAAAGAGGGGCGTATTGACATCTATATTGATGTTATAAATGAAAATAATCCAATCGAAAATGGGCAGGACGATTTTAATGTGCGCACAGGATTGAATGACAAGGTTATCCGCGAGCTGTACGACTTAAATGTAATTCTGCCAATGGCATTGCTTGAGGCGTTTTTTCCCCTGATCGAAAAAGGCGAGGGCAAGCGCCTGTGTTACCTTACATCGGCGCAGGCAAGCATAAACGAAACGCGCGGCACCGAAGGCTACGGCTACAAGATGGCAAAAGCAGGGCTGCACCAATTTCTGCAAATTACACGCAATGTGGTTGCACCCAGAGAATTCACAATGCGGGTGTTCGATCCAATGTACAGCGAAGTTTCTCCGGAACTTGCTGCGGAGGCTGCGTTCAACTATTTTACACGTAAACGCGGAATGGAACAGGACGATGAAGCGCGAAATGACGAAGGCAACTTAGTCTTCCGTGATGCTTACGGCAGACAGCACGCCTGGTAAAAGTTTATGTAATAGACATTTTTTTGCAAACATGAAATAATTTCATTAAATGAAAAAATTGTGGCGTATTGCGAAAGAAGCTGTCAGATACAAATGGTGGCTGTTACTTGCGATCTTCGGCACGCTGTCGCTGACGGCTGTCAACCTGATCGCACCCCGGATCATGGCGTCTATGACAGGAATTGTTGCTGCCGGAATGACGCAGGAAAGTTTTATCAGGGTTTTATGGATGGCGGGAGCGCTTTTGCTCCTGTTCTTTGTGCGGATTTTGTTTCGTTTCCTTGCAAGTTATTGCTCCCACCGTGCGGCGTGGAGGCTTGTGCTTGAACTTCGTATGAAGGTTTACAATGCAATTCAGTCGTTTTCCATGGATTATTTTCATAACAAGCAGACGGGCGAACTTTTAAGCCGTGTAATGAACGATGTCGCAACTTTTGAGCTTATCTATGCGCATATTACGCCGGATATTATAACAAATTTTGTTACACTTACGGGCGTTACAATAATTCTTTTTAACATCAACGCGCGTCTTGCTCTGATCACATGTATTCCAATTCCTTTTATTTTAATATCCGGCTGGATTTTCAGCCGCAAGGTAAGGCCGAATTTCCGCAAGATGCAAAAATCGCAGGGCGAACTTTCCGCGCAGCTTCAGGATAACCTTTCCGGCATTCAGGAGATTCAGGCGTTCAGCCGCCAGAATTCCGCATCGGAAAAAGTGCTGCACAAGGGCGAGGATTTTACCCGGAGTATGCTGCGCGCATTAAAGTTAAGCGCAATATTTCACCCAAGCGTTGAGTTTCTAACTTCTCTTGGAAGCGTTATTGTAGTGGGTTTCGGCGGGTTTCTTGCGCTTTATAATCAGCTTTCTGTTGCCGATGTTGTCGGTTTCCTTCTTTACCTTGCTTTGTTTTACGCGCCGATCACCGGGCTTGCTCATCTTATGGAATCTGCGCAGCAGGCGCTTGCAGGTGCAGAACGTGTTATAGAAATTCTTGATGCGCCTCAGAGTATTAAAGACAGGGAAGGCGCGCAGGTTGTAAAAAAAGTAGAAGGGCGGATCAGTTTTGAAAATGTAGATTTTTCCTACATCGAAGGCGTTACTGTTCTTGACGATGTATCGCTTGATATAAAACCCGGACAGATGGCTGCCCTTGTTGGAGCGACAGGTGTCGGCAAAACTACCCTTAGCCATTTAATCGCAAGGTTTTATGATCCCACAAAGGGAAAAGTTTGTCTTGACGGACACGACCTTCGAGACATCACGCTGGAAAGTCTGCGAAAAAATATTTCAATTGTCCTGCAAGATACATTTTTGTTTAACGGCACTATAGAAGAAAACATTGCATTCGCAAAACCGGAAGCTTCTTTTAAGGAAGTGGAAGATGCGGCGCGTACTGCAAGAATCCACGAAGATATAATGGCGATGCCGGATTCGTACCAAACACAGGTAGGGGAGCGCGGGGTAAAATTATCGGGCGGTCAGAAGCAGCGCATCGCCATTGCAAGAGCCGTGCTTTGTCAGGCGCCGGTGTTGATCCTTGACGAAGCGACAGCTTCAGTCGATGTCCGTACCGAAGCAAAAATTCAACAGGCGATAAACGAAATAGCGGGAACACGCACAATTGTTACAATCGCACACCGGCTTTCTACCATCCGTAATGCGGACATCATCTTTGTATTTGAAAACGGCAGGATAATCCAGAAAGGCAACCATGACGAATTAATCGAACAGGAAGGTCTGTACCGTAAGTTGTGCCAAAAAATTGAAGAAGATGGACAAATGAGGTAACAGCGAACCGAAGGTTCGCTGGTTACCTCATTTGTCTTGCATTTTTTAGGGCTAAAGCCCAAAAAAAGTGCGTTTTTTATAAGGAAGATATTTTGATTGTTGGAATTGACATAGGAAGCACTACAACAAAAGCTGTTACTATAGAAGGCAGAAAAGTTATAAAAAAAATCAAGACAAAGGCATCGGATGCCGTTACTGCCGCGACAGGAGCATTGGGAAAAATTGTTCTTGAGAATGGAATAAAAATCGGTGATATAAATAAAATCGTAATTACGGGGGCTGGAGCGTCTAAAATAAAAAATGATATTTTCGGCATTCCTACAGGCAGGGTAAATGAAATTGACGCAATTGGAATCGGCGGAATGTTTCTCACAGGGTCTGATCACCAGAGTATGCCGGAAGGCAGTTTCAACATAATTATCACAAACATTGGAACAGGCACTGTAATTATCGAGGCGGGAGCAAAGGGAATTGTCCACTTTGGCGGAACAGGCGTCGGAGGCGGCACAATTTTAGGGCTTGCAAAAAAACTTTTACCAACAGCAGAATTTAACGACATCATTGAACTTGCAAAAACAGGAAAACTAAATCAGGTTGACCTTCTTCTTGGCGATATTACAGACACGAGCATAAGTTTCTTAAGCGGCGAAAGCACTGCATCCAACTTTGGGAAAATGCTGGACACAGCAAGCCCGAATGATATAGCCATTGCAATAATTAATTTGGTGTATCAGGTGATCGGCGTTCTTTCTGTCTTTGCGGCAAAGGCAAGAAATTCCAGTCGTGTAATAGTAACAGGAAACGGAAGCGGTAATATTATTGGTCAAAAAATATTTGCAGGCATTTCCGGCATGTACGGTATTGAGTTCATATACCCTGAATTCGCTGAATACACTACGGCAATCGGCGCTGCATTAAGTTTGGCTTAATCTCCTGTGTGTGTTAACTTGATTGTTTGCAAGGTAAAGATACAAGGAACAGCACTCCCTTATCGGTTTCTGAGCGCAGCTTTATAGAGCCGTTTACTTCTTTTATACGATCCCGTACCAAATTTAAACCGATACCGCGTCCTGCATGCATATCTTCTGTGGCTGCGGTGCTGAAACCCGGCGCGAATATGACCTTCATCAAAATATTCTGGTTGTTTACATCTTCCGGTTTTATTAAATTTTTGCTTAACGCTCTTTCGCCGATCTTTTCATAGTTAAGGCCGGCTCCGTCATCCATGCATCTTATCTGAATATTTTGGCCATCTTCTGCCATTTTAATCGAAATTTTTATAGCGCCGTTTTCACTTTTGTTCTTTTCTTTTCGTACTTCCGGGTCCTCAATTCCGTGTACGACTGCATTGCGGACAAGTTGTGTAAGTATATCTTTCATGACCCGCCTTGGACCTTTTTCTACTGCATCAATGTCTATATCATCTGCTATAATGTCCACCTGTTTCCCTGAATCGCTTGCAGCCTTGGAGGCGGCTTTTTCCAGAGATTCAATCATTATTTTTATATTCTGCATCTTGCCGTCTTCGTTCTTTCCTTCCTTGTTTGTATATGTGTTAAACCTTGCGATTATTTCTTTAAAACTTTCTTTTTCATTTGAAAGTTTTTCTATATCCACTGTCAGGTTTAACATTTCCGAGAACGAGGCTTCGCCTTCAACTTCGCGTAACTTTTTGATTTTTGATTCCAGGTTATGCACCTTTTCTCCAAAAATATTTAATCCAAGAATAACTGCATTGGATTTCATTGCATGAACAGATTGATAAGTTTTTACCAGCGCCTCATGTGCAGTAAGATTATCATCTTTAAGGACCTTGTCGATGGTGTCAAATTCATGCTCCATGTCGGCCATAAAATCATTGAACACATCCGGTTGAACCTGAATTAATTCAAAGAAAGACTGCATTTCTTCCTGGCGTCTTGCTTCTTCTTCTGCAAGCCTTTGCTGTAATTCTACTCTTGTAGTTATATCATAAACTGTTACCAGGACAAAAAGCTCGCCGCGGGCTCGTTCTACAACTGTAAATGCAAATTGGAATACTTTTCTTGTATTGTTTCTTTTAATTATGAAGTGAAGTTCACTGAGCGGATTAATTTCTTCCAACATATCCTGATCGTAAGCCCGTTCAAGCACCATGTTAAGATAATCCTTAACAGCTTCCAACTCGCTTGGTGTAATAGAATCTCCTATAATATCCATGAAGTTTTTCCCAAAGAGTTTGGTATCTTCAAGCATTTCTTCCAGATATCGTGAATAGTGATCTTGAACAATCCAACTGCTATTCATAAAGAAAAGACCAATCTTCATGCTGTCTTTCATTACGGCGATTTCATCGCGTTCTGCAAGATGAGTCATGTCGTATAAGCTTATCAGAGTTCCTTCGCTTCCTCCGGGCAGACTATGCGAAACTGCTTTAAAATAACGTTTTTGTCCATCTAAGGTGAATTCCCAGTCTTCTGCATAATCGTCTTTTTCTCTTAACATTTTTCCGGCGTGTATCTTAAGGGTTCTCCCGGGGAAAAGATCTATTATTGGACGCCCCTGAACCAGTTCCGGATCTTCAACATCACTCATTTGGGATAAGGTTTTACTTGCATAAACTATTTCATTCTTCGAATCGATCATGGCGACATAATTTTCTGTTGTAGCCATAAGGTCTCTGAACGAATGTTCATTTTCCAAAGCTTTGTTTAATTCAATAGTTGCGATCTTTGTTATAGCCAGCATAATTAGGCTGATAAATATATAAACAACCCAGTTTACATAGAACACACTCATCGGTGTTGCCGGTCCGCCAATCGGAGTGCCGCGCAGGATAAAAAAGCCAATAAGAGCATTTTGAAACAAAATATAGATAAGGGATCTCTGGAAACTTGAATATAAACAACTAATTGCAACAAGAGAAACACTTACCAAAAGGAAATGTCCTGAGTGCCAATTCGATAACGCCATAAGTGATGTGTAAAATAACAGTATTAACGCAGGAACGTTAAACCCCAATTTATAGTGATAAATTGTTGATCTGATTATTATTACAACAAATACAAAACCCAAAAGCATCAGAAAACCGGCGAATCCGTAGTTTATGTTCATTCCGCTTTCGAATGTTTCATAGATAAATAAAGCGCTTAATAACAGTACCATAACCATGGAAGAAATATTGGCGATTCTCCTGGTTCTTACTTCGTTGGTTTTTTTCGCTGCCATTAATTCACCTTCCTTAAAGCGTCGAAATTGAGGCTATTGGGTATGACAAATCATTTAACACTGTCATCTGTACTGAATGATGAACAATACTGAGGTTCACTTTTGTGTCCTGAATATACTCATTGTCCATCTGAATCCACATTTGGTTATCAGATTCTATACTAATTTTCTTACCCTGTGTATAAACACAATTTTTTGGACGTTTCCCTTTTGAATATTTCCTTAGCGACAAGAGCGTTCCCAATGGATGAGATGATTTTATCAGCACGATGTCCAAAAACCCGTCATCCGGTGTTGCTTCCGAAACGCCTGTCATTTTTCCGGCAAAATACGGACCGTTTGCAATATGGATAAGACTATAGCGCCCCGAGTAATCATTATCATCAATGGCTATTTTGTAACTTCTTGCCGCTATTTTTTTATCAAAAGCCGACTGTATACGACTAAAAAAAGCAAAAATCTTTGAAACAATAACAAAGCTGGTTTTATTCATGCTTGCTTTTAAGTCTTTTAAGCTTTTTGAAATTGCAGAACTCATTCCTATGTAACATGAATTTAATGCATAATTCACGCCCCATCTGATTACATCTGTTGGAAGCGTTCCCGCACTAATAAGAGATGATATATTCCTGAATTTTTCGACATTTTCTTCTCCGAAGAGAAGTAAAAAATCATTTGACTCACCGTGTGGAATTGACGCAAGCTGCATATTCGGAAAATGAGCTACGCCGTTCAGGCAGTCAAAAAGAATTTCTTCACCGCCGACTGCATAAATCCTGACAATATCACCGGGTTTTGCTTTTTCTCCTTCTTCCTGTATCAGAAGCATTGCATTTCTGCGATAACGCGAAATTTGTATTGAGAAATCCTGGTTTTTCTGTGTCCGGAAATATTCTCCTATACTGTCAAGAATATTATCCATCTTCCACTGTTGGTTGAAGAATGCTTTAGGATCGAACATAAAAACATGTTTCATAAATCCTTCCTGTTTTATTTTTCAGTTTCTAATTCAATTGCTACCATAAGGTGAAAGAGATCGTTATCAAACGCTTTGTGGGGAATACAAAGAATGCGCGTTTGCTTGCTTGGCCACGCTATTGAATGTTCCTTCCCTTTGATAATTGTAGGGATGGAAATTACAATTTTGTCTCCATTTGGCACTCTTGGCTTTATGTTGCCGGAAATGATGTTGTTAATTTCACCAATAGCATCAATTACATCGGCATCAACTTCTGTGTGTTCCATACCGGTAAGTAATCCGGTTAGTTTCATTGCCAACTCCGACTTCATCGAAACAATAATGGCTCCCTTAATTATTCCGGAGAGGCCGATTATTGCCGATACATCCCATTCAAATTCTTTTTCAGAATTAATAAAGTGCGGATGCCTTGGAGATACATCAACACCTACAAATTCCTTGAAAGTACTAACCGTAACTTCAACAAACGGTTCAACATAGTTTTGTAATTCTACTGTCATGTCATTACATCCTGAATAAACGAAGTTTTGCCAGTTTTTGCTTGAACAAATCAAGCTTAATTGGCTTTGTAATATAATCAGTTGCTCCGTGTTTTAACGCTTCAATTACATTAAACTTTGCAGCTTCACTGGTTACCATAATTATGGGCAGATCATTGTATCGCTCCATTGCTCTAGCTTGCTTTAGGAACTCAATTCCTGAAAGACGCGGCATATTCCAGTCGAGTAGAATAAGGTCAACTGCCTGAGCCTCAAGTAATGCTAACGCTTCTTCACCGTCTTTTGCTTCAATAAAATTACAGATAGTATCGACTCCGGAAAATACACCTTTTACTGTGTTTCTCATTATTCTGGAGTCATCAACAATCATTATTGTAACACTGGCAGGCATGGCACCTCCTAAAAAATATACTAAGCTTGTCCAAAACTGAAGTTTAAGAAAAGCCTTACCATAATGATAATATATAATTGTCGTATAATAAAGCAAAAATTGCCAATATTTTTTACTTTTTTTAAAAATTTTCAGTTTACCAGGCGCCATGATAGTGTCCAATTCCATTTTTTGGGCAATTCCGGCGATGCAGCCCTGATAGTAAGCCTCCCTCGTGAAAAACGAATCGATGTACTAATAGAAAAGTCATATACTTCCTCTTTTTCTACAGAAAAATTGATGCCCAAACTGGATCGAAATTGAAAAACACCCGGCGACCATGAAATATCGCAGCTTACAGAGGCATTATTCCACTCCCATTGATCATTCAAAATAGGGTAGGGAGATGGGTTTTCATCTTCCGACAACCCGTCAATTGAGCCCGTAAAAGTCAATCCAAGCGGATTGGTATGCGGTAAATTTATACTTAAAGAAAAATCCGCAGTAAAACGGTCTTCAATTTTTCTTAAATTTACCGCATTTCGATTAGCCGAAACGGAAACCCTGGTCAGCCGGATATTTAGGCTGTTGTCCTTGTTTGGCACAGCCGGAAACCGCCAGTAAATTTCTGATGAACTCCGGTTAAAATCTTCGCCAAAACCAGGACCTCTTAAAACTGTATCTATTCTGAACAAGGCGCTGTAACTGCCTCTCATTTCGATTTTTGCAGCAGCCCGAAAACCTGCGCCGTGGTTTCCTCCGTCCCTGTAAATAAACCGCGCTCCTGCTCCGTCCGCCGCAAATGAAATTGTGAGCGGCCTTGGTATTCGTCCTGCAGAAAGCAGCGGCGTAAAAGTTATTCCTGCGTTTGCATAAATATCCGCGCCCCATGCAAATGTTTGTGAAAGAGCAAAATCGCCGCTAAAAGAAAAATTTTGCCCATTAAAAAGAACCCCTGCGGCATAAAGATTGAAATTTCGCTCAGGAAGCTGAGGCGGATCGGAAAACCACGAGCTGACTTTTGTTTCAGGAAGCACAGCCTCAGTATAAAACGCCTCAAGCAGCAGATTTGTGTTTCTGTTAAACGCCGCATCCAGTCCGCCGGAAAATGCAGGTTTGGTTGATTCCTGAATTTGTGCAGATGCAAACCCCCGTAATCTTATGTTGCTTGGCATTTCAAGAAACGGACTTGATAAATACAAGTACAGTTCGTCTTCTCTTGTTGTAGAGGCTTCTGTTCTTAAATCTGCAATAAGCTGATTATGATTTTCTGTGTAAGGCGGAGACCTTATCCACGGGTTGCGGATTCTTGCAGACAACCCCGATTCGTCAAGCACACCGTAGAGTAGCCGTGATCTTGTTGTTGTGTGATACAAGCCTCCTGTGTAATTGGTAACCTCGTTTCTGGGATTGCCCCAGGGGTCATCCAACTCAAAGTTGAGTGTGCGCCTGTCAAGAACTCTTGCGCGCAGCAGGAGATCCAGCGGGAGAATATTCAGATTGAATTCCCCGCGATTGTGAAGAGTGAAGTTCAAAGGATTTGAAGCGGACTCCTCAAAGGAACCTGTCCATAACAGATTCCAGCCGAACAATGGCTGGGTTGCATTTTCTGCAGGACTTTCCGCAAAAAGATCCATCCCGCACAAAAAAACAGCAGCCAAAAATATAAGTTTTTTCATACCTTATATATGGCGCGGGCATGCGTGGCGCTTGCGTTTTTATACAGATTTGCGCATATTTTTTGTATTTTTTCTGTTTAAGAGGTAAAGATTACCGGTCTGTTTTATAATTCGCCAAAGATATATTTATTTCGTCCGCTTTGTTTGGCTTTGTACAGCATATCGTCTGCCCTTTTAATATAATCTCCTGCATTTTGCGTGTGTTCCGCTTTTCCTGTTATGGCGCCGATAGATATTGTAACAAATTTTGCTATGCTGCTTTTTTCATGCGGTATATTACGGTAGCGGATATTCTGAAGCAGCTTTTCTGCAATCAGGCGCGCTCCAAACTCGTTGGTATTTGGCAGGACAACCGCAAATTCTTCACCGCCGTACCGTACAACAAAATCATCAATTCTTGGTATGCTTTTTGAAAGGGTTTCAGCAATGGTTTTCAGGCATTTGTCTCCCTCGCTGTGTCCGTATGTATCGTTGTATTTTTTAAAGAAGTCGATGTCGATCATCAAAAGACTAAGAACGCCGCCGGAACGGGATAGAGTTTTTAACAAACGGTTCAGGTTTTCGTCAAAGAAACGCCTGTTGTAAATTCCGGTAAGAGCGTCATAATATGCTTTTTCCGCTTCTGCCTCAAGTCTTACAACTTCGCGTAAGTCTCGTGTGTACCCGACCACCAGATAATCATCTTTGTAACGAACCCGGACAAGGGTGATTTCTGCAGGCATTGGCGTACCATCAGGCATCTTATGCATCCAGTCGAAAACACGCCGCCCTTCCTCAAACGCTTTATTTACAAGCATTACAGCTTTCTCGCTGGAGAGTTGACCATCGGGCTGGTATTCGGGCGAGCAATCTTTTATAAACCTTTCCACATATTCCTGTTTGTCTTTAAAGCCATAAAGCTTAACAGCCGCTTCGTTGCAGTCTATCGTATTAATATCCCTGTCCCATAATTGTATACAAAGCGGAGATGTATCAAGCATCAGTGTTGTCAGTTCGGCGGCTTCCAATTTCTTTTGTTCGGTGATATCGAACATATAACCTTCAACCGAGTAGGGCGTACCATCAGGGTTTTTTTCAAAAGCGGTGCAACGATCCATAATCCACTTGATCGAACCGTCAAGCATTATTATCCGGTAAGCTTGTTCATAGGTCAGACCGGCTTCAATAGCTTTTGAGTATTTATTCCCCATACCCTCCAAATCATCGGGATGCACCATTGCCATAAATTTATTTGGACCGCCTATCAACTCCTCTGGAGTATAACCAATAAATTCCCTGCTGCCGTCGCTGACGTAGGTAATGGTACATTCGGGAAAATCGTAAAGGTGCTGATACACCATTCCCGGTAGTTTGCCAATAATAGTCTCTACCCTTGATGCCGCCTTCTGCGCCGCTTCCTCTGCTTTCCGGGATTTAACAATAGTTCTTATTATGTATTTTCCCATGGAGAAAATTATTCCATTCAAGGCTGCCATTCCGAGGTAATGATAAAGATCGCTTTCGAACGGGTATATTTCTCCTAACATTGTAAAATCGAATAAAAAAAGACAAAGCGCAGCCCCGGTGCAGTTAACGAGCGCCGTTATGGCAAGCCCAAGAGTATCTACAAACAAAAGGCTTAAAAGAGCGCAGCCGACAAGAGCAACATAAAGCATCTGATCGCCGCCTATAAGAACAGCCCCCGTAATTTCCAATAAACTGAAAGAAACCGGCGCCATCCATGACATTTGCCGGCTTGTTAATTTTTTATTTCGTGTTATAAAGAGCGCCAGTATCAGCATTGCTGTGTTTACTATTCCCCGCGGCAGCCAGTAATCTATATCAACAAAAGCAAAGAAAAATAACTGTTTTATAATTACATACGAGATTATTGCTATTACGACAATTTTTTTAGCGTTCGAAAAAATATAATCATAGCTTTTATTCACTTGGATATCATCCTCTGTAATATATACAAATATAAGAGAGTTTCACAATGGTATTTGCCGAACACTCATTAATTCTAAATTTGAAGTTACATGGGGGGGGGGGGGGGGGAAAGTAAAAAAAAAAAAAACACCCGGTTTTAAAGGGGGGGGAAAGGGGTTTTTTTTT
>Ga0099364_10009989_pt1 | contig 13121 bp, 8 predicted proteins | sample TergutTh196P3_FD_73070 | JGI IMG/M metagenome (GOLD analysis project Ga0099364, IMG submission 73070) | Microcerotermes parvus P3 segment gut microbial communities from Pointe-Noire, Republic of the Congo - Th196 P3 | ecosystem: Host-associated > Arthropoda: Insects > Digestive system > Gut ...
TGGGTGTCCAATATAGGCGGTTACCCGATGGGTATGTGTAGTTTAGGCGTTATTGCGGTGCCCGCAATTACTTAGTGTCTGTCCACAAAGTCGGTTACTTTGTCGGTTACTTTGTCGGTTACTTTGCGGACAGACTTAGTATTTTCTCGCCCTCGAACCTATGGTTCTCAGGCTGCGAAAATACGATTTTTAAGGTAGTCTGTCTATAATGTGTCCACATTATAGACAGACTCTACTTAATGCGCTTATACGTCTTAATTTCCTGCTTAAGCCGCGCCGCAAGCTCTGCACGCGGCACTCGAATCTGTTCCATGGAGTCGCGGAAGCGCAGAGTAACGGTGCCGTCTTCTTTTGATTGGTAGTCAACTGTGATGCAGAAGGGAGTGCCCGCTTCATCTTGCCGGCGGTAACGCCGTCCAATCGCGCCTGACTGATCATAATCGGTGGAATAATCTTCTTTCAACTCTGTGCGGATATCCTGCGCGAGTTCTGCAAGGCCGTCTTTTTTCATAAGCGGAAGAACCGCAACGGTTATCGGCGCGAGAGTTGGGTGGAAACGAAGAACCGTGCGCCAGTCATCATCGTTGCCCTTGTCGGCAACCTGCTCCTCATCATAAGCATCGCAGAGGATCATCAATACGTTACGTGTCAAACCTGCGGAAGTTTCGATTATGTATGGAATGTATCTTTCGTTATTGTTGTCCTGGTCTATGTACTGCATATCTTTGCCGGAGTACTGTGTGTGGCGTCCAAGGTCGTAATCGGTGCGGTTGTGCACGCCCTCAAGTTCGCGCCAGCCCATGGGGAACAAATACTGAATGTCGTAGGCGTCTTTCGCGTAATGCGCCAACTCGTCCGGCCCGTGCTGGTGCCAGCGCAGATGATCCATCTTCACACCGAGTTTTTCGTAATAGGCCCATCTCCGCTTTCTCCATTCGTTGAAACATTCTTCGTCTGCGCCGGGTTTTACAAAGTACTGCATTTCCATCTGCTCAAATTCACAGGTGCGGAAAATAAAGTTCTTTGTAACAATTTCGTTGCGGAATGCCTTGCCAATCTGCGCGATGCCGAATGGGATTTTCATTCTGTTGGATTGTATGATGTTTTTATAGTTAACATAAATCCCCTGCGCGGTTTCAGGGCGCAGGTAGATGATGCTGGCTGTGTCTTCAGCAGGACCGATGTTTGTTTTAAACATCAGGTTGAATTTGCGGGTGTCAGTCAGTCCGCCGCCGCAGTCGGGGCAAATCTTCGCCGCAAGTTTGTCTTCGGGAATCATGTCCGCGCGGAAACGGGACTTGCACTGTTTGCAATCAACCAACGGGTCGGTGAAATTTTCAACATGCCCGGATGCTTCCCAAGTGCGCGGGTGCATCAAAATTGCAGCATCCAATCCCACGATGTTGTCGTGAAGCTGCGTCATCTCTTTCCACCACGCACCCGCAATGCGGTTCTTCAATTCAATGCCGAGCGGGCCGTAATCCCAGGCCCCGTTCTGGCCTCCGTAAATCTCTGATGACTGAAAAACAAACCCGCGCCTCTTTGCCAGCGAGGTTATTTTCTCCATTGTTGCTTTTCCTGTATACTCGTCCAAAGGACTGTCCATGTTTGTTTCTGACATGAGACAAGTTTATATGAAATAATTAAAAATGGGAATAGGGTGATTACAAACATTTCACTAAAGTTGTTCGGAAACTTCAGTTTCAGAACAACTTCCTTATAGAACTGTTTTTTCAGTAATCACGGACGGACAAAAAACCAACTCCCGCTTCCAGTCAAATTACCGTAATTTTTGCAGAAACCGGAGCAGATGCCCCCTTCTCTGACGCAACAGGCACAGGAGCGGCATCTGCGGCAATAACTTGATATGCGCCCGGCACAAGGTTAAATTCTCCATCTGCATTAACAGACTCGAAGGCAGAAGATTCAATCTCAAACTCAACAGTTTTTGACGTACCGGCAGGAATATTGATACGTCTGAAACCCTTCAAAGATACCATCGGATCATCATCCTTGCGTTCGTCTTTTGAAATATAAATCTGGATAACCTCATCGGCATCAACTTTACCGGTATTACTAACAGTAACTTTGGCTTTAACGCTTTTACCTGTAGATACCGTATCGGCAGAAAGCGTGATTGAATCAAAACGAAAACTTGTATACGAAAGACCAAAGCCGAATGGATAAAGCGGCTTTTCTGTCATATAACGATATGTGCGCCCTCTCATGGAATAATCTTCGTATGGCGGAAGCTGGCTTGTAGAAGCGGGGAACGTTATAGGTAATTTACCGGACGGAACAACATCGCCAAAAATTATACCGGCAACCGCTTTACCTCCCGATTCTCCGGGATACCATGCAAAAATTACCGCATCAACTAAATCATCGGGAAACGAAATTGGGCTTCCTCCTGTCAAAACTAAAATTATTTTTTTGCCTTTTTCGCGTATCTTTTTCAAGTAGTTTAATTGCCACGGCGCAAGTTCGATTGTATCACGGTCGCCGTTTGAATCAGATGCAATCGCATCTCCCTCTTCTCCTTCTATTGCACCATCAATTCCCATAACAGCGATAACAACATCTGAAGGAGTTGCTTCTCCGTACTGAACATTCGACTTTGAGTTTTCACCATACATTAAACAACCATGACGATAATCCAGACTAACGCCGAACATATCTTTCACTTTTTCCGCCATGCCTTCAAGAATTGTGATAAAGCGGGAACTGAGCCCAAAATAATTTCCAAAAAGAACGTGTGCATTTGCGGCGGCAGGACCCACAATATCAATTTTTTTTGGACTGGAATCCAGCGGTAAAAGCCCATTGTCATTTTTTAAAAGCACGATAGACTTTTCCGCCGCCTTTAGAGCGAGCTGTTTGTGCTTTTCGCAGTTGACAATTTCTCTGCCAAGCTTTCCCCATTTGCCTGATTCCGGCGGATCGAACATCCCCAATTTGAAGCGGGTTCGCAAAACTCTTTCGAGAGCGGTATTAATCGCCTCTTCTGTAACAAGCCCCTTTTTAAAAGCGACATTCAACATCGGATAAGTGCAGCCGCAATTTAAATCGCATCCTGCATTGAGCGCGAGCGCCGCAGATTCCTCGGGCGAATTAGTGATTTTATGGTGCTCATGGAAATCAACTATTGCCCAGCAGTCAGATACAACATGCCCTTTAAATCCCCAATTACCGCGAAGTATTTCTTTCAAAAGAAAAAAACTGCCGCAGCATGGTTCATCAAGGGTACGATTGTATGCGCCCATAACTGATTCTACCCCCGCCTCTGTAACAAGAGCTTTAAAGGCGGGAAGATAAGTTTCAAAAAGATCTTTTTTAGAAACAATTGCGTTAAAAGAGTGCCGGTCTTTTTCCGGTCCTGAATGAACTGCGTAATGTTTCGCACATGCAGCCGTCTTTAAATTTTCCGCATCGTCTCCCTGCAAACCGCGCACAAATGCCTTGCCAATACAGGCGGTAAGATACGGATCTTCGCCGTAAGTTTCCTGCCCTCTGCCCCAGCGCGGATCCCTGAAAATATTTATATTTGGCGTCCAAAAAGTAAGCCCCCAGTACTGTCTGCGGTTTCCCATCTTTATCGCTTCGTTATACTTGGCTCGCGCTTCATCAGAAATAGCGTCTGCAATCTGCCTCACAAAATCATCATCAAATGTTGCTGCAAGCGCAATTGCCTGCGGAAAAACAGTGGCGACACCGGAACGCGCAACTCCGTGCAAACATTCATTCCACCAGTTATATTCGGGAATCCCAAGACGCGGAACTGCCTCGCTATTATAAAGCAACTGCGATACTTTTTCTTCGGTTGTCATCTGCAAAATTAATTCTTTGATTTTCGTTTCTCTTTCCATGATAATCTCCTTAATTTAAAGTTTTAAAGCATCAGCAATTTGCTGTACAGTCCATTTGAATATCATTCTGGCTAACTTTGGAACAGGAATGGACATATTATTTTTCACCCAATGTTGAATCAACCCTATAATACCATTAACTACAAAAACATAATAGCACACGATAGATTCATCATCCTGTAATTTTTCAGAAAAAAACCCGGTTATTTGCTTTCGCAGGGTTAAATGCCTGAATAGTTTCTTCTGAAAATCCAAATTTCCGTGTTCGCTTAAAAGCACTTGAATATATTTATTATTTGCGATATGTGTTAGCACTTCTTCCACTAGCTGATTAAGCTCCCGTTTGCTGCGCTTATCCTCATATTTATAAAGCAGACCCTCAAGATAAGAAAAAGTTTCTTCTTCTGTCTGACGAAGCAAATCGTATTGATCTTTGTAATGAGCATAAAAAGTTGAACGGCTAATATCTGCAAGTTCGCAAATCTCTTTTATTGAGATATTTAAGACTGGTTTGCCCTGCATTAACTCTATAAGGCTGTCCCGTATAACCATTTTCGTATAACGGATCTTCCGGTTCTCTTTTAAATCAGCCGGATTTTCAAGATCGTTTATTCTTAATTGACGCTCCATAAAACTCCTACGTTTTGACAAAAAACATACAGAAATGAACATATTCACACTGTTTTGTACAGTACAAGACGTTTTTAAATGTACTGTGTGTTGCTTTTAAATATCAGTGTATGTTATTTTTAGAAAACAATCAAGCGTTAGACATCACGGTAAATCGCAGACATTTGGATGCATAATTTTTATAGAGGTCAATTATGGAAAAATTATTTAAACGTCCGGGCATTATCGTAACAATTACCGTAGCAATCACTGTATTTTTGGCTCTGCAAATTCCGCGTATAGAATTGGATAATAATAATATGCGCTTTTTGCCGGAAGAAAATCCTGCAAAAATTATAACGGATTATATCGACGAAACTTTTGGAGGGCAGGTAATTATACTTGTCGGTCTTGAGCGGCGGTATCAAACAGTTTTTGAAAAAGATTTCTTAAACAGAATTCGGGAATATTCCGATGCTGTAGAAAATATTGAATTTGTTAAAGATGTAAATTCAATTATGTCTACTCAGTATATAACCGGTAACAGCGAAAGTATTATTGTTACCAATTTAGTACCGCAGGATTTTTCCGGTACAGAAGAAGAAATTGCTGAACTGCGCAGACGCATTGCTTCATGGGATTTACTCAAGGGCGCACTGGTTTCGGATGATCTTTCCACCGCACAATTGCTTGTTACTCTGGATGTAATGACCAAAGACTTTACGCTCCCAGAAGTAACAGAAAGTCTTTTAAAAATTCGCAGACTAACGTACAGTATGTTTGACGGGATGGCGGAAGTATATATCACCGGGCAGCCCGTTATAAACGAAACCATAAATGAATCTTTGATTGCGGATAACCTTCTGCTGATACCCCTTGTTGTGGTCTTTTTGTTAGGCGTACTTTTTTTCTCGTTCAGGCGTTTTACCTTTATTATTTTGCCGCTCTTGACAGTTATAATCGCTGTTGTCTGGACTTCGGGAATTTCGGCGCTATTTGGAATAAAACTTTCTATACTAACTACAATACTGCCTGTTATTCTGCTTAGTGTCGGGAGCGCTTACGGTATTCATGTTATCACTCATTATATCAAAGATACTCATAACAAAACTCTGAATATTGATGACCACCGCTTTGTTGTTTTTGAATTGACAAAAAAATTAATCAAGCCGGTATCTATGGCGGCTCTTACAACATTTGCCGGATTTATGTCTTTTTGTTTTACGCCGATTGTACCAATTCAGGAGTTTGGTTATTGCGCCGCCATTGGCGTAACTGCCGCTTTTACAATAGCAATATTCTTTATTCCTGCAATGCTTTTGCTTCGCGGACACAAAGAATTGATACAGCGGCAAAATAAAAATACAACTAATGAAGACAGGTTTAGTCAAGGTGTCGCTGATGTTTTTTCAAATATTGTACAGAAAAAAACTCTTGTATTGATGACAGCCGCTATCACTGCAATTGTATCATTATACGGACTTTCAAAAGTAATTGTGGATAATATTCTGGTTGACTATTTTCAGAACGAAACTGACATAAGCCGCTCTGATCGTTTTATCCGGGAGTATTTTGGAGGTTCAAAGGAGTTAAGCATTATTGTCGAAGCTGATACCCCGGATGAGCTGCTTCACCCTGATGTGCTGCAATTCATAGATAAGCTTTCCATGTTTTTATATCAAATTCCTGAAGTAGGAAAAGTTGCAAGTTTTACAGATGTAATCAAGAGAATTAATCAGGTGTTCAATGTCGGGCAGCATCCCGAAGGCTTACAGCCTGCGGCTTTTGCCGGCTCTGCGGCGGATGTTTTAGATTTTGGATTTGACAGTTTTGGTTTTGACAATTTCAGTTCTAATGATAATTTTTATGCCGAGTCTGTCAGTCCGCAAACCGGGCACGATATATCGTTATACAACGCTGAAGATTTAATTTCCTTTCTTGATACGGCAGCCGGAAAATATCCTGATATAAGCGGCGGTCAATTGGTAAATGAATTAAAACGCCTGACAAATTATGAAGGTACGGCTTATTATGAGATTCCCGCAGCCCCCCGCCGTTACGGAAAAGAATCGCCTGAAGAATTGGCACAGTTGGTATCAAACTATTTGGTCTTACTTGCAGGCGGCGATAATTCTGACTTTTCAAATGACCCTCTCGAACCTACCTCTGTTAGAACAATGGTTCAGCTTCGCACAACAGGAAATAATGATACGCAGGCAATTATTAAAATAATTAATGAATATATTTCTGTAAACTTTCCAAAAAATGTCAGAACAATGATTGGCGGAAGCGCAATTTTAGAAGGAGAAATTACAAATTTAATTGTAAGATCATCTGTAATATCAATTGCACTTTCTGTACTTATAGTATTAATTATCGTTGCAGTATCAAATAAATCATTGGTTGCGGGTATAATTGGGGCGGTTACATTGACATTGGCAATCTTATGTAACTTTGCGATTATGGGTTTTACAGGGATCAAATTAAATATTGCGACAGCGCTGCTTGGAAGCCTTTCGGTGGGAATGGGGATTGACTATACCCTGCACTTCATAGAATTTTTTAAGCGGGAATATCTATTATCAAACGGCTCTTCCGGCTTCCTGCAAAAAACTTATTTAGGCTGCGGCAAAGCAATTATAACAAACGCTCTTTCTGTAGGAGCAGGTTTTGCTGTTCTTGCATTTTCACGATTTAGAATTGTTGCAGAACTGGGATTGCTTGTTGCCTTGTGCATGGTGATAACCTCGCTTATCAGTCTTACAGTTATACCGTCTCTGCTTATTGTTATAAAACCAAAATTTATATATAATACCAAAGGAGGAAGATAAAAATTATGAAAAAGAAATTTAAGTATTTATTGATTTTGTGTTTTTTAGTTTGCGGCAGTATCTATGCACAGGATGCGGCAAGTATCATGAATTCTGCTAGAAACAGGATTCAATCAGAAACAATGTCCACTCGTTCCAGAATGGTAATTACAGCCAGAAACGGGAGTACTTCTGACCGGGTTATCGATCAGTATTCAAAAGACGGGTCTAATGGGTCTAGGACGGTAATTGTCTTTCAGGAACCTTCGAATGTAAGAGGAACCCGTTTTTTGACTATGGATAATGCTTCCGGCGGTACAGACCAATGGATATATCTGCCAAGCCTCGGCAGGGTACGGCGGATATCCACATCCGAAAGCAGCGGCAGCTTTATGGGAACTGATTTTTCGTATGACGATATTTCATTAATTGACAGAGATGTTAATCTGGATACACACACTCTTTTGCGCGAAGAAACTTTAAATGGAAACCCATGTTATGTGATTCAGTCGGTTGCAAATAACACTTCTTATCAATACGGCAAAACCATTTCATGGATAGATAAAAATACTTATGTTACGCATAAAGCAGAAATGTATAACCGCCGTAACGAAATGATAAAATTAATGGAAATGTCGGATTATAGGGATATACAGGGACGCATTACTCCCATGCAGACAAAAATATCCACCGTAGGGGCGGGAACCTTTACAACAATTTTTATCGAAATTGCAAGGTATGATGCCCCCATACCGGAAGGTGTTTTTACAACGGCCTATTTAGAAACAGGCAGACCATAAATTTAAGGAGGAAATTTAATATGAAACAAATCCCATATTTTTTTGTAATCATAATCAGTCTATTTATTACCGGTAATGTCTATGCTCAGGATTTTGGGTTTGGTTTTGGATTTGATGATGAAAATACCGGCTCAAGCGGGAGCCCTTTGGCGGTTTCTGTCGGCGGAAGAGTGTCCGCTTCTATGATGGGGTTTCTGGATGATTTTGAAGCAGGAGCGGAACATATAGAGTTAGGCGACATGTTTTCGGGAAAGCTTAATTTTAAAGCGGCATCATCAAATGCAGAAGGTGTTATCAATTTGAATATAAATGCATCAGAAACCCCTGTAACCATTGACGAAGGATATGTACGTGCTTTTTTCGGTAAATTTGACATTACGGCAGGTTTGCGAAAACTCACATGGGGCAAAGCTGACAGTTTCGGACCTCTTGATGTCATTAATCCATTAGATACATCTGCTATATACACCGAAATGGCGGATCAAACCGATCTTATGGGAATTAAAATTGCCCGTCCAATGATTCATGCGTCTTTTCGGTTAGGACAATTTTCAAAAATCGAAGGTGTATTTATCCCGTGGTTTGAGCCTCATCGTTTTACAACAGATGGAAGATGGTCAGTATCGCAAATGGATATGTTAAATAATATACCCGAATATCTACCGGTAGAATTACCGGTAGATCCTTGGTTTGCACAGGCTAAGTTAAATACAACATTACCCGAGCTTTTTACCGCCGCTTCATTGGATTATGCTCAGGCAGGACTCAGATTTACCACTACGATTGGCAGCGCTGATGTCGGAATACAATACTACTACGGATGGCTGCCGCAGCCTGCCGTTGACATAAATTTTGTCCCTCCTTATATGGGAGAAGACGGACAGCTTCAAGCGAATTTATCTGTTGCCTATAAATATAATTCTTATCATCAAATTGGGTTAGACTATGCGCAGGTTCTGTTTGGTTTTAATGTCCGTGCAGAAGCTGCGGCTAATATCACAGAAGATTTAGACGGCGATGACGGTTCGGTTTATAATCCTTCGATAGCGTGGTCGTTTGGGTTTGACAGGGATCTTTTCTGGGGAATTAATTTGAATATGCAGGTGACGGAGACCATTCGCTTAATGCACGACAAGATAGGCAGCAATGACATCGAAAGTATTTTTGCGGGAGATTTTGACATAGAAGCCGGGCTTCCATTGACATCAACGCGCCTTACCGCTGCATTATCAAAAAAATTCTTTAATGATGAGCTCGAGGTAAGAGCCGCTGTTGTATGGGGAATCGAGGACAATGACTGCGCCGTTATGCCCGCACTTATTTGGACAAAGGACGATATACGCATTGCTTTTGCAGGCGGCTTCTTTGCAGGCGATTCTGACGGACAGCTTGGTCAATACAAAGACAATCACTTTTTAAAGGTTTCTATTGCCTATACATTTTGAGTCGGCTTTTTCTTCAGTGAATCTTTGAATATTTGATCTGCGTCCAATTTGTTGTCTACGCCGAACAATGGAGTGATGCCCTCGCCTTTTATGCTTCGGAATAACGGTCCCGGTCGGCTGCCATAAGCCCAGCTATTCTCGTTATTGATAATATTATCTAAAATAGCGACTGTCGGCAGCGTAAAGAATATAAGCGTAGCATTATTTCTTCTTTCGGGAGGAAGAAGCAGATCAAGGCGTTTTGATACCGGATTGGGAACCTGAAAATTATATGGTTCCCAGGGATTATTAATCCCGTCGCATGGCGCTTTGGCTGCGGCTCCTCCCGAACGGATTCCCTGCTCAATTCCCACTGCCACAGCCGTAAGATATTTCCTGATTTGCCTTACCTGGCTGTAAATTGGAATAACATCCTGTTTTTGAAAAGGCGGAGGTCCTAGGGAATCAAACTTATAATAAGGCAAATAATAAAGCCGCTTGATCCAGTGAAGATCATTTAATACTTTACGGGCATAAATTGACGATCTTGATTCTTCGGAATTTTCCAGCATCCGGCAATATTCCGATAAGCGCGGCAGATATTCCTTATTAAAACTGCTCTCAATACCGTCACGCCAGTTATTAATAATATCACCTAACTCATCAATGACTTTAACCGGTCTGCCGTTCGGACCGGTAACAACTCCAAAGTTTACATAACGCAGCCCTATAAAAAGATCGTCTAGAATATTCATTAATACAGAAATCTGCTGCAGCTGATCTGCGGGGGCAATTAATTCATAGCCGCCCCTCATGCTGTAAACATTTGCAAAATACGGATATAGATCTGGATATTCTTCAAGTTTATCCCAGCCAGCCTTTGGAAAGATTGCTTCCAAGGCAGCTTTTCCGTGATCCAGAGTCTTTTGTTCAATTCTTTCCGCTTCTTCTCTTGCTCTCCTTGCAATTACCTTTGGGTCATTTGGATCTTCCGCTTTTTCTTCTCCCTCCGCATTAATCCCTTCAGGCTCTTCCGGTGTCTCTTCGTCTTCGCTCTTTTGAAGTTCTTCTACGTCAATATTCTCTACCTGCTGCGTAACCAAATCTGAGGCTTTTAACTGCTCGGCTTCCGTAACATTCAAAAATGCCATAAAACGCTGGCGGCGCTCGATAAAGAACCGCTCGTATGGAATAAATCGATCTGAAATAAGTTTCATTAACAAGGGATACATACCAAATTGTGCATCTCGCCGCATTTCCATAATAGATGCGATTATGTTGCGTATAACATCTTGATATTTATCTTTTGCCTCCATAGGACTTTCTATGTAAAGTATCTTATAAATCAATTTAAAAGCGGTTTTTATATTCTCCAAATTTAAATCTGAAAGAATAAATAACGGTTTATAGATTTCTATTAAAAGTTCCTTAAAATCAGAAACTCTCACTTCACGCGGATGGGATTGTAAATCGGAAATGTTTTTTGATATTTGCTCTATATTCCAGCTACGCAGAATATCCATTATTTTAAATACAAAGGGGGACGCTCTTTTTAATTGACCATTACGCTTTGCATTGTTTTTTGGAAATAAATTTCTGGACGCTGTAACAAGTTTTTCAAGTTTGCCGTAATATTCATTCATCCGCTTGGTAACAAAACGGGGATTGACATAATCTGCCGGTTCTTTAAAGAACGATAATACAGAGGTTAGTATCTGAACAGGAGTTTTAATTTCAAAAATAACCTGACCTGCATATTGATCGATTTTGACCCTTTCCCTATACCCAAGTTTTAGCGGAACAGACGGATCATCGCCGGGATAAGGTTCGCGCGATCTATTCTTTTTCCCGCCGCTTTCGTCTTCATCAAATTCTGCTGTTTCTATTCTGCGGCCTCTCCTGCCGCTTTTGCCGCCTACATGAACTTCAACTGTTTCGCGCCTTGTTCTTCTTATTTGAGGATCAGGTTCTTTTGATCGCTCAGTACCGACTTCGCCGCCCAGAAGCTGCGCCATTCTTTTTGCTTCGGCTTCATCCCTTACGCCCAGCTTGTCCCGTACCCGACCAAGCTCTCCCGGCGCATAAATCGCATTATTTTTCTTTTTCATACTCACGCCCGTAAATAGATTTTTTCTCCCAAACCAAGCAGGTTTTTAATCTGCATTTTTCTCCCTTCAGATGTGACCAACATCCCGTTAAAATATCCAACCGGAGTGTTTACTTCAGCATTAATTATAATCCATTCTATACCGTTTTTGTTATACGATATTGGAGTGAATGTCAAATCGACCATTCCTTCAACATCCTGGATAACCCATTGTGAATCAAGTCCGCCAGGCATTGTAATCAACACTGGCGGCAGCAGCGTCAACTGCCCGTTTACCCACAAGGCATTCTCATTATTCCTGTTTGTCCCCCTTGTTTGATTTTCGGCAATATGAAAGCCAAACCGTTCATTTTCATTAAAAAAACCTGTCGCAGAGCATATTGTTGTCTGCATACGATAAGGAAAAAAACCCTTATAATCGCAAAAAAACCCCGAGCAATTTTCCTGATTAAAAATAAATTGCTTTCCTGCAAAAACCATTTTGCCGCTCACTGGAGCAGGTGTCTTATAGGCATACATTATGCGTTGATCATGCTGTCTGCCGCCCATCATAAGTGAAACTGCTATTGGAGTAATATCGTTTGTCTTGTATGCCAAATGAGCGGTAAAAGACGGGCGGCGGCGAGAAGCTTCTATGCTCATATCAAGTTTGACGGTATCAGCGTCAAGCCAACTGTGAATGTGAAAATGAAAATCAGAAACCTTACGGGCAGGCAGAAACCCCTCCGGCGACTGACTATCAACAGAAGAATTACAAAGGCTCTGCGGAAGTTTCCAGCCATTACCAGGTTTTGCCGTCTTAAAAGCATATCTCTCGTTTTTTATCCTGTCATAAAGCTGAACCAACGCTGCCCGGAAATATTTTGCGTTACAAAAAATAATACTAAGTAAAAATCTATCATCCTGAACATTAAAATACTCCCATTCTTTTATCCTGTAATCCCTCGCCCAGCGCGGCAGATAATTGTACGGCTTTCGAATCTCAAGTAAATCAACATTCAAGAATGCCCTGTTCCAGGTCCCAATTACAGGGATGCCGTCTTCAACAGGAGAAGCTCTAGGCGGCAGGATTTCACGGGTATACATCTGCTCCCATTATACTACATTCTTTGATTATTAGCGAGTATTTGAAGTTAGTATTGCCTTTATGAGAGCAGAAATCCTTGTAAATTAGAGCAGATAATGATAGAATAATCAAAATAACGAATATGATATTCAGCAAATGCGGGATAATGAGATACAGGAGATATTTATTATGAAATCGAGCGGCAAATTAATGTTACTATTATTTTCAACCTTACTGTTATTTTTCATTTTCCCGCGTTGTGAGAATACTGCCAAAAAAAAATACAGCGATTTGATTATTTCGTCTTACCGTGATATTCCCGGCGTAACCTCCGGCGAAATAGCGGCAATCGAAGCGCTGCGTGAAAATACAGACTTCTTTTCCTACGGGATGATGCTAAGTACAGAAGCTTTTCTTGACATAAACGGTGAGATAAGAG
>Ga0099364_10009990_pt1 | contig 13120 bp, 11 predicted proteins | sample TergutTh196P3_FD_73070 | JGI IMG/M metagenome (GOLD analysis project Ga0099364, IMG submission 73070) | Microcerotermes parvus P3 segment gut microbial communities from Pointe-Noire, Republic of the Congo - Th196 P3 | ecosystem: Host-associated > Arthropoda: Insects > Digestive system > Gut ...
CGTCCCTTAGTTTAATGTGAAATTATGTTTACGCCGACTACATCACAACAAATTATTTTTCAATGCAAATGTATATACTCCGATTCCAACGGCGACGGAAAGATTAAGCGAATCTATAAGAGTTGACTGCGGAATTTTTACAGCCGCGCCCGTTTTTGAATATATGCTCTCGTCCAATCCTGTCGATTCGTTGCCAAAAATAAGTGCGAAAAGTCCGTCTTTTACTGCGGGGCAGTTATCGGGCGTGAGTATTATATCCGCATTGAGCATAAACGGGAAAATCTCGTGCTTATAATAAATATCTGTATATTCTTTGAATGAATTGAACTTCTGAAAATTTATATGAAACAACGCCCCCATTGACGCACGTATCGTCTTGGGATTAAAAATATCGGCGCAGGGTGTAATGACGGCGAGATTGCAGACATTAAAACCCGCGATAATCCGTATAATTGTGCCTAAGTTACCCATATCCCCGGGATTTACAAGAACTACATGAGGCTTTGTATTGTCAAGAGGGTATGAATATTTGTCGAAAACTCCCAATACATAGCAATTTTCTTTTTGGTTATGATTTATCCTCGCAAATATTTTATCGTTATGTCTAAGCGCGATATTATTTTTCATACAAATACTCTCAAGTTCAATGCGGGATTTATCGTTATATGACGAATGAACATATACTTCCCGTACAATTTCGGGCTTTGTCGAAATCATCTCAATAGTGACCGAAGCTCCGAGCGAATATGAGTAATCATATTCTTTTTTATATTGTTTTAAAATATCGTTTGCCCCCTTAGCATGATATTTTCCGCGAATATAACATTATTTATATTATAATTTCCCGTCGATGCGCTCCAAGATTCAAACGTAACAGTTTCTATATAAAAGCACTGTCTTATAATTTTAGCGGGAATATTCAAACTGCTTTCTAAATATTCTATTATCCCGTCTATTCTGTTAAAACGCTGTTCGTATGTCAAATCTTTAATTTTGCAGATATCATAATATTCCGTTAATATATAGCGTGGTATATCAAATACAGGGTCTCCCAATAACCCCTGCGGGTCTATTATGACATATTTGCCGTCGTCTCCCAGTAAAATATTAGTATAATTCAAATCCCCGTGTAAAAGCATTTCTTTATTGTATAAAGCATATATATCCCCACAAATATTTTTTGCTTTTGTCATATGCAAATATAAGTCTTTACAGTCGCCGCGATTGCTTATATAGTCCGCATAATAATTTACTTTGTCAATATAGCGTTGATATAATGCGGGGTCTGTGGGTTTTATGTGCAGTTTGTTATAAAGCGATGAAAATACTGCCAGTCTGTTTTTTGTTATAGGCTCCGCTTTTAATTGTACGCCGGGTATAATTCGTTGTATAAGCATAACCTTATTTTCAGTATCACAGGCAAAAAGTTTACAAAAAGATTTCCCGTTATACTCGCGAAGCACATTATATTCACTCATAAAATCCTCATGTGTATTGTCAGAAATTTTTAATACCGTGTCCCCGTATATTTCTGAACGGCACAGAAAAATACAGTTAATAGAATAATAATCGACAAGACGCAATATATTCAGTTTCCATTTTTCAGAATATATTTCAAGATAATTTAACACTTTTTTGTAAAATTCATCTCCAAAGTATTCAATAATTTTTTTGGATTCCACATCATTTAAACAATAACTCATTATATTAATATCCTCTTAGAAAATTTATTTGACTAAAGCCGATATTTCCTTTCTTTTCGGGTGGTCTGCTCTACCCAAAAATTCAAACAGCACAGATTCCATTGTTGTAATCACCGCTCCCGCCTGATACATTCTTTTCTCTGCGTAAATACGGTCCTTTTCATTGCGTGAACCTATACAGTCCGAAAGTACGTATACATTATATTCGTTTGCCAGTAAATCAAGTACAGTTTGCTGTACGCATATATGGGCTTCTATCCCTGTAATCACAATATTCTTTTTTCCCGACTTTTTAAGCTCATCGTTAAATTCCGCGTTTCCGCAGCAACTAAATGTTATTTTTTCAATATGCTCAAAGTCGCCAAGGGCATTTTTTAATACAGGCGAAGTGTCCCCAAGCCCTTTTGTATATTGCTGCATAGTCAAGATAGGCATATCTAAAATTCGGCAGCCTTTTATAAATGCTTCCACTTTTTTCTCAAGTTCTTCATGGTTGTGTATAAACGGCATAAGCCGTACTTGAAAATCAATTACTAAAATTAAACTATCTTCAGTTTTAAACATAAAAAATTACTCCTTTTTTCTATTTTTTATAAATATTGCTCTGTTTATTACAATAACTTTAACATATCATAACAGATTTTGTCAAGTAATAAAAATTATCTTTGCTTGATTTTTATTTTAATAAAGAATATTTGCAGAAACCTATAGTTTGTGATATAATAAATTTATTATGATGCGTAGTGTTAATAATATAAGCCCTCTTTTGTAAAAAGGGTGGCTGACGGGTGTTTTTTGTTTTCTCAAACAACATCAGATTTTTAGAAAACACCCGCCGCTGCGGCGGCACCCTCTTTACGAAAGAGGGCAGGAGTTTTGGTATATTTTCTCTTGTTTTTATCTTAATTTAGACTATGCGTTATTATATAATATCGAAATTTATAAAAATTTATTTTAGAGAGGATTATTTTTATGGAAAAGCTTAATTTTAACAAAGCATGGGATTTTTTATTGTCAGGAAAAACAAATGAATGGCGTAAAGTCGATTTGCCGCACGATTACAGCATTGAACAGGACATGGACCCGAACAGCCTTGTAAAACAGCATGGCGGACATTATCCCGGCGGTGTGGGATATTATGTAAAACGATTTGACGTACTTTCGGAATGGAAAGACAAAAAATTATTTATCGAGTTCGAGGGCGTATACATGAACGCCGAAGTTACGCTTAACGGCAATATGTTGGGCAGACAGCCTTACGGCTACACGAGTTTTTGCTATGACATGAGCAAATATATAAAATATAATGACACAAATGAGCTTAAAGTCGAAGTGGATAACAGCACTCTGCCCAACAGCAGATGGTATAGCGGTTCGGGGATTTACCGCAACGTATGGCTTTATGTTGCGAATGATATTTATATTGACGTCAACGGTGTATATGCACAAACTGTCGAGGTCACTGAAAAAGAAGCGACTATTTCTGTCAGTGCGGATATAAAATACCCGCAAGACGAAGATACAAACAAAATATATCTAAAGAACGTAATCACAGACTTGAGCGATAATTCAAAGGTTAGCTCGGAACAGCATAATCTTGACACTATATCTGTAAATAATTATATAAAAATAAAAAATCCCAAACTTTGGGATATTGATTCGCCGAATTTATATAAAGTTAAAACATATGTATACAAAGACGATAAACTGATAGATACGGCTGAAACTATTTTCGGGATACGGACAATAAGCGTTGACAGCAAAGAGGGTTTCAAGCTGAACGGCAGAACAATAAAAATGAAAGGCGGCTGCGTACATCACGACAACGGCATTATAGGCGCGGCATCGTATGCCCGTTCGGAGGAACGTAAAGTAGAACTGCTCAAAGCGAGCGGATTTAACGCGATACGCTGCGCGCACAACCCGCCGTCGCCTGTTTTTTTAGAAGCCTGCGACAGATTGGGTATGCTTGTGATTGATGAAGCGTTTGACTGTTGGAAAATTGGCAAAACTCAACATGATTATCATGTATGGTTCGAGAATTGGTGGGAGAGAGATATAGATGTTTTAATAAAACGCGACCGCAATCACCCTTCAGTTGTTATATGGAGCATAGGAAATGAAATATGTGAGCAATGCGGAGGTTCAGATGTTTATACTACGTCTAAAACTCTCGCGGACAGAATAAGAGCGTTGGACAATACTCGCCCAATCACATTGGGAGCATATCCAACGACGGTTGAAAAAGACTGGCGCGGATTAGACGGCAGTTTCGCGCCGCTTGATATAGCGGGGTATAATTATTCGTTTGACAGATATGAGTCGGACCATGCCCTGTTACCCGACAGGGTTATTGCAGGTACGGAAACCTCGCCGAAGCACGCTTATGAAAACTGGAGCTTGGTAGAAAAATTGCCGTATGTTATAGGCGACTTTGTTTGGACTTCAATGGACTATTTAGGCGAAGCCGCAATCGGACGTTCACTTTATAAAAGCGAAAGCGACCCGATTGATTATGCCAAAATAAACGCCTATCCGTGGAACGCAGCGAACTGCGGCGATATTGATATTTGCGGATTTAAACGCCCCCAGTCGTATTACAGAGATATTGTTTGGGGAGTTTCCGACAAGCCGTATATCGCGGGACGCAAACCAAACGCAGACAATACAAAAATAGAATACAGCACATATTGGGGTTGGAACGATAATATTGCCTCGTGGAATTTTAAAGAGGGATTGACATTGACTGTAGACGTATACGCGCCGGGAGAAAGCGTCGAATTGTTCTTGAACGGCAAATCATTGGGGAAAAAGCCGTTATACAAAGATAAATCAACAGAAACTGATTATCGCGTCGGGTCAATTTCTCCCGCCGTGCAACTGATACGTTACGCCGCCGTATACGAAGTGCCGTATGAGGCGGGAGAACTTAAAGCTGTAGCGGATAACGGTCAGTCGTTTATATTAAAAACATCAGGAACGCCGTGCAAAATCAGGCTAACGCCCGACAGAAAAATTATTAAAAGCGACAGCGACCTTTCATATGTCACCGTTGAAATTATTGACGCTGACGGTTTAACCGTTACGGACTGTTTTTCAGATGTGAATTTTAATATTTACGGCAACGGCAAACTGTTGGCGGTAAGCAATAATGACCCCAAAGCAACGCAAAACCGAACGGGGAATTGTTACAAAGCGTATCACGGGAAACTTATGGCGGTTGTGAAATCCAACGGCGCGGGAAATATAATATTGCGCGCAAATGCCGACCAAATTGACGGCGATGAAGCGATTATCGAAGCAATATAAATTAAAGATATTAAAAAATGCGGGGCGGCTGACAGCCGCCTTTATTATAAATAAAGGATTTGTCAAATGCTTGAGAAAAAAATAGATACGGCAAAATATTTCATAGAAAAAAACATAGATTTTTTTCAATGCCCTATTTGCGGTTCGCCTTTTATATTGAAAAACAAATATGTTTCATGTGAAACAAATCATACGTATGACATATCAAAAAAAGGCTATATAAATTTGTTTAACGGTCAGTCAAAGATAATAAAAACTTATGATAAGCCGTTGTTTACAGCCCGAAAAACAGTATCAGACTGCGGCTTATATAATATCTTATGCGAATATATCTCTCAAATCATTAAACAAAAAAATATAGAAATAAAAGCAGTATTGGACGCGGGGTGCGGCGGAGGGAATGTTACGTTTGATATTTTTAATATGCTCGACGGTAAAGCTTTTTTCGCGCTCGATTTATCCAAAGACGGCATAGATTTTGCCGCGTCAAATTTTTTCGGCGGCAACTTGCTTTGGCTCGTGGGCAATTTAAACAATATGCCGTTTAAAAATAAAAAATTCGATATAATTTTAAATATTTTATCCCCCGCAAATCACAGCGAGTTCAGGCGCGTTTTGCATAATGACGGCATAGTCTTAAAAATATTGCCCGAAGCCGATTATCTTAAAGAACTTAGGCGTTTTATATATAAAGAAAACGACCGCAATGAATATTCAAACAGAGAAGTTTTGGCTAACCTTGAACAAAGCATGAATATAATTGATATTACAGACGTGAGTTACACTCACAGCGTTAGCGGCGAGGCAATTCCCGCGCTATTTGATATGACTCCGCTCACGGCGAATATTTGCGACGCCGATAAAATCCGCAGTGAATTTATTGAACGATACAGAAATAATAATTTTGCCGTTACACTCGCGTTTAAGATAGTTACGGGGAGATATTCAGAAGTAGGGACGACCGCCCTCGGTCGTCCGTGAAATTTAAACCCATGCGTCCATCGTCCGTGAAAATAAATTCAATATGGCATATATTTACGGTGTGCCGACAATATAGTATAAATTCGCGGTGTGCCGAGAGCGTCACGCCCTACAATAGATTATTCAACTATTGTCGAGGTCGCAGGAGACTGCGACCCGCAAAATTGATTTTATATCGGACACGCAATGCGCGCCCCTACCGAACAGGCAATTTTTAACTTGTTTGATTATAATCAAAATCTATATTTGGATTTTGCTTTTTTGTGAAGAAAATTTGTTAAAGATTTTGAACAGTTTTTTATATGGTCTTTTCACCGTCGCCGAGTGTACTGCTGACCTTGACGCTGACTGTTTCTTCATAGCAAGAAAAACAATCTTCGACGAATTTTTTATCGGGCGACTTGGTAAATATACTGACGACAGGCACTATTATAAGTCCCGCAAGCATGACGAACGCCCCCGCGTTTATCGGCGACTGCAATATCTGCGGAAAATATTTTATGAAAGCGTCGTTGAAAAATATGTTAAGAACGACGTTTAAAGTCATCACCGATATACTGAACGCAAAATTACACCATATCGCAATTTTGGTAACTCGTTTCCAAAACAAACCGTAAAGGAACGGTGCAAGAAATGCTCCTGCCAACGCGCCCCATGAGATTCCCATAAGTTGGGCTATCCAAATAACGCTGCCCTTGCTTTCATATTGGAAAACCGCTATGGAAGCCGAAATTATAATGAATACGACAATCAAAAAACGAATGAGTATAATTTGAGTTTTTTCGCTCATGTTTTTGACAATATTGCCTTTAATAAAATCAAGCGTTAAAGTTGACGATGAAGCGATAACAAGCGAGGAAAGCGTGGACATCGACGCCGCAAAAACTAAAATTGCGACAAGCCCGATAAGTAAATCCGGGAAATTTTCAAGCATCCTCGGTATAATGGAATCGAATATAACCGCTCCCGTGTATGCATTTCTTTCGACGACACTATCGTAAAGACGCCCGAAACTGCCGAGAAAATAACATCCACCGGCAATAATCACTGCAAAAACCGTTGAAATTATCGTGCCTTTGGTTATCATTTTTTCGGATTTTATAGAATAAAACCGCGCAACCATCTGCGGCAATCCCCATGTTCCGAGCGACGTTAAAATTACAACGCCCAATAAACTTAACGGGTCGGGACCAAAAAACGAAGTAAGCACACCGGGAACAACTTCGCCGTTTACATTGACCGCCTCAACATGGGCGAGCTCTTTCAGAGCGTTTATAAATCCATTGTTGCTATTCAGTACGGCGGCGATAACAACGACAATGCCGACAAGCATAATTATGCCTTGAATAAAATCGTTTACCGCTTGTGCCAAATATCCCCCCGCGACCACATATATTGACGTCAGAACGGCGATAACTATAATGCAGTATATAAAATCTATGCCGAACGCCATTTCAAAAAGACGCGAAAGCCCGTTATAAAGCGAAGCCGTATAAGGAATAAGAAACACAAAGACAATTAAAGCCGCGCCGATTTTTAAAGCGTCTGATTTGAAGCGTGCGCCGAAAAACGCGGGCATTGTCGAACTTTTCAAATGATTTGTCATAATCCGTGTACGCCGCCCGAGTATAACCCATGCCATCAACGAACCGATTAAGGCGTTTCCGAGACCAATCCATGTGGCGGCTGTGCCGAACCTCCAACCGAACTGACCGGCAAATCCGACAAAAATAACCGCAGAAAAATATGACGTTCCGTAAGAGAACGCTGTAATCCACGGTCCAACATTGCGTCCGCCCAATACAAAATCATTGACGTTCGCAGCCGTTTTACGGAAATAAAATCCAACAAAAACCGTGACCGCGAAAAATATTAGCAGCAGAATAACTTTGATAGCCATTTTACATAACACCTTTCTTTAATTAAATTTTTCCTGCTCAATTAAAAAGTCCCTGAGCAAGTTTAGGACTTGCTCAGGGACGAGAAAATTCATTATTCCCGCTGTACCACCCTGATTGCGGCTCAATAATAAGAAATAAGCCGCCTCTCATCGGAATCAAATAATTCCTGTCCCTATAACGGCGGGATTCCGTATACTCCTATTAAAATAATTTTTTTGAATTAATTTTTCAGAGTATCAGCTCGGGAGTGTATTTATATATCCGTCAGCAACTGCTTGCACCAACCGCAGTATCTCTATTTATCGGCATTTACGCCGATTGTACTGAGTGAGAATATCTTTTTCTCCGTCATGGCTTTTTAGATATAATAGCATAATATTTTATATTTGTCAAGCATTTTTTTATTAGAAAAGTGGCTATCGCTTAAAAAATTTCGCATCAATCATTTTACAATATATACCACGGCAATTTAATTTGTAACAAATCCGAAACAAATATCGAATATACCAAGAACATCAAGCAAAACATCGGTATCATGCAAGCATTTCCGCATAATATCAACCATGTTCAGTTTAGGTTCAAATTTATCACGGTAGACTCTGACCACATTCAAAACGGTTTTACGTAAAATGTTCAGCGTCTTTTGTGCGTTTTCTTCGTGTAGAGTAGTTCTGTCCTCGTTGAAAATAACATCAAGTTGCCAGTGCATACTCTCAACAGCCCATTCGTTGCGAGTGATTGTGAGAAGTTCCGACGGCGACAATTTACGTGAAGATATATAGTACCGTGTTTCAGATTCAGTCGCTATCGCGCCAAGACTTTGTATTCCATGCCATTTATCAAGTGTTTGCAGCCAATCACCTTCAAGGGTCACATAAGCTGTGCGTTTATCTGTTCGACCATGACTTTTTTCGGATTTGCTGGCTTTTTCGAGCGGGGCATTGATTTGCTCATGCTTGTCTGTGAGTTTGAAATCTATCATTTTCGCTACATCAGTGTATAATTCCTTTTGGTTTTTCTTCACCGAAAAAACATAGTCTGCTCCTGCTGCCAATATCTCTTTCGCTGTCTTTTTCTGGCAATGCAGCGCGTCTGTCACTACTGTTGCTCCGCTAATGTCCAATAGGCGTATTAACCCTTGAACACATGGTATTTCCTTGCCTTTTCCCTCTGCGGCAAGCTGTCCGATTGTGATTCCGTTTTCCACCACAAATGCGCTTGCTATGTGTAACGGTGACTTGTATTTTCCCATATTGGCTGTACTGCATACTGTTTTTCCATCTATTGCTATCGTTTTGCCTACCACTGTTTCTACCAATTTGCGGAAAATTTCCATGAATATTTTATTCAATTCCTCGCTGTCTATCAGTCCGACTATGTTCGTAAAATGCGAGTAACACGGGATTTTCTTTATTCCGAATTTCTCACTTAACATCTCCTTTACTGGCTTTGATGTTGCCCAATACTGTATCTCTTTCATCGTTTGCATTCGGCACAGTAAGCCCAATATCATTATTTTTATCACGTTCGACAATTTGTAATAATATCCCTGATATTCTACCGTTGATTTTATCTTTTCAATTTCTTCCATAATACTCATCTTTTCTTCACCTCTTTCTGTATTATACCATATTTGAACTTTCTGTTACAAATTAAATTGCCGTGAATAAAATATAATCAATATCAATATAAACTATAACATATGAAGCCTCGGAGCAATTCGAGGTTTCATGTTATTGATTAACAAAAACCCCACGCTAAGCGTGAGGTCAAGGCTTATAGCGTGGTTGCGTTCCATCATTGTTGTATAGTTGCAGACACAAAAATAATGAAAAAATGAGATTGTTAAAAGGCTGTCTTTGTAATATAAGCACAACGCAAATCCGAAAAGACAAAAACATAATCGGAAGATAAAAGTTTAGAGTTAAGAAAAACAGGAATAGGCAAGCCTATGCGAGAGAAAAATATATCATGCACTTTCAAGTGCTTGCCAATTCCATAGGGCTACGCCCGTTATATGTACCCCGGCTATGCCGGGGGGATTTTTATTAATCAAAGGAATAATTACGCCCCTAAGCGTGAGCATACGCGGGCTGAAGTCCGAAGCTGATTATTATAGCGTTATTTACTTCAACCATTTTTTCCTCATCTATTCCCGTTACAAATTCTTCTAAAAGTTTTTTGTCAATAACTCTTATCTGTTCAAGCAAAGCTATAGAATCTTTTTTTAATCTATAATTTTCCGCTTCAAACATAACGTGAGTGGGAAAGTTTTTTTTATTTTTATTTGATGTAAGCGGCGCGACAAGAGTCGTCGGCAAATACTTATTTCCAATATCATTTTGAATACCCAGCACGGGACGGTAGCCGCCTTGCTCAGAACCGAAATAATTTGTTAAATCGGCATAATATATATTTCCTTTTTTTATATCTTTATTATTTAACATTAAATCCCTCATATCATTAACTAATTTATAGATTATATTAATTTAATATATTATATCTTTTTTAACATAGAGAGCTTTGACTACTCTCTATATTAAATTTTGCTTATTTTATGTCCAACGCCTTTTCCAATTCATTAATGCGAACTATAACCTGCTCCGACTTAGCGGACGATGAAGCGGACGCTCTGTTGTACTCTTCGCTGATACTTGGTTTTCTGTCTTTGGTGTTAAAAAATTCAACTGCTCTTTCGCAATATTCGTCTTCAGATATTGAATTTCTTATTGCTGAATATGCCATATACCCAAGCGAGCATAAGTGAGTCTTAGCCCTGATTTTACTGAACAACTCTTTCGTTTTGTAGGCGGTCTTCAAAAATCTATACATATAATCTAAAATTTTATTGAGTTCTTCCTCTTGTTCCTCCGTGACCTCGGCAGACTCAAATATCGGAAACGTATCTTTGTCAAGCAAACTCTTGTTTTCGCTATAGCACATTATCCATATATTTTTTATAATATCTTCGTCGGCAAATTTTGCTTTCGCTTTTTCCGTCGCGCCGGTTTCGATGGCTATATGTTTGCTGAGTTTCTGAAAAACCTTTCGGCTTTTCACTTTGATTCTTGAAATGTCAGCCGCCGTCACCGGCTTCCCCAAGTTGATTCGAGTGAAGAATTCCACTTTATCTTCTACCGACATATCATCGAAACTTTGAACCAATAAGCCGTATCTCATCAATATATTTTGAAATTCTTTCGGCAGTTCGCCAAATTTCCGTTTCGCAATTTCAATCAGTTCTCCGTTTTTATCCATGATGGGCGGAGTGTCTTTGTGCAGTTTTCTGCCGTTCTTTATGAAATTATATAATGCGTGGCTTCGTTGTTTTCCGTCCAGACATTCATATATACCGTCTGTTTTATTTATATAAAATACCCCGGTAGCCCATTCGAGCAGAATTGTCTGTATAAATTTACTGTTTCTCAAACTATCCCAAACCAAACCCCTTTGAATAGACGCATCGAAATCTATTTCTTTGTCGTCCATCATTTGCATCAATGTCCCTACATTCCAGTCCAATTTGTTTGCGGTTGTTTTTTTGATATTTCCCGACATACTGTTAAACGCACCTCTTTTTTATACTTTCAATAATTGCTGTAATAATATCATATAAAATCAATATTGTCAATATAATTTTGTAAAATAATCTATTATTTACATTTTATTAAAAATAGTTGCTGTGGTTTTTAAACATAACCAAAGGCGTGTTTCCAATCGTCGTAGTCGATTCTCCATTTCCGCGTTTTTAACGGCAATTCTAATTTATTTTTATACTCAATATAAAAATTTTCGGCGACTACTGCCGGCGTAATCTCAACGCCGCTTGATTCAAGCATATATAGCCTGTAAAATATTCCTGAGTTTCTTATATTTGACGGCGATATTTTAAGATTGCTTTTTTCATCGTCTGAATCGTCTTGAAATACGCTGTGTACAACGGCTCTTAAAGTCGCCATCGGCATAAAATCATTTGTATCTTTGTTTCTTGATACCGGTCTTAACAGATAATCATTCTCCGCTAAATACTGTTTGGTATACTCTGATATATTAAATTTCCTTACGGCATCCGTAGCCCTGCTGTTTTTCTTCTCAAGATAATCCATCTTGACGCAATGTTCCCACAGTTCCGCGATTTTATCGTCGGCTTTTATTTTCTTGCCTGTGTTCGTTGTTATTATTTTATTTTCATAATCTAAACTGTCTTTCTTCAATGCTTGTATTTCCTCTAATTCCAGACCGCAGTATAGCAACCAAAAAATCAGCGAATCTCTTTTTGCTCTGTTTTCATAATCCACAAAATCCAAATTGTTATTTAATATTTGCTCAAGCTGTTCAGGACTTTTTAACATCTGCGTCTTTATTATTTCATGAGAGTTTATACTTTCCGGAGTTATATTGTTTATATGGCTTTCGTTATTTGTCTTGCCGTATAATTTAGCCCATGTAATATACCCCCGCATTAAACTGATGAAATGGCTTCTTGATTCCTCCCGCCTTATATTCAGCGATGTGATTGTATCAAAAAGTTCATCTCTGTTCATCTCGTAAATATCTTTTTTATATTCCTTTTTCTTTTCATATATCCGTTGGAAATAACGTCTGACAGAATCGGAATTTCTGCCTTCAAAATCAATATATTCTTTTTTATCTTCTTCATTATATAACAAAAAAGATTGCAATATAATCACTCTCCTTTCAAAATATGTACTGCAATCTTATTTTATTATATCACGCTTATATTGCCTTGTCAACAACTATTTTAAAATGAGGGTATTGCAAAGTCATGAAAGATGAAAAAGTGAAAAGAGATTACGCTTGCCTAAGAAACTGTGAAAATAAGCAAATAACGCAACGGTCAAATCGACCATTTCGATACTCTTTGACACAACACAAGTACGCCTGCGAAATCTCGCAAACCATTGACGCATCTGCCCGTTATTGCGTTCGATACTATGTGTTTGTGCCTTAATCTGCACAAGTCTGTTCGACGGTATCAGTTCAGAGTAGCCCTCCCACCTGTCCGAAAAATATACTCTTACGTTGAACTGCTCAAGACGCTCCAGCAACTGCCATAGAGTATCTGTACTTCTGTCGCCAACCTCCCAGTCTATCAACTCTCCTGTTGTTCGGCAGTACGCTTTCCATATCCAACATTTATTTTTTTTGACTTGATGAAATGCCACATCTCGTCCAATTCTACTATGATTTCACCTTTCGGTTCAG
>Ga0099364_10009991_pt1 | contig 13119 bp, 13 predicted proteins | sample TergutTh196P3_FD_73070 | JGI IMG/M metagenome (GOLD analysis project Ga0099364, IMG submission 73070) | Microcerotermes parvus P3 segment gut microbial communities from Pointe-Noire, Republic of the Congo - Th196 P3 | ecosystem: Host-associated > Arthropoda: Insects > Digestive system > Gut ...
TAAAACATATAAATTAATATTTGTAAAGGAAGGATTATGGTCATTATTGAACTAAAAGAAAGAAACGACATTATTGATAATGTTAAATTACACCGGATTTTTGCCCAATTCTCTGACCTTCTAAAAGAGTTGCAGCAAAAGGAATTACCTCAAAAAATCATTAACACAATTAATCAAGATGTTGATGATATTAATTCAGCTTTACTTACAGATAATGAATTTAAAAAAACTATTAAAAAGAAACAGGCTAATATTATTAAACTTCTTGAAAAAGAACTTAAGATTGTTCCCAAAGAATATTATAAAAATCTTTGGATGTCTCTCGGAATATCTATATTTGGAATACCAATTGGAGTAGCACTTGGAATAGCTATATTTAACAACTATACATTTTTTGCAATTGGAATACCAATTGGTATGGCTATTGGAATTGCAATAGGTTCAGAAATGGATAAAAGAGCTTTTAAAGAAGGCAGACAATTAAATACTGCAATCAAATATTAGTCTTTGCTGTGAACATGATTTAAGGAGTGGATAATGCTAGGTTATCTTATTGGAATATTGTTATATCAATTAATGCTTATTGGCATTGTATCAATTTTAACATTTATTTCTATGGGAAAAAATAAGGAAAATTACCTTAGAATAGGTATTATGGCAATAGTTTTTTTGATTTATTTTATAATGCGAATATTACCAGGAGTTACTGGTTTTCAAAATTTTGAATTACCATGGGAAAGTAGATTTCTGACAATTTTATCAGGCGTATTGCTATACTTCTTATTTAAAAAATATTTTTCTGATAATAATTATTTAACAATAAAACTAGATAAGCAAAGTTTAAAGCTCACAATTTTGGTATCTTTAGCCGCAATTCTTGGATATTTTGCGATTTTTTACTTTAGAGGGTATAAGCAAGAACCTAATTTTGGATACTTAATATTTGTTTCTATAATATCAGTAATAGAAGAAGAATTGTATTTTAGATTAATAATACTTGGACTATTAATGAGCTGTTTAGATAGAAAAGAAGGATATGGTAAATATATTGCAGCTATTTTAAGCGGTTTTATTTTTGGTTTCTGGCATGGAACTTTTTTTAATTTTGACATTGTGAACATTATTACAAATTGTATTTATGGGTCTATTCTAGCTTGGATAGCAATAAAACAAAAAAGTATATTTATTCCCACAATTGTACATACGATAACAAATGTTTTGGGTTATATAATTACAGTATATATACTTACAGTAATATAATAGTCTGATCAAAACATCCAAAAGTATACTACATAACAATTTTATGGCTATTAGTTATATATAAGGAAAATTTTATGGATGAAAAAATATTAAAACATTATTTGGCTACAAGTGTTTATACTTATGCTGGAAATTATTATGATTATTTTAAGAATCTTCCCAATAATATTCCTGAGCTGGGTAATCTGATATGCTCTCAAGTTATTCACAGAACTACTCTAAAAGATGGAAATACAAATGCTAATGAGGCTCTTTTGTATGGAGATATGACAAAATTCCCATGGTACCGATTACGCTGTGAAGATGATATTCTTATGTCAGCGATATCAATGACAGCAGAATTATTCAGGCACGATAACAAAGGTTTTACCATAGATCGAAAGGTAAATAATAAAATTGTTGTGACTTGCCGTTATGTTTCAGTATTAATGTCTGCAATTCTCAAAGCAAAAGGAATCCCATGTCGCTCACGTTCTGGATTTGCTCCATATTTAAAGAAAGGATTTAGCCTTGATCATTGGATAAATCAGTATTGGAACAAAAAGCAATCAAAGTGGGTAACATTTGATGCTGATTTTTTTAACGATAAATATATCGCTCTAGACTTTGATCAGTATGATATACCAACTGAAAAGTTTGACTGGGCTGCAGACACATGGTTGAAAATACGTAAAAATATTGTTGATGGCAGTAAATTTATTTATGCAGGCGGAGAACAATCTCTTAAAGCATCTATTCGTGCTGTATTTTATGATTTTCATTCATTAATGAATAATGAACTATCATATTTATTTCAACCTGCATTTATTGATGGTAAATTTGAAAAATTATCAGAAGACGTTTTTAAAGAAATTGATTCATTGGCTAATTTAATGATTGATCCTGATAAAAATTTTGACGCTCTATATGAAATTTGGAACAATAATAAAAAGTTTCGTATATTAAATTCACCCCTTGTAGATGATTGGGATAATGGATTAATATAAAAAACATGGGAATTACATCCAACAGAAATCAAATTATGACAGGGAAAAAATAATGCGCAGTGAAAAAGAGGTACTGGATTTAATCATTGAAGTCGCAGAAAATGATGAACGTATTAGAGCTGTATTAATGGATGGGTCTCGTGCAGATCCTGATATAAAAAAAGATAAATATCAGGATTATGATATAAAATATTTTGTTAAGGATATAACCCCATTTTATAATAATACTGAATGGGTAATAAATAATTTTGGCACCCCCGTAATTATGCAATTACCAGAAAACATGGATTTGATTCCTCCGTCAGGGGATGGACACTTCTGCTGGTTGATGATTTTTGAAGATGGTACACGCATTGATTTAAGTATTGAGTTTGAACAATATATAGATGATGGTGAACCTGTTTTTTTACTTTTGGATAAAGATGGTACTTTTCCCAAGTTGAATAAAAATAAAAATTATTGGCACATAAAGCCACCTAGTCAAAGACATTTTTATGAATGCTGCAATGAGTTTTGGTGGTGTTTAAACAATGTTGCAAAGGGAATTGCCAGAGATGAGCTACCATATGCAATGTCCATGTTCAACAGCATCGTTAGAGAAATGCTTGATAAAATGATCGAATGGTTTATTGGAGTTAATTATGATTTTTCTGTATCAGCAGGAAAGATGTATAAATATTTTAAAAAATACTTATCTGATGCATTATATGAAAAATATACTAAAACATATTCAGACAGTAATTACAACAATTTTTGGGATAGTATATTTTATGCATGTGAATTATTCCATATAGTTGCTGAAAAAGTTGCAGAATACCTTAATATAACATATAACCAAGATGAAGAAGATGGAATGATCAAGTATTTAATCATGGTCAAAAATGATTGAAAAAAAATATATCATTGCTTGACAAAAAGAGTAAAATAGCACATAATTTAATAAAATAATTACGGAGGATATTTATGGAAATTGCTGCATTAGTTTTAGGTATTATAGGATTAATAGTATGGCTTATACCACTAGTTGGTTTTCCTGTAACAATTGTTGGTTTAATTCTGGGTGTAATTGGACTTAAACGGGATAGAAGAAAAATGGCTTTAGCAGGTATGATAATGAGTATAATTGGACTTACTGCTACAATTATTAATTCTGCCATTGGTGCATATTTGGGAGCAACTGGACAATTATTCTAATAATATGATAAAGAAGTTAAAGAAAAATGATGCTCTGTCTACCCATTCTGAACTGGAAAATTTAAAACTTAAACTAAAAGCCATGGAACTTAAAGTGGCACAACTTGAAGGCATAAATTCTGCCATGCCAGACCCCTATTATGTCAGGGATATGGATTATAATGTTGTTCTTTGGCCGCCGGCTATAGCTAAACTTACCGGGTTTTCTGAAGAAGAAGCCAAAAAACTAAAATGTTATGAGATGTATAAGGCATGTGTATGCCCTCCTGTAGCTGAATGTCCGACGCAGCGCTGTGTTCAAGAAAGACAGTTTTTAAGGGACGTCGCTGTTGATGTCTATCACAAGAATGGTGATACAGTTCACTGCCTGGTATCAAATGCGGGAATATACGATGAAGCCGGAAATCCAATAGGAGCCGTAGAAATAGTAAAAGATAATACTGTAGTACAAAATACCATGATTTCTATTGGAGAAATAATTAAAAAAATAGATGCTGCATCAGATAACCTGAATAATGCAATGGAAAAAGTACTAAATATTTCTGAGAAAGTCAAAGTAAGTACATCCGATTCATTTGTTGATATAAAAACCGGTGTGCAAACAGCAACTGAAAAAGCAGGTGAAAGCAGTACATATATAGGCAGCGTTCAAAATAATATGAAAAATATCAACGAATCAATGAAATTCTCTGTTGATAAAATTTCATCGCTAAAACAAAAATCAGAAATGATCATAGAGTTTATTAAGATGATCCAGGAAATTTCTTCAAAAACCAATCTTTTGGCAATCAATGCTTCTATAGAAGCAGCCCATGCAGGAGAATCAGGGAGAGGATTTAAGGTTGTTGCAGACGGCATAAGAGAATTATCAAAAAATTCAAACGAATCTGCTCAATCAATAAATAATACTGTAATGGAAATTAACGAATTGATAAAAGAAGCAACATCTTCCTTTAAAGTTACTGAAAAAGATGTGGAATCCAGCTCAAGTACTATTACTGATCTTTTAACTTTTGTAAACGGTATTGCAGACTCAATAAAAGAATTAATGTATACGATTAACACAATAGAATCAGCTACAGCAATTACTTCTCAGCTTATTGGAGAACAAAATGAATCTGTTGTTGATGTAAACAATATAAGCCATGAATTATCTGAGATCGCCAAAAAACTAACATATGAATTTGATGTAGTATTTAAGGCAATTCAGCATACTGACATGGGATAAGTTGACAAACACAGGTTACAAAGCCATAATAAAGTTAGTTAAAGTAAAAATGTTAAGGAGACCAATATGAAAGCGTTTTTTGCTGCCGGTCTGACGATACTTACCATGGTATTATTATTAGCTTGCTCAAGTAATCCTAACGAAGCTATTATAGGTTCTTGGTTATGCCGGGATACTTCTCAATCCCATATATTTCTCTGTGATTTGACTTTTGACGGCAACGGCGGTTTTATTGACGGCGATGGTGACAGGGGATCGTTTATTATTTCAGGTAATGTCCTGCACTTAGATTTTGACGACTATGGACGAAATACATTCAATTTTCAGCTTCGTGGAAACAGGCTGACAATTACCTCTGGTGAAGATGTTAATATAGTGCTGGCTCGACAATAACCATAATCCATGGAGGTTAGGTAAAAATGAATATAAGAGAACGGCTCCGCAGCATACCTGATTTAATTATAGTCAAACGATTGCAAATGATGAGTCAAAGCCAGCTGGAACTTTATGTTACATCATTACATTCATTTGTAGATAAATTTCCAGCTTTTGAAATAGAAGTAAAAACAGCATTGGAATCAAGGGACTTTAAGTCAATAATCAATCATCTTACAAGTTTAAGGGACACACTTATTAATATTCATGCAGATGAATTGGCAAATGAGTGCTGGAAGCGTTTGAATAGTTTTGATGAAGAAAGACCAGATAAAATTGAAGCCTATGTTTCATTTTTGCTATCTACCCTGACAGCATTATCCATAGATATCCAGGTTGCATTTTATAAAGATGAAGAGAACAAAAATGATTCCGAGGTAACCGGAGAGCATAAAAAAGACAATGCTATTAAAAGCATACTTGCAGTTGACGATGATGCATATAGCCTTGATACATTTAAAGCTGCCTTAAAAGAAGTCCCTTGCAAGATAATCGGCGCAACTTCCGGTTTAAGCGCGCTGAGTGTGCTTAATAAACTTAAACCAGATTTGTTTGTTTTAGATATTGAAATGCCCGGTATGGATGGAATTGAACTTGCCGGCCAGATCAGAACACAGGGACATGATGCTCCTATAATATTTATTACAGGCAAATCAACAAAAGAATATGTACAAAAATGCATGGAAGCAGGAGCATCTGACTTTATAGTAAAACCTATCAACCCGCAGGATGCTGTAAACAGAATTAAAAAATTCCTTTAGGGGAAAACATTGAAATTAATATCACGTCTTAAAGCAGAGTCAAGTTTGCTACTTCAATATCTTGTTGTAATTATTATTGCTATTTTTATGGTAACAACAAGCTTTTTTTTTACATCACGCATTGTAAGCAGAAATATTACAAGCTATGGCGAAGAAGTAATAATGTTTTCTGCAGAAACACTTACAGCTTATCTTAGGGCACATCAGGCAACTTTTGAAATTGTTGTCTCTTCCATTGAAGAATTATACTCAAGAGGTACTGATGCACAAAGAACAAACGCAGAATTATCGCGCTTGGCGTCACTAATACTGCGTAATGATGAAAAATACCGCGGCTTTCTTTACATATATGCGATTATTAATGATGAGTTTGTACACTCCTTTGATTCAGTTGCTGAGTGGGAGCATGAACCTCAAACCCGGCCATGGTATATAGGAGCATACGAAAACAAAGGAGATGTATTTTTTACAGATCCATATATAAGTCTTGACAATAATGATATAGTTATGTCTTTATCCAAAGTACTATACGACACTGGCGGCGAGCCATTCGGCGTGCTTGCATTTGATATACATTTTTCCTTGATTAATGATTATGTAAGTGATATTCATTTATTGAATATAGGATACGGTGCGCTTTTAGATTCTGATCTGCGAGTCATTGTTCATATAGATGAATCAATATTCGGCAGAAGCCTCGATGAGCTGGGATACAATGAATTGGCAACACGTTTACGTGATGGATATCAATTTGATGCTTACAGAACCATCTCTTTTACAGGCATAGACAGTATATTTTTTAGCCGTAAATTATTTAATAACTGGCATATATATATAGGCGTTCCGGTGGAAGAATTTTATCAGGATGCCAATGCCATGCTTTATGTATTATTTGGGACAGGACTGGTTTCAACATTGCTGTTATGTAGCATTCTTACGTTTATGTATGTTGCAAAAAAACGCTCTGACGAAGCATCACGGCTTAAATCTTCTTTCCTTGCCAATATGAGCCACGAAATCCGTACACCAATGAATTCAATACTTGGCATGTCAGACCTTTTATTAAACTCACAGCTTCCAGAGAGAGAAATGAAATATGTTGACGACATACACACTTCTGCTCATTCTTTATTGTCTATCATAAATGATATTCTTGATATGTCAAAAGTAGAAGCCGGAAAGCTTGATCTTAGCCCTGCGCATTATGACTTCCATGCTCTTGTAGATAATGTCGTGTCAATGTTTATGCTTGCTGCAAAAAGAAAAGGCATTGAATTTAAATTTGAGTATTTTGGCGAAATGCCGGAAGCACTATACGGCGATGATATAAAACTCCGGCAGGTATTGATAAATATCTGCGGAAATGCTGTCAAGTTTACAGAAAAAGGAATTATCGAATTTAAAGTGACTATATTGCCTGAAGAAAGCAATATAATTTTTGAAATAAAAGATTCAGGCATAGGTATCAGAAAAGAAGATATACCAAAGCTGTTTCATACATTTGAACAATCAAAAACAGAAAAAAACAGATATATCGCAGGGACAGGACTTGGTCTTGCCATAAGCAAAAAGTTTGTTGAAATGATGGGCGGCTGCATAAGTGTTGAAAGTGATTACGGGAAAGGCAGTACCTTTACAATAATTATTCCCATGCAAGCAGGTGATGTTAAGCAAATAAGACAGAGCGAAAATTATAATAAAACAGATTCCATAAGTGCAAAAGAAGCAAGGGTTTTGGTAGTTGATGACAATGATTTTAATCTAAGAGTGGCTGCCGGGCTTTTAAGTTTACTGGATATTAATGCGCAAACAGCATTGTCAGGCAAAGAAGCCATTAGTATGATCCAAAATAATGAATACGATATTGTATTTATGGATCACATGATGCCAGAGATGGATGGCATTGAAACAACTGCAGAAATAAGAAAATTAAAAGGCAAATATGAAAAGCTTGCAGTAATTGCATTAACCGCAAATGCAGTACAGGGCGCAAAAGAAATGTTTTTAGCAAACGGATTTAACGGATTTCTTTCTAAGCCCATAGAAATACCTGATCTGGTTAAGATTCTTATAGAATGGCTACCGCAGGAAAAAATAATATATAAATCAGAAGATCAAACCAACATCACACAGACAAATAATGCAAACAATGCAGCGCTTGAAGAATTATTTTTAAAACTGGGTAGTGTAAAGGAAATAAATACAGAAGCTGGCCTGCACCGCATGAATGGCCACAAAGAAATGTTTATTGACTATTTAAGACTTTTTTACGAAAAACTAAAAGAAAGCTGTAATAAAATGGCAGGATATATTAACAATGATGATATAAAAAGTTTTTCAATCAGTGTACATGCCATTAAATCCTCTCTTGCCAGCATTGGCGCAACAAACCTTTCAAATATTGCATTAATGTTTGAAACCCGCTCAAATGATAATGATAGGGATTACTGTATAAAAGAATTCCCGGATTTTTTGGATAAGTTAATGTATTTACATGAACAATTAGCACTTGTCTTTCCGGCTGTTAATGCCAATACAAAAAAAATAAAAGGCAGCACTGAGCATCTTCGTAAAAACATTGAAAAAGTAACAGAAGTTTTGGATAACTATGACAGCGATACAGGTATAGAACTATTAAATGATCTTTTAACTTATGATTTTGGCAAGGAAACAAACGGAATATTGGAAAATGCATTAAAAGCATTACAACAATATGACTATGAAGCTGCAAGGGAATTAATAGGACAAACTCTCCGGCTACCCCGCTGAAATAATAAAATTATAAATAAACAACAAGAATAAAAACATAGAAATAAAAAATATTTGACATTTATATTTTTCCATGTTATCTTTTGTTTAATTAGGGTTACTGCCTATATATAAAAAACAAGGAGAATAAAATCATGCCAAACGATAAATACACATCTATTGTAAATTTAGATTTCCAGTACGCGCACCGCTTTATGAATTGGAAAAGAGAAGCAAAGCACCTTCACGGACACTCAGGTCTTCTTTCCATTGAGCTGGAAGACACTGTGGACCCTGTTACAGGGTTTGCACATGCATGCAAAGACGGATTCAAAAAAGCATGGGAAGTGCTTGACCACTTTCATCATGCATCATTGTTTCAGGAAGGAGACCCACTTCTTGATGCAATTCTTGCAGTCTATGAAAAGCATGGAATCATCAATGATCCGGAGCATTGTGTACCGTTAAAAAAAATAGACCACCCGCTTGCTTGGTCATACCCGGAATACAGAATTATTGTAACAAAAAAAGTTTCTACTGTAGAAAATCTATGTGAGCTTTTCTATGAGTTACTCAAAGATAAGATGCCAATCAAAAAAATAACAATGCGCTCATCTCTTATGAATGCAGCATCTAAAGAGTTTAAGTAAAAAAAGGGTCATATAGCCATACTGTAATGGTTTGATTTTTCAAAGTATCTGCCTGCCCCCAGAACAACACAATCAGTTGGATTGGGGGCAAGTATAACAGAGACTCCTGTTTCTCTGGAGATCAGCATGGGTAATCCTTTAAGCATGGAACCCCCTCCTGTCATAACAATACCATGCTCGACAATATCAGCTGCAAGCTCAGGAGGTGTTTTACCTAAAATATTTTTGATCTCATCAATAATTTTAAATAGAGGAACTTTTAACGCTTCCCTTGCCTGCTCGGAATCAATTTCCATTCGTTTTGGCAGACCGGATCCGGAATCAGTTCCCTTGAGTTCTGTTTTTTCGATGTTTTTATCAGGAAACGCATTTCCTATTTCCATTTTAAGCCGTTCTGCTGCTCCGCCGCCAATAATAAGGTTTAGTTCGTTTCGCGCGTATTTAATAATGGCTTCGTCAAAATCATCTCCAGCTGTGCGAATGGCACTTGAGACAACCATATCTCCAAGGCTGATAACAGAAATTTCTGTTGTACCGCCCCCTATATCACAGATCATGTGTCCTGCTGGTTCGTTAATGGAAATTTCAGCGCCAATTGCAGCAGCAAGGCTTTCAGGGATAACAATAACTTCTCTGGCTCCTACTTTGTAGGCACATTCTTCTACTGCACGGCGCTCAACTTCTGTTATGGTTGAAGGGATGCCAATTACCATACTTGGTTTAAAAAATCTATATCTGGGAATGGCTTTGTTTAGAAAATAACCGATCATTTTTTCTGTTGCTTCCAAATCAGCAATAACACCACCCCTTAAGGGTCTTACAACATGAATAGAACCAGGAGCTTTAAAAAGCATTCGTTTAGCTTCAGCTCCTACAGCCATGACTTTTCTGGTTCCCTTTTCCACTGCAACAACAGAAGGTTCTCTTATTGTTATACCCTTCCCTGCAACATAAATCAGAGTGTTACAGGTTCCCAAATCGACTCCTATGGCTGTTCGTCTAAACATGATCTTACATACCTCTCGCCATTATTTATTGCCTCTGCCATTGCTTTAGCAGAGGGGCCACCGGGCAAAGCCCTGGCATTAACACATTCTTCAACCGAAATTGCTTTGAAAAAAGTTTCGTCAAATATAACTGACCCGTTACTAAATTTATCGGTATTTAGTTCTTCAAGGGTTAATTCATCAAGCCGCAACCCCTTGTTTATCGCATAACGCACAAGCTTCCCGCTTACCTCGTGGGCATCCCTGAATGCCAGGCCTTTTTTTACAAGCCAATCAGCTGCATCTGTGGCATTTGTATAGGCACCAAGAGCGCTCTTGTACATATTGTCTTTTTTAAATTCAATTGTTTTAAACATTCCGCAAAATACAGTTAAGCTCATTTTTACTGTATCTATGCTGTCAAAAACTGCTTCCTTGTCTTCCTGCATATCCTTATTATACGAAAGAGGCAGACCCTTCATAAGTGTCAAAAGCCCCATAAGGCTGGCATAAACACGGCCCGTTTTGCCCCGGATTAGCTCTGCCATGTCAGGGTTCTTTTTTTGAGGCATAATGGATGAACCTGTGGCATAGGCATCGGAGATCTCAATAAAATCAAAAGCATCGGTAGACCATAAAATAAGTTCTTCGCAAAAACGGCTTAAGTGCATCATGATTAAAGACAGGCAGGAGACAAACTCTATGCAAAAATCCCTGTCAGACACAGCATCAAGGCTGTTGGCAGTTATTCTTGCAAACCCGAGCTTCTGTGCAAGAAATTGTCTGTCCAGGGGATAAGTCGTCGAAGCAAGCGCACCTGAACCCAAAGGCATCTCGTCAGTTCTTTTATAACAGTCCTGCAGTCTTTCATAATCGCGCTTGAACATTTGGAAGTATGCTATCACATGATGTGCCAGTGTGATAGGCTGTGCTTTTTGCAAATGGGTAAAACCAGGCATTATGGTATCAATATGATTTTTTGCAGTTTCAATCAGTGCTTCAAAAAGCATTATAAGCTGAGAGTTTATCTCGCCAATTTCATCTTTAATATACATTCGCATATCCAATGCAACCTGATCATTTCTGCTTCTGCCTGTGTGTAGTTGCTTGCCTGCATCACCTATGCGCGTTATCAACTGCGATTCTACAAATGTGTGGATATCTTCGGCAATGTCATCAATCAACAGCGAGCCATTCTCAATGTCTGACAGGATTTCTTTTAGGCAATTAATTATTGCTTCTGAGTCTGCGCTTGTAATAATATTCTGCTTGCCTAGCATTTCAGCATAAGCTATGCTTCCAAGTATATCGTGTTTATAAAGTCTTTTATCAAAAGTAATGGATGAATGAAATGCATTTGCTTTCTCGTCTGTCTGCTCTGAGAAGCGGCTGCCCCAAAGTTTCATCCAGGCTACTCCAAAATATTTGTGTTAATTAGTTTTACTCGTTGATTTCTTCATAAGCGCTCTGACTGTAAGCGGAAGTCCAAGCAGTTTGATAAAGCCCTCAGCATCCTTGTGGTTGTATAAATCCCCTGTAGTAAAACTTGATAAGTCTATATTATACAATGAATAGGGAGAAGTGCAACCTGCTGGAACAACATTTCCTTTATACAGCTTCAATTTGACAGACCCTGTAACAGGGTCTTGAGTTTTGTCAACAAAAGCAGACAAAGCTTCACGAAGCGGTGTATACCATTCGCCGCTGTATATCAAAGCAGCAAGCTCCCCTGAGACAATTTCTTTAAAAGCCGTTGTCCTGCGATCAAGACAGAGCCGTTCCAGCTCCCTGTGGGCAGTATATAAAATTGTACCGCCAGGTGTTTCGTACACACCGCGGGATTTCATTCCCACAACCCTGTTCTCAACAAGGTCTGCAATGCCAACACCATTTCTGCCTCCAATTTTGTTAAGAGTATCAAGAAGTTCAAGAGGTGGTAATGAATTGCCATTAAGTTTTTTTGGAATACCTTTTTCAAATTCAAGTTCAATATATTCCGGTGTATCAGGTGCATCCTCTGGTCTTACACATATCTGCAAGACCTTTTTATAATCCGGTTCTTCTGCCGGGTCTTCAAGTTCCAATCCTTCATGGCTTGAGTGCCATATATTTTCATCGCGGCTGTAACTATGTTCTTTTTTATAAGGCGCTTCTATGCCGCGCTTTTCCAAATACTCCATTGCCTGTTCGCGAGATTTGATCTGCCATAAACGCCAGGGTGCAATAATATTCATATCCGGGACAAAGGATCGTATGGTAATCTCAAAGCGAACCTGATCATTACCCTTGCCTGTTGCGCCATGGCAGATTGCATCTGCACCTTCGGCAAGAGCAGTGTCTACCAGTTTTTTTGCAATCAGGGGCCGGGCAGCAGATGTACCAAGAAGGTATTTATCTTCATACACAGCATTGGCTTTAAGCATGGGAAAAATAAAGTCCTGGATAAACTCTTCTTTGGCGTTTATAACCAGGGCCTTGCTTGCTCCGGTTTTAAGTGCTTTTTGCTTGAGCGCCTCGTAATCCGCAGCCTGTCCTACATCAACACAGCAGGCAATTACCTCACTGTCTTTATAATTTTCTTTTAACCACGGTATAATTACTGTAGTATCAAGACCGCCTGAATAAGCCAGTACAATTCTTTTGATCATAGCTTTATTATCGGCTTGAACTGACATTACCGTCCAATCCATCCCACTTAACCCGGCAGGTTTTATCTCCCATTGCAACAAGCGCCTCAGACTCATGAGTTTCCTGCAAGATCCGCGCAGCTACAAAAGCAGCACAGGCTCCTGCCTGAGAAAAACCAAACTCACCTTCATTCTTTTTATAGAGCCGTGCTTTTAACATATCCTTGTTCTTTATCTCAAGAAA
>Ga0099364_10009993_pt1 | contig 13118 bp, 11 predicted proteins | sample TergutTh196P3_FD_73070 | JGI IMG/M metagenome (GOLD analysis project Ga0099364, IMG submission 73070) | Microcerotermes parvus P3 segment gut microbial communities from Pointe-Noire, Republic of the Congo - Th196 P3 | ecosystem: Host-associated > Arthropoda: Insects > Digestive system > Gut ...
ATTTTTTACCGACTGTTTTACAGCAAGGACACCTTTTTTTCGCTTCGCCGATACTTATTGTTAAGTATCCTGATGTTGTCGGCGTGCTACCCGTTGATGGATTTTTCGCAATGGATGATACGCAGCGCAACTGTGACCAGAATGGCGGTATCGTACACCAATTTGTTACCGGAGGTCGTCGTTTATGCTTCGGATACGGGCGGCGCTTCGGCTTCGGCGCCCGTTTCATTTCTGACCTGGGCGCTATGGATTTACATGGCCGTTGCCTGTTTTTTTATCCTTCGCATTTTATGGCGCACGATGCAGATTGCCTGGCTTCGTTTTCAAAGTCAAGCGGTTGTAATACAGGGCGTTCGAGTGCGCCGATTAAAAAACGCAACGCCTCCTTTCTCGTTTTTTTCATGGATATTCATCCATCCCGAAATGCACGATGAACGCGAATTGCAGGAAATTCTGGCGCATGAGAGCGTTCACGTCCGTCAGCGCCATTCGTTGGATGTCGTTGCATCCGAAATGGCTTGCGCTCTGTGCTGGATCAATCCGATGGCATGGATGCTCAAAAAGGAAATTCGTAAAAATCTCGAATTTATTGTCGATCACAGTATCGTGAGCCGGTATCGGATCGACGTCAAAAAATATCAGTATCACTTGCTGAAATTAACGTATCACCCCTCAAAAATGATGTTAGTAAATCAATTTAATATTTCACCTTTAAAAGAACGAATCATGATGATCAATGAAAAAAAATCCCCCAAAATGAGGTTAGCCGCGTATACGCTTGTGCTTCCTCTCGCGTTGCTGTTTTTAGCAGTAAACAATGTCGGCGCTGTCGCCGAAAGAATGAACCTGACGACGTTTGCCCAAACGAAGAAGGAATTATCCGGAGTAATCCTGGATAAAGCAACCAAAAAACCGATCCGAGGTATCAGTATCGTAGTAAAAGGAACAACTGCCGGGACTGTTTCAGATGTGGCAGGATGTTTTAAGCTGTCGGTAAATGAGACGGATTCGGTAGTTTTTACATTTATCGGTTATACCGCTCTCAAAATGTCTGCTCAAAATCTACTGGCTACTAATCCGATGGTTTTGGAAATGACACGTGAGGCGGTGGAGTTGGGACCTGTTACGGTCATTGCTTTTGGAAAGAAGAAAGATGTTTCTTCAGAGTCAACAACATCTGAGCAAGCTTCCCCACAGTCGGTTTCGGAAGCGAAAGACGAAAAAGCAGGATATGTTTTTGTGCCCGTCGAAGAAATGCCGAAATTTCCGGGAGGACAATCCGAGCTGATGAAATTTATTTCAGACAATTTAGTGTATCCTCAAATAGCGTTAGAGAACGGTATTGAAGGAACGGTTGTTTGTAAATTTATTATTCGCGAAGATGGCAGTGTCTACAATGCACATGTCGATTTTACTCTGGATCCATCGTTAGATAAAGAGGCTCTTCGCGTCATCAACAAAATGCCGAAATGGGAACCCGGTAAACAGCGAGGCATGCCGGTACCGGTAGAATATTCTGTTCCCATCGAATTTCGCATTTCAAAAAGCCAATAATGGCTACGTGACATTGGCAGACAGGGCGTATGCAATACGCCCCTACGACGGTGTTTACGTGACATTGGTATATTGGGCGTATGCTATACGCCCCTACGATGGTGTTATCCGGTACCATTGTAGGGGCGTATTGCATACGCCCTTAACCAAAAACGCTCGGTTCAGAAAAAAAAATCGGAATTTATGGTGTTCTTTGTGAAAAAATTTGTGATCTTTGTGGTAAATATTTGAAGACTTTTCGGAGAGTATTTAATTATCATGCTTATAATAAGCAATTTAGAAAGACAAATAGAACCATTAATGAATTATTTTATGAACTCAATTTCAAGAAGAACAGCCATTAAAACCGCTTTAGCAGGAAGCGCGGTTTTGGCAACAAGTCGCTTAGACGCCGCCCTCCATCCATCCGTGATGAAAGAAACAGGCCCACTGAAAGGCAATATCCGCCATTCAGTCAGTAAATGGTGTTTCGGCGATTACGCATTAGACGAATTTTGTGGTATCTGCAAAAAAATCGGCATCGAATCGATAGAACTTTTAGACCCAAAAGACTGGCCGATTGTAAAATCGCATGGTATGACCGTAGCAATGGCACAAGGCGCCGGTCTGGGCATCGACCGCGGATTCAACACTCCTGCCCTGCATGATGAATTGGTAGCAAGCTATGAAAAAATGATTCCCCTCGTAGCCGAAGCCGGTCTGACAAACCTGATCTGCTTCTCCGGTCGTCGCGCCGGCGTGACCGACGAGGAAGGATGGGAGAATTGCGAAAAAGGGATAAAACGCATCACCCCTATCGCTGAAAAGCATAAAGTCGTCTTGACCATGGAATTGCTGAACAGCGTGGGGCATAAGGATTACCTGTGCGACCATACGCTCTGGGGCGTAGAACTGTGCAAGCGTGTCGATTCGCCGAACTTCAAACTCTTGTACGATATTTTCCACATGCAGATCATGGAAGGGAATATCATCGACAACATCAACAAGTATCACTCGTTTTTTTCGCATATCCATACCGGCGGCAATCCCGGACGCAATGAAATAGACGAAACGCAGGAACTCTATTATCCCGCCATCATGCAAGCGTTAGTAAAAACCGGTTACAAAGGTTTTGTAGGGCAGGAATTTGTCCCGAAGCAACCTGATAAGATCGCTTCGCTCGAAAAATGTATCCGTATTTGCGACGTGTAAAGCCTACATTCTGAGTTTCATCCCGGCGAAAATCGTATCGGGTTTCAGGGTAAAAACGCTTCGCATTTCGCCCGACATGGACAGACCGCATGTATCGCACATATCGGCATGTTTTCCGGCACATTCGGATAGTCTCCGACCGTCGGCCAGAATGAAATTGGTGACCCAACATTCTTTTTTGAATTTGGAATGTTTCATCAACTTCAGTCCTGAGACAGAGTTCATGATTGGATAACCGGCCTTTTTCATTTGAATGATGCGGTCGATCACTTTTCCGCGTGTTTCCCAGTCTAAAAACAAATGTTCCGTGCCTGGATAAGGGTTATGGAAATTCAGCGAGATGGACTGAATGTGCGGATTGGTTTTTGCAAACTCGATGGTCTCTTCTACGGAGAGATAATTGAGGCTGTTAATCACCATGTTAACGCTGATACGCGGGTGATGGGCTTCTTCAATGTTTTTTACTAACCGGTCAAAAACGCCTTTTCCGCGTATTTCGTCGTGGTAATCGCCCAACCCGTCTAAACTGACCCAAATCGAATCTGCCTCGCTGCCTGCAAACGGCAATAAGGCATTCGTCGTGATCGTTGCCGAATAAAAACCGATTTCTTTCGACAGTCGTATCAGGCTGTTCAAATCCTTGTCGCCGTCATGCCATAAGGTAGGTTCGCCGCCTTCGAAATCAACGAAACGCGAACCTGACCGGTAGGAATATTCCAGCTCTTCTTTGATTTGACCATACGTTTTGATGTTTGGATTCATAAAACGGTAAACGATACAATGTTGGCATGCCAAATTACATTCGTCTGAAACGAATAAAACCGTCTGCAAAGGCCGTTTTATTCCCAATATACGCGCCCTAAAAAACCACCAACCCAAATAAAATAATGACTTCATAATTCAAATATACTAACAATCATCAATAAAATACAAAAAAACGCCAATAAATTACGCGCCGACAGCCATCGAATCATAAACCAGTCAATGCCAACGGCTTGTATCTTTTCCCAATTATTCATCGGCCCCATCCAAAAACGCGGCGAAAAAGTACGCTCGGGATGACGGACGAATTGAATCATCAGGTAGAACAGGTTGATAGCCAACGGTAACGTAAGAAAAGACGCCAAATAATATGGCGACAAATATTTGCTGACGACCCCGCTCACGATCAATCCAAACGAAAGAAGCAGGATAAGCGCCAAAAATACTAACATCCATGTCCTGTTTTTTATCAAACCGGCAAGCGTCATCTTGCCAACCGCTTTATCAGGTTCATAATCCATGATAGCGTGCGAATAAACGATATTTGTAACTAACAACCCGACCGGAATGGAAACAAACAAAACGGAAGGGTCAAATACCCCGCAAGCAGCATAAAATACGCCTGTCATCAACATCGGGCCAAACATAAGGCCAATCAATATTTCCCCTAATCCGCGATAAGACAAACGGAATGGCGGCCCCGAATAAAAAAAACCCAATAAACCCGTCATCAAAGCCATGACCAAAATAAAGGGGCCGCGAAACAAAAATACAACGCCCCCAATCACCAAAGCAATAGCTGAAAAAATACAGCAAGCTATCCACAATTGTTTCATTGTAGCCTCCCCCGAAGTCAGATAAGTGCATTTGGAGATGCGTGCGCGCATGCCCTTATGTTCCATTTGCATCCGGTAATCCGTTTTTTTAACCTTATAATCGAAATAATCATCCAATAAATTAATGCCAAGATGCCCTGCAATCACGCCAACCACAGCCAAAAGTCCCGTAAAAACTGAGAAACCCTCCCATCGCGCAGCCATACATACGGCTAAAACAGCAGGCATCACACTTTGAGGCAACGCTATCGACCGCGCATTCTTGAGCCAAAAACGGATTGTTTTCATAATGAAGTGTTAATTAGAGAGTTACAAATGTTTTTTGACTAACATAAACACATGATGCGCTTCTTTCCGAATCTTTTTGATCCAAGCCCTGTAAACTTTTGAATTGGGAGAACGAAGATGTATGATCAATAAAATGATTTCGTTCAATAATGTTTGACAGGCTTCTTCATTTGCATTGGGGAGGGTTGTGCTTGCATCGTCAAAATTGATTATCTCATATTTTTTGACGAGCATCTCCTCACAAACCTTGATCTTCTGAAAGATTTTTTCAAGCTCTTCTTCATTTACATCAGTAATCGGTTTTTTAACAGTTGGTTCATCGTCGTTATCAAATAAAACAGAAAAAAAAGATTTCTTTTTAAATGAAGATGTACTTTTTGGTTCTTCATACACTTTTGCTTTACTAGCGTAAGCCATCTTTGTTCTTTCGGTTTTATACTGAGCCGAAGTATCCATGCAACACATCGTACTCGGCGCCGGAATGGTATCTAATGCCGTCTTACCATACGCACTTCCACTATCATAAAGAGGCATTTTCATATCCCAACCGGCTGGCGATTCCAAAACGGTATCCTGCAGTTCGGGAATATCGGGCAGTTTTTCATCACGCTCATTGACGGCAATAAAGGCGGTGTATTTCGAGTCTATCTGATATTCGACGGCTATCTCGACAATTTGCTCTTTAAAGCCCTTGTTTTCAGCATAAGGACGGTTTTCGATATATTTTTCTACGCGGCGTATCTGCTCCGAAGCATAGATTTTGTCTAACGGCAATTCTAAATGCTCAAGCGTATCTTTCGCAATGACAAACGAATAAGTCTGTTCGTCTGTTTTGCATTGCAGTTCAAAATCATCATCAATCGCATCCGTTTCTAATAAGACATCGTAAAACTCATGATTAAACAGCATCTGCTGTTTTTCAATCTTGTCCTTGATCGTGTTTGATTTAGGATTCAATCCCGATTCATACAGATTTGACGACGATGCGCGAGCAAATTGCCTCACGATTATTTCTTTCAGTCGCTCATCGCGCAAAAGAAACTCCGCCTTACCACGTCCTGCATCAGCAATTTCCTGTAATCCCTTTTTGTTGACGGAGGTATCAATGCCGAAAACAAACAGCGCACTCTTCTCAATATGCTGTCTGACATATCCGGCTATTTTGCTCTCGTTGCCGACCTCGCCGTCAGTAAACAGGAAAATGATTTTTTCATTGCCAAACTGTTCTAAAGATGCTCTTACGGCCGAAAAAATCTCCGTCCCTCCGCGCGTCCGAAGCTCTTGCACGTAGCTTTTAGCTTTTTGAAAATTTTCAGGATTAAACGCTATGATTTTTTCCGAATACAACTCGAACACCGTTTCAAAAATAATGAAATTAAACATATCGCCGTCACGGAGTTGTTGCAGACATTTAATAACCGCTTCCTTTGTCTGATCAATTTTGTATCCCGTCATCGAACCGGAAATATCGATAACAAAAATATACGTTTTGGGTTTGGGTTGGCTTTCTTGCTCTATTTCAGGGAAAAACGAAAGATAGACCACCTTCCTGCCGTTGGGCAAATCGCGGTAGTACCCTTTTGAAAACGACTGCTCTACAAGCCGGATATCCAATACGAAATCCTTATCCAACTTGATATCTTTGGCTGAAATTGTATTGTTTTCAACTTTGATGCTGTGTGTTTTCGACTGCACGTCATCAATTTTCAAATCCTTATCAAGGACAATGGTCACATTTCCGCGGTAGTCCACTTCTTCAATTGTTTCATACGACAATAGGTCGATCACGTCCAATTTGTATCGTGGCGCAACGAGTGTCGGGATCAACAGCCTAATCTGATTATCAAAAATTTCAAGATTATCGATATAGTCGATTTTTATGACAACCGTTTCGCCAACGGCAATTTTGCCGATATTCATCCGGAAGATATTCGATGCTTCATTCGTCATCAAATAGGCTGAATCGCCCCTGACCATCGCCTTTTCGTATTCTTTCCGGGCTTCTTCTTTTTCCTTCACTTTGCCCTTGATGATTTTATCCCCGATTTGAGCTGTGAACCCTGTTACTGTAGCAGTAGCGCTGATTGGAAAGGTATAGGTCACCTCCAAAACAGCCTCCGTTTCGTTCGTATATTCCTGATGAATACTGAACGTTGAAAACTTTCCGATGACGTTGCCTTGGACGTCAATTTTTTTCAGGCTTAATTTATCTAAATCGCTCATAATTAAATAATTTTAAAAATCCATAAACAATCCCTCTAAAGAACTTAGGTACAAAGGTAGAAAAAAATCCGTTCATTTTTTCTGAAAAAAAGTATTTTTTTTCGTTTCTTTGTATCCGAATTTTTAAAAGGCGACTATAAAATTTTTAAAAAAATATCTATGGAAGAAGAAATCAAATCGGAAGGTAAATGCCTGTTTTGCGGGAATACGTTTACCAAGGCGGGAATAAGCCGCCACTTAGCGACGCACCTGGCCGAAAAGGCTGCTAATGGCATTGAGGGAAAATCGTTTTTTGTGAAGGTCGAAACGAGAAAAAAATGGGGAAACACGCCTTATTTTCTCAGTTTATGGGTAGATGGCGAAGCCAAAATGAAAGATGTAGATGATTTTTTACGCAAAATCTGGCTTGAATGTTGCGGACATTTGAGCGCCTTTACATTCCCGAAACGAAAAATGACTTTCGGAGGCAATAATTCCCGCCTTTTTGACGCTTTTGGAGGAGGGATGGAAAATAATGAGCGTGAAATTGCCATGAGCCGCAAAGTAAAAGATGTATTTTACAAAGCATTGGCGCTGGAGTATGAGTATGATTTCGGCTCCTCAACCTATTTAACTATCACAGTAATAGCTGAATATCCGAATAAAGCGGATAAAAAAATCGTACTTCTTTCAAGGAACGAACCTTTACGAATAATGTGTTCCGTTTGCGGCAAAGCCCCTGCAATTCAAATGTGTACCTCTTGCATGTATCAAAAGGAAGCAAATTTTTGCGTCAAGTGTGCCAAAAAGCATGAAAAGGAATGTGATGATTTCACCGACTATGCCTCCATGCCGGTGGTAAATTCGCCCCGCTGGGGCGTATGCGGCTACGAAGGCGGAAGTATTGATGTAGAGCGGGACGGCCCTTTTAAGATGTAATTTCGATGAAGTATTTTCCTTTGAGGCGAAGAAAATAGAAAAATGCTTTCAAACATAAAATCTCCCAAACAGTCGCTAAACCCTGCTTTCCTGAAACAAAAGCCGGAGCGGAAAGAAATTGACTTGTTTTAAGAAAGAGTTGACAATTTTGCTCAACCGTATATCCGAATGAAAGCGAAGAGTTTCATAAAAATATCATCAAGGATTTGTATATCCCTTTTATCGAACTCGGCTTGCAACTCCAGACCACGTATCGTTTTTTTGTAATGATAGTACCCTATCCGCTAACCAATCAGATGATAGAAATTAATGATCGTTTTTCCGATAATCCGGAGCTGGAATACAAATTCTTTGAAAATATCCGGCCTTTTCTGGGCAAGATCGATATTATCCTTTGCAGGCGCGTGAGGATAGAAAAGACTGAAAAGGATAAAGAAATGATATCCCATTGTGAAAGTCCAATTGATAATTTTAAAAAAGAAGATTTGTCAGAGTCTTATCAACGCGCGCTATTTATGCATGGAATGCAATATATCTGTGGCAATATGTTTCGCCGTAAATTGCTTATCAAACACTATATACGCTTTATTCCCGGATTAGAACCTTTTGAAGATTTGTTTTTCGGCTCTCATGTTACATATTACGCGAGGGTCAACCCCTTGTATTTAAAAATATATTTTTTTTTCGTGCAAAATTTTAAAAAAAAACGTTTCTTTGCATCCGAAATAATTTAAAAATTATAATATGCGTTTTCAATTGAGTTTAAGAGTTGACAGTCAGGTTTTTGGGAACATACTTCCCATCAATTACCAATACGAACTGTCGGCATGGATTTACCGGATAATAGCTCAGGGCGACCGGTTATACGCCGAATGGCTTCATCAGAACGGCTACTCGGATGAACATCGGAATTTCAGGCTGTTTGTGTTTTCTAACATCTATAGTCCGGGTATCATGCCAAAGAATGACCGTCTGATATTTCGTTCGGACAAAGCCTCTTTTTACCTGTCCCTTCTGCCCGAAAAATCAACGGAGGCTTTTGTTAAAGGGATTTTTCGAGAACAGGAGTTCTCTTTAGGTGACCGGGTCAGTAAAGTACGATTCACCGTGCAGCAGGTCGAGTTGATACCCTCACCCGACTTTACGAACAGTTTCGTTTTTAAAACCCTTTCACCGGTCGTCGTTTCAGCCGGTCAGGAGAACAGGTTACATTCATCTTATTTAAGCCCCGATGAGGATGATTATGGCCAATTGATAATCAACAACTTGAAAGAAAAATACCGGTTGTTCTATCAAAAGCCGTTTGAAGGAGACACCGGTTTCAAATTTGAACTATTATCGCCTTTCCATTCCAAGCTAATCCGCATCAAAGCCGGAACCAAAGAGGAGACACGAGTACGGGGTTTCGTTTTTACATTTCGGTTAGAGGCTGACCGGGAATTGCTGAAAGTGATGTACGAAGCCGGATTGGGCGAAAAAAATGCGCAAGGATTTGGTTGTGTGGGAGTTAATTAAAATTCAAAGAGATGAATAAACTCGCTTATTTGTTTTCATGCGCGCCTTTGATGGCTTACACGGCTACCAAAGCAACGCCTGACAAACCCAATATTATCGTCTTTATTGCTGATGATGCCGGAATGGATTTCGGATGTTACGGGAACAGTAACATTCATACGCCCAATATAGACAGATTAGCTGCCGGCGGATTACGATTCGACAAGGCATTCCTTACCGCACCCCAAAGCAGCCCTTCGCGCACGAGCATGATGACCGGTATGTTTGCCCATACCATCGGAACTGAAGATTTGCACACGCCCATCGACGATACTACACGTATGATACCGTCTTATTTAAGAGAAGCCGGGTATCGAACGGGAGTCGTGCTCAAAACGCATTGGGGTGAGAATGGTGACCGTCAGTTCGACATGGTAGACGGCGGAAGAGAGTGGTACGCGAAAGAGCCTGTCTCACAAAACAATCCCGCACTGGTTAGATACCGGAACTTTATCGACAAAGACAAAGAACAGCCCTTTTTTCTTTGGGTCGGTTTTATTGATCCCCATCGACCTTACGACAGGGAAAACAATGTGCAGCAAAATGATCCCGACAAGGTGCATGTCGCTCCTTACTATGTTGACAATCAACAAACCCGTCGCGATATAACCGATTATTATGATGAGATTTCACGCATGGACAGGCACATCGGAATTATGATAGAAGAACTCGAAAAACGTAACTTGCTGGAAAACACTGTTATTATTTTTCTCAGCGATAATGGAATGCCCTTTCCCCGCGCGAAAGGAACTTTGTATGATGCAGGCATTCAAACACCGCTGATTTTTTCGTGGAAGGGTAAAATCAAGCCGGGCAGCAGTCATGATAACGGGCTGATAAGCACGATCGACCTGGCGCCAACGATACTTGATCTTGCCGGAATACCGGCTCCGGGAAATATGTATGGAAAAAGTTTTACCGAGAAATTGTTCAATCCCTCGCTAAGTGGGCGGGAATTTATCTTTGCGGAAAGGAACTGGCATAATTGCGATGAATACATGCGATGTATCCGAACAGAAAAGTACAAATTGATCTTTAATGCTTACAACGAAATGCCGCATGGTACTGCAATAGACCTCAGCACAAGCCCTACGTGGTATGCACTCAAAAAAGCGCAAAAAGAAGAAATGCTTACCAAAGATCAAAAAAACATTTTTGTGTGCCCCCGCCCGATGATTGAAATTTACGATTTGATGAATGATACATACGAATTGAACAATGTAGCGGACGAAATGGAATATTATACGGAAGGCAGAAAAATGATGGCGCTCCTTTTGAAATGGCAGGAAGAAACCAAAGACCACCCCTGGTGGAAACGTCGGCGACCCGATCAAAATGACAGAATAACAGGATTCCCAATTTACCCGACCAGACCGGAGGCATGGGATGATTAATTGCAAAAACATGAAGAAAAATACCCTGCTTTCACTTGCTGCTTTGTTTCCTGTTGCAGCAATCACGGCACAAACCGATAAACCCAATATCCTCGTGATCGTATGCGAAGATATCAGTCCTTATCTCCACTGTTATGGCGACCCTGTAGCTGTTTCACCTCATATCGACCGACTTGCCGACAGAGGTATCCGGCATACGAATATGTTTACGACAATAGGAGTATCGGCGCCAAGCCGCTATGCGCTTATCACCGGACGTTATTCGAGCGAAGATGGCGCCAACTTTATGCGCGTATCAACATTCGATCCTTCTTTTGAGGCAGTTCCGCCAGCAGGCGTGAAGTGTTATACCGAATATTTGCGTGAAGCAGGTTATTATTGTACGAACAACTCTAAAACCGATTATCAGTTCACACCACCGCTTGCTGCATGGGATGAAAATGGGAACAGGGCGCATTGGAGAAATGCACCTGACGACCGGCCGTTCTTTGCCATCTTCAATATCAATATAACTCACGAATCGCAACTGTGGACAAGAATCAACGACCCGCTGGAGGTTGATCCCTCGAATGTGCTTCTCCCCCCTTACTATCCCGATGTCCCTGAAATAAGACATGGGATGGCGGTTATGTACAGCAATATAGCCCGGATGGATCGCGAAGTACAGGCGTTTCTCGACGAACTGAACAATAGTCCCCATAAAGATAACACCATTGTGATATTCTATTCTGACAATGGTGGTCCCATCCCGCGCGGAAAACGCGAAATCATGGATTCAGGTTCGTTAGTTCCTTTTATCATCGCATTTCCCGATGGTCGGGACGCAGGAACGGTAAACGATGAACTCAATATGTTTGTCGATATTCCCGCAACAATTCTTTCATTGGCCGACATTTCAATCCCGTCTTATTTTCATGGACAGGCAATGTACGGCAAACAAAAAGCCGAACCCCGCAAGTTTGTTTTTGGAGCCACAGACCGTTTCGATGAACAAATCGAAAAAAGGGCGTCAATCCGTGACGACCGCTTTCTGTATATTTATAATTATATGCCGCAACAGAGTGTGTACCGCCCTAATGCGTACCGCCGACAGATACCAATGATGCAGAAATTGGAAGAAATGAGAGACAGCGAGGCGCTCAATCCGGTTCAGATGTTATGGTTTACTTCGCCAGCACCCGTTGAGGCGCTCTACGACTGTACCGAAGACCCGCATCAAATAAACAACCTGGCTACAGACCCACGCTATACGGCCAAACTTGAACAGATGCGCGAAGCCTTTCAGAAGGAATGGATAGACAAATACAATCCAAACTGGGTATCAAAAGGCGAAACATTTTTTATCAGTCGGGCGCGTCCCGGTGGAGAACAACCTGTAACAGCCTCACCCGAAGCCGTAATTAACGTAGATGGTTATTTTATCATCAACAACCCGTCCGGAGCAGAGACCGTATCGTTTGCAATCGGCGAGGGAAAAATGCGCATTTACACCAAACCCGTGAAACTGAACAAAGGCGAAGAAATATCATACGTAGCGGGGAGAATCGGTTATAAAAACTCGGAAAAAAAATTATTAAAATACTGATATATAGAATATTAATAAAAATAATATTTTCGTACAAAATTGAAAAAAAATTGTTTCTTTGTATCCAAAAAAATTGACGACTATGGAAGAAATAATCAAATCGGAAGGCAAATGCCTGTTTTGTGAGAAGACATATACCAAGGCGGGAATTAACCGCCACTTAGCAACACACCTGACCGGCAAACGGGATCGCGTTTATAAAATGTAATGACTATGAACTTTTCAGAAGCGGACATCAAAGAAATGGCCGATATGCTCGGCAGCGGACATCACGTATGTTATGCTAACCTTGATACAGGTGAAGTAGAAATTATTTTTGACAACGAAATGCTGGACATCTTTGGCATTTCATGGGATGAAGATGAAGATGAAGAAAATATGGCGGATGAAAGTACTCCTGAATGTCAAGATGAATTATATACCGAAGTAAAAGCACAAATGAAGCGTATCGATTCATGGGAACACCTTACCCGAATAGAAAAACCGTCATCGTATGAGGCATTTAAATTTATGGAACGATTTGTAGATGAAATAATTCCCGAGGGAAAGCTGAAAGACCGATTATGGAAAACCCTTTCACGCAAACATCCTTTCCAGAGTTTCAACTCCATTATTCATGACTGTGAGTATCGCAAAGCCTGGTTTGCGTTCAGACAGGAAGCGTTGGAGGAATATGTGAAAAGAGAATTAGGGGGTGAGTTTATAAAATGAGAGATTTGCTACTACGACTGAAATGGACCAACCAAAAATCGAAAGACTTTTACGTTTGATGAAAATGCTGACCGGCAACGTGTTATATACGGTCGACGACCT
>Ga0099364_10009994_pt1 | contig 13118 bp, 12 predicted proteins | sample TergutTh196P3_FD_73070 | JGI IMG/M metagenome (GOLD analysis project Ga0099364, IMG submission 73070) | Microcerotermes parvus P3 segment gut microbial communities from Pointe-Noire, Republic of the Congo - Th196 P3 | ecosystem: Host-associated > Arthropoda: Insects > Digestive system > Gut ...
CTAAAAGCTGACTTTGATTCGGTTGTTGCACGCCATCTCTACAATGTTGACTTATTATGGGCGCCATCCACGAAATACGCGGTAAAAAACTCGGTGCCGATTCGCTCATCCCCATCCCAAGCTGGAGCGATTGTTAGGCAACTAAATAAGGATCAATCGGTTTATGTGGTTTCTCATACGATAAATAATGCAGGTAATTTATGGTATGAAGTTACCGATGGCTGGGTTTTCAGCGAAAACCTCTACGATGTGCAAGGATCTGCACGGCGCCTTTATGCCAAAGGTGCTGGTGCTCCTGTGCGTGATACACCATACGAAACAGGCTCAGTGGTACGCCGCTTATCGATGGACGAAGCGGTCGATACACTTTTTTTCACCGTGAATTATCGGCTGAATAGATGGTATAAGACGAGTGATGGGTGGATTTATGAAGGCAATCTGACATCGTTGCCGAATGTCGGCTCCACTCAGTATAGTCTACGATTTGAGTGTCCGGTGGATGTTGAAGTGGTTAATTCATCCGGTGAATTGATCACAGCGATTCGAAATGACGCTGTGGAAGTGTACTCGGATGAAGTTCCGGCTGAAGTATTATCCGATGCCAAACAGCTATTTCTGCCTATAGATCAAGCCTATACCATTTGCTTAACCGGAACCGGAATCGGAATGTTAAGCTATTACATTGAACTGTTTGACCCTTCAACAGGCGAGTTCATATGTGAAAAAGCATTTGAAAATGTCGTTCTCGCACCGGGAAAATCTATAATTAGTGAAATTGGTGGTGCTGTCTCTGCATCGGATATCCAGCTCTTCGTCTTAGACGAGCAGGGCGACCCCACGGCTGAAATCCAGACGGATGGGACGGAAATCCCTGTAGAGGTTCACGCTACCGGCGATATCAACGGCGACGGTAAGATCGACCTACAGGACGTCCTATTGATCTATCAGCACCTCTTGGGAAAAGTAGAGCTAAAGGAACAAGCCTTGGAGGCTGCCGATGTGAACGACGATGATACGGTCAGCATGGCGGATGTACTGGTGCTGTACCAGTACTTCCGGGGCAAGACGCTGTCTCTCACGCCGTAAAGTAATGCGCACGTCATCGTCTGGAATGGGAAGACACAAATCGAACTGATGATGGGCTGCTGAATCTTTTTATATGATGCTAATACCAGGCTTGTGTGAGTTTGAGAGGCAAGTTATTCTTCCCGACACATTCCTCTACTTTTAGTGTAGCCTTATGTGCAAAATATCCAGACTCGTCACTATCAGCTTTCATTGAAATATACGCCTGTTTATCTGAGAAGATGCTGAATTGCTTGCTACAATGTGTTATTCTACGCTTGTCGACCTAATGAAACGGTGGGTGGGTTCTTATGATGTTGTGATTCACTACAGCAGGAAGAGAAAGGGTCAACGAATGCCATAATATGGTATTCTTTGCTGTTGACAGAGCAATGCTCTTCGTTTAAAATATAATTACCGTAAAGGTTGGTGGGCTGACACCATAAAGAATCCGATAGACTTGCCGGACTTCGGGTGCCGGTAGCTGGCAGGCAGCAAAAAACCTGATAGACTTGCCGGACTTCGGGTGCCGGAAAGCTGGCGGACAGCAAAAAAATCAGCCATTAACGGGGAGTATCGCAGACCTGCGGGGCTGTTACTCCCCGTTAGAATTTATCGGAAGGTAGGCTTCCTGTGAATGCGAAAGATGTCCAAAACAGATGCTGTCAAAACAATCCATGATTGTGCCGTTATGTATAATGAAAACCTGATGGGAAGAAATGTGTTGTTCATCAGCACACAGAATGATGAATCGCTTGCGTTTGAAACACTGTTTCTACCACAAAACTTCAAACATTTGACAGGCGTAAAAACTAAACTAAGCGGTGACCAGTTTTTTCGTGCAGCCGTCAGCAATAAACTAAGCCAAACTGACATCGGCCTCACAACGGATGGCATTATAGAACAAAAACTAAACGTACTCCCAGGTCTTATGAACATACACCTGACAGCTCGCATGGTTGGCGATTATGATAACTCCATGCCATTGCTTATAACAGATAAGTTTGCAGGCACCGTCACGATGGCGATGGGCTTTACCAGTGTCAACGGGTTCTACGTTCCAAACACTGCGCTTATGAAAGACATTCGGGATATAACGATACATGCGACTCGACGCAAGGTCGCCGCTATTCTTGTTAAACTGCGGAGTGATGATAGGTATAATCGCCTAACGTACATAGCCAAAGACCTGACTGTTGATGATGATGCATTTGCATCGATTGTGCAGGAGAAAGTCGATATGGATAACCTAACTGCCGATTTTCCCATTCCACGATTACCGGCAGATGGCAGTATGCAATAATCCGGCGATGTTCTCTTCGATCGTGTGCTTTTACACGAACATCCGCAGACTACGGGTCGGATTTGACGATTGACGGCTTGAGGAAGTCGTTGTTGTCAACGACAAGTTGGCTGTTTTCTTTGGGGCGATGTTCAGTCAGGTACAGTTTCTGTGCGGGGATGTAGCGGTCACATCAAATACCGGAAAATCTCAGCTTGCAGCTGTGCTGCATTTTGTACGATTACGTCGGCATCGGAAATGCCGTCCGCACCGTATCCATAGGATACGCCGATAAAAGGGAGCCCGTTTTCTTTGGCGGCAGTAAGATCGGTCACGCTGTCGCCGACCATGATGCATAGATTGGGTTCGAGACGCATGTCGCTAAGTGCGGTTTTCAGGACTTGCGCTTTCGTCAGACCATCGATGCGGTGATATACAGCTTTGAAATAATGGGCTATGCCGCAGTGTTCGAGAACCGCTTCGATATACTCCTTGCTGCCTAAGCCGCATATAGCCATGGCAACACCGCTTTGCGCCAGAGTCTCAAGCATATCGAGAATACCATCGAACAGGCGCCCGTGTTCCTTGACAGCCTCTATTTCTTTCCATTTGAGTTCGTGAACAAATGCCGCGCGTTGTCCGGAATCCATGTCCGGCGCGTACTTCCGCAAAAAGGAATCTGTTGTTGTATAGAGCAGGAATGCTTCCTTTTGCGGTGTAAGCTCTATGCCATTTCTGTTGCATATCTCACGAAAAGCCGGCAATCCGGTTTCGTGCGTGCGGTAGAGCGTACCGTCCAGATCAAATAGGATGATGACAGCCACCACCTTAATGGAGTTGTGCTTCTGCTTTCGTTATGCGCGCCCCACGGAAAGCTCGTTCTCGAAAAGTGTATCGCAAATGCGACGGCGAGTCAATGCGGGATATGGAGTAGCCGCATGACTTCCTTTTCGGATTCGAGTACCCGCTCGGCGATAAAGTCCATAAAGGGGCGGTCGTCCTCCAGCAGCACCTTTGTCTCCACCTCGGTCAGAGAGTTGCCCTCCAGCGCGTTTGACGTGTACGTCAGACCGATACGGTAATACGCTTTAAGCTGGCGCAGCATTTCCCCCTCAAAAGGACGAATCGCGTCAATAGCGTCTTTGTATGCGTCTATTTGCTTGTATAAGGGCATGCCTTCACATCCAAATCATCAGCGTCTAATTCCGCAATCTTCTTCTCAATCGCAGTATGCACTATTTTGGCCGTAAACGCAACACACAGGAGCAGCCGGCGGTGTACTGCCTGGGCTGTCTTGCATTGGTATTATTCAAATAAATCTGCATGGGTGCCGCTTGCGGTCAAAACAAGGATGAGCTTGTCGTTTTGCTTCTTATAGATCAACAACCAATCACCCTCACCGTCAACATGGCACTCGCGATATCCTATGTAATTGCCCTTAAGGGGATGGTCGCGGTATTCAGGTGGCATAATGTCGCCGGTCAACAGCAAATCAATTGTGGTTTCCAACTTAGACATATCATATCCGCGCTTTATCAGTATTTTTCGGTTCCGTCTGAATTTAGTGGTATAGTCGGGGGCATACTTACTCATCGTCCCCCTCCGCTTCATCTTCTGCATCCATCGCGGCAAACATTTCTCGCGCATTGGAGAAAGATTTGGGAATACGGGAACCATTGGAATATTCTACCAAAATTTGCTCTGCTTCCTGTATCGCCAATAAGGTATCGGAATTCAATTTTGGCTCACGGATTTCAAATGGAAAGCCATTCCATTTGATCGACATATGCAAAAAAACATTTATAGCTTCGCTTAAGTTAAGACCGAACTCAGCAAAAGTCTGCTCCGCTCTTGCTTTAATAGCAGGGTCGAGCCGGATATTGTAATTAGCTGTTTTCATACTGGAAACACCTCCTATAGCTCATGCTATCACAAAGCATATGCAATGTCAATATTGTCTGCTCAGTGTGTGATAATGCTTTATGCGATTGCCCTGATAAGTTTGAAGAAGTCTATGCCGTTGTAGTTGTAGTCTTAGATCCATGCTATCCACTTTTCGCCTCACCGTCCTTTGATAGTGTTTCTATGGATTCGCCGATGCTATGCTGATACTATAACAGATTTGGCGAAGCGAAAAACAGCCCCGGAAGCCCTTGCAGCAAGGGGTTTCGGTTTTTTTAGTCGTCACCGTTTTTGTACAAAAATCGGTGTTCTACCCAGTTTTTGAAGCGGATGGACTCAATCCTTCCGTCTTTTATACAAAAGTTTTGAACAATTGACCCCAGAAAATCCTTGAGATTTCGCGGATCCACAACACGGACGTATTTTTCAAAGTTTACCTCTCTTTTTTCCGTCAGAGCTTGAGAAATGATGAAATAAGACGCTTGGTTGATGAAGTCGTTGTCGGTTTTCATACAAATACATCGACAGCGGAAAATGCGCTCACAGGCGCGTCTACCGCCGTTATTCGTGAGAAAAATGAAAACAAAATAATTGCGGTTACCGCTTGGCAACATAGGATATATCCTATATAAGGAAAATGAGAAAACTTGAAGATGCGCTAAATGAGCGAATGAAAGAGCCGGAGTTTCGCGATGAGTACGAAAGCCTTGAGCCTGAGTTCGCCATCATTCAGGCGATGATAGACGCGAGAAAGACCACGGGAATAACTCAAAAGGAATTGTCCGAACGCACCGGAATAGCGCAAGGGGATATTAGCAAGCTAGAAAACGGTGGGGCAAACCCCTCGCTCAGAATCCTCCAGCGTTTGGCGTCCGCAATGGACATGAAGCTCAAGCTGGAGTTTGTTCCGGTTGGCGAGTGACCCGGTAGCGACACGCTCGCGGAATCTGTTATCCTGTGTGAGCCATTGATCAGATTTGACAACACTGATTCTCTTCAAGAACCGCATCACATACCCGAAAAAAGGCCGTCCAGGCAAACAAGCGTCAGCCGCTCGTCCTTTTTTGCCTCTTCGGCCAGGCTCTCAGTGAAGCCGGATTTCGAGAATATATAATAGTAAACCTCCCTATCCGGGAAAATTGCGGCCTTTTCTTTTAAGTCCCTATAGACCCTTTGGCCTGCCGCTTCGTTTTGCCATTTGCACTCACAGACGATCATGCAGCCTTTCGACGCGGCGATAATATCAATCTCCGCTTCCTTTTTTGTAATAGGGCTGCCTCCCCACCATCTGCCGGCCGTGTCGAATAAGAATGGCAGCCTGTCCCGGACGTTGAGGCGGATCAAATACTGCCGGCAGATTGGCTCGAAGATGCGCCCCATATATTCGGGGATGAAAGGCTTTACCCTCTTCTCGTATATATGTTCATAGCCGTTTTCAATCAATGTGACCGTGCCGGGCACAAACCTGTGCCAGAAACGGTACATGTTGTCTTTGATGCAATAAATGCCGCCCCGCCCGCTGCCGGAAAACATGGGAAGCTCTTTTTCCAATATCCCCAAGTCAATGAGGTTTTTGATGTACTTGGCGACCTTGCTGTCAGGCTGCCTGGCCTTTGAGGCTATATCTCCAAGCCTTGTCGCGCCGCCGGCGATGGCAGTGATGATCGTGTTATATAGAGCCGGCTCGCGAAGCTCTTGCTTTAGAAGGTTTTGCGGCTCTTCATAAAGAAAACCGTCTTTGGAAAAAAATGTCCGCGCAATCCCGCGCTCAACGCTTTCATACTGTGCCACCGCCTTGAGATATTGCGGTATCCCGCCGGTTACGGCATAAGCTAAGAGCTTGTCCTGCAGGCTTGCACCCGCGAAAAACTCCGCGCTGTCGTAATAGTCGAGGGGCATAATGCGATACTGCGCCGTCCGCCTGCCGTACAGGGGGCTTTGATAACCAAGAACCTGATTCTCCATAAAACTCATGCTTGAGCCGCAAAGGATAAGCAGAATACACGTATTCTGCAAAGTATTGTCAATGCATTTTTGGATTTCGGAAGAAATTGCCGGATTTGTTTTTGCAAGGTAGGGGTATTCGTCAACCTCGACGACTAACTTTTCCCCCTTTGACTGATTTGCGATATAGACAAACGCGCTCTCCCACGTAGGAAAGCACCCAAGCGATGAAAGCTCAGGATAGACTGAAAAAACACTTTGCGAAAAATTCTCCAGATTGACGATATCTGTGTTTTCGGTAGCTGTGAAGCGGATTGCTTTTTTATTGCCGCGGCTAATGAATTCCCCGATAAGGCTTGTCTTTCCAACGCGCCGCCTGCCGTAAATGACGGCAAACGCAAACCGGTTGCGCAGATACAGCTCTTCAAGGGAGCGCAGCTCCCGTATTCTGCCGCTGTCAAAAAATTGTTTCATAAAGCCCCTCAATTGCATCGTGAGTTACTTACTCACGAGTTACTTACTTATGATTGCATTATATCTGAACTTCCGTTGCTTCGCAAGGTGTTTTTTTGCATATTTATTTTGATATGGCATACATTGTTTTTAGTTTACACTTGTTGGCCGATTGCCGTTTCTGTTACAGCGGCAATAACGCGACAGTATTGCTTTGTTAATATGTGTAAATGATTTTACATAATATTTACTATAGTCAAGAATTATTAACATATAATGCGCTCTAATATTGACATTCGCTGTCATATATGCTATCATGGTAATCCTTAAGGAAGGGGGCGCTATAGCAATGAGCATCGTTGCAAACAATGTTGAAAAAATCCGTTCTTCGCACGGCCTTACACAGGAACAAGTTGCCGATGTTCTTGGCGTAAGCCGTGCTACATATATCAGCGTGACAAAGGGCAAGCGTGACCTGACAACGGGCGAACTCGAAAAACTATCGGCATACTTTAATGTGCCAATTGCCGAATTCTTCGATCAACCACGCAATAACGAGAAATTTAAGCAGATGTACTTCTATATCCTTCGCTATTTTAGAGACGGCATTCCCAAGACAAAACTGGCAAAATTACTCTATCTTGCGGATTTCAGCTATTTTTACGATAACCTGACACCGATGAGCGGGGTGCGGTATGTCCGCCGCGAATACGGCCCGGTAGCCGATATCTTCTTTGAATTGACTGATGATTTGTATGACAAGGGAAAAATCAACATCAAGCCGCTTGACTATGCGCTAATGATCAACTCCACCACCATAGAGCAAGAGGATGGCTTGCTCTCGGATGAAGAAAAAGGGCTCTTGGATAAAATTTGCAATTTCTGGAAGGATAAACGAACCAATGAGATCGTTAACTTCACCCATGAGCAAAAACCATGGAAAATGTGCCGGGATGGCGAATACATCCCCTATAGCTTGATAATACAGGAAGATCCTAATCATGTTTACGCACCGGATATTTAATGATAACAATCTTTTCGCGGTGAAGTTCAGCGACTATGCAAGGCGCCACTTCCTGAAAAGATTTGAGAAAGATTATAGCGGCAAACAGTGGGATGTCACTGTCGAGTCCATTTTGCAGGACATGCCGCGCATTAAAACAGGAGATAGTGATCTTCAAAAAACACAGCAAGTGGTTCAGCTATGGCAAAAAGATAATTACTGGATTTTCAAGTATGATTTTAGGGTCGCCCAAACAAAGGAATCGACCAAATCATCCGGCAATAGGTGCGTTGCGTTCCTGGATAATGCGGCCAACAAAATCATTATTCTGATTATCTATGGTAAAGGCGACTTGCCCAAAAATACCGGTGAGCAGGCATTTATTGAACAAACTCTAAGTAATGAGTTCCGGGATTATATGTCGCTTGTTCGATAGCGTGCAAAACTCTCAGCAAATGTATTTACCGGCCTCATACTTTTGAACTGACATATTTTGCTCCCGCTTCTGCGACGCAAAAGCGGGAGGCCGTGGCAAAAATAGCCCCGCCCCCCGCGCTGAAATATTAAGAAACTGAAACCCTTGCTATGAAAATTTCAATTCCGGCAATTTATGAAACATGGGAATGCAATCGACATTCCACCCCTCTCTCGGAACTTCATAGTAATCTTCGAGCCTTGAAAACCCAAACTTGCCATAGAAAAACTCAGAAACAGGGTCGGCACAAGTAACGATATACTCGATACCGGCGTATTCATGCCTTAGCTTGTTTGCCACAACGTATGCATAGTTCACCAGATCTGTTCCGTAACCATTACCCTCAAAATCCATGTCAACTGCCAATTCTGCAATTTCAATTGATGGATGCCCCGAAATATAGTTCTCATATCTTTTATTTAAGCATGACGCTTTAAGAGTGATAAAGCCAACAATAGCCTTCTTATGTGAATCTGCACACTCATCAACCAAAACATGCGTGACCCCTTTGCCGCTTTTTTGATCAGTAATGGCGCAAAAACGCAAATACTCTTCGTAATGACTATTATTGCCGCAAGACTCAGGGTTGACCTTAAAACTAAAAGCCAACCCTGCATCTTCATCAATGAATCGTGATAAATACATTGCCACTATTTTTGTTTGATTTGATACTTTGCAATAGCAGCCTCAGCAGCTAAAAGCTGTTCTTGTGACATGACCGGTTCCTGTGCGCTATTCTCTTTGACAACAACATTGTAAACATAATCCTGAGCTGACTCTGACATAAGTATCAACCCCTCTCATCCTTAAGTACCGGAACTGATTATATACTAGCAAAGCCTTTGCTTTGTGTCAAGCATTTCTAACATACTGGCGAGGCGCGTTCACAGCGGACACGGAAAACATAAATAACGGATTCCTGATACTCAGGTGGTAGGCAAACCGCCCCGTGCATGCTCGCAAACTGTGTCAAAGCGTCAAAATCGTCATGATTAGGCAAGTTTTCCTTTTGCAATTATTTTTCCGGCTGTGCAAGGATAATGCAGTATTCAGAAGTGATGCAATCACGAAAAATCAGGGCCGATGCTTTTCCCGGTTCATTCTTTTGCCATGATTTATGAGCGCGCGAAGCCCCCGCCTGTTGGCGGGGGCTTCGCTGCGGTCGCGCCGGTTAGGGCGCGGGGTGCGTACTTAGGGTGCACTGTGGTGCAACCATCCTGCACGCGCTTTTTTGTTTAGTAAGGCTATTCTCTTAGTGTACTATGCCGTTCCTGTATAGGTGACGGTAATTGTGATAGTTGCATAATCATCTGCTGCGTCAGGAGGACCGCTAAGAGTAATAACCGCACCGCCCGGTGGATCAACGTCCAACTCATTACCAATCATACTAGACGTGAATCCGTAGAACGTATTTCCTGACGTCGCTGTCAGTTCAACGGTGTAGATTATCACTTCAGTTGAATCAATATCGCCATTAGTGTTGGTGTCGCCGGTAACGCTCCATCCGGTTGTTCCCGTCGGGGTAAATCCGGAGCCGGCAGACGACGGTGTCGACAAACTATTATCACCACCACCGCCTGATGATACGCTTGCGATGCCACCCGAGAGCGTAGCGGCTCTAATCGGTGTCAAGAACTCCCCGGTCACTGCCACTCCAGTGATATCAGCAGTTATTCCCGAGATGGTAAATGTTACAGTTGCCTCCCCTGATGAGTCAAGTGTGACAATGGAAGGAGAGACAGCAACTGATGGTGCCGGTGAACCGCCGCCGGAAATATTAAGATCCAAGTCAAGGGCTACATCACCTGGTGTACCAGAGTGAATACTTATTTCAAGACTATAGGTTGAACCCACAAACTCCGGCAGGGCTGAAGTCCATGTGGCTGTTGCTCCGGTTACACTATCACCGACGTTAGGCGGGAAGGCATTATCAGCAATTGGCAGGACTGGCGTGTCTACATCTGTCCTGACCTGGAAGTATACGGCTGCTACAGGGGTCTCCGGCCCTCCGCCGACTGCGGGCTGCACCCCTCTGATCGCGTACGCAAGTCCTTCATGCGCGAGTGTGATATTCGGTCCAAAGGCAACAGGCATGACCGTTGTAGTAGTTCCCACCGTCTGAACCATGTACCATTTAGTGGAGCTGTTCACATTGAAGCTGCCCGATACGGCAATGGCACTGGTAGCAGGCACTATCCTTGCCCAGTTTATCGCGCTGGTGCTCGCATCGCCCGCGTAAGCGGATCTTGCCATAAGCACTTCCCTATCGGCCATTTGCTGCGGGGTTATTCCTATAGTGTCATGTTTAGGTACAAACGGGATAGTAACTCTGTCAGTTCCTACTGCTATCGCTGACGTTGTCGGACCCGCCGCTATCGCCGGGCTTTGTGCCACCAATCCCGTCACGGGGTTCGGTATATAGCTGACAAGCCCAAGGGGGCTGCCGCCGGGGCCGAAATGCGTTGCACTCGTCGATCTGATCCGATGGCCGTCAACGCCGTCCATCCATACCTGATACTCAAACTGGCGTGGCGTCACGGTCGCGTCTGTATCGAATACACCAAGGTTTGTGACAAATGCGTAAGTTTCCGAGCCAGCCCTGGTGTTTTCCCTGTTGATTGCTATCGCGGAAAGGATACTTGTCGGGCTGCCTTGACGGTCAGTGAATACTGTGAAGCGGACGCCTGATGCGCCGTCAGTGGTACTCCAGTCCTGGCTGGCCGCCGCCGGGCCATAGCCAACGAATATCAGGTTATCTGTTGGGCTTGTGTAGGAGCGCACGTTGTTTGGTAAAGCTGTAGTGTTCCTTCCGGTGAAGTCAGCAGTACTTCCCGAAGTCCCCCAGTTGTAGTAATAAATCGCGGTATCGCCCGAAATCTGATAGCTGACTCCGCCGATGGTTATAGTCGGAACCCGCGCCGCATACGAAGCCACTGATTGGCTCCTGTTTTCCGTACCGTTAACATAATCCTGCGGCCATAGGAAAGATACTTCGTTGTCGCTGACAAGCCTGTATTCCAAAAGCTCGATCACATTAGACGTATTACCCACACCTGGAGTTGTCACTCCGAAAAGGGCGTCCAGTCTTGCGTTAGTTGCTCCGACGGTCATGCCGGGCGAAGGTAACACGTTATAAACGCCGACCGACCCGTCTACTGTCACGAGGCGGACTTGCCTTCCCGTGACAATGCCTGATCCGCTGCCGCCGTACTGCAGTACGAGTCCGATATTCGGCAGGCCGGGGTCGTCTAGCTTTGCGACAACAACGCCGCCGTTATGGTCAAGGTATAGTATCGCGTCTTGGTTGAAGTTGCCGTCGGCTGTGGAGGCTGTGACGGCAAAAAGCTCATAATCCGGGAAGACAAATAGCATAGGATCCCCGGTGGTAGGAGCGAGATTAAAGAGCGCGCCCGGGGTGAGGCCGGACTCCGAGAATGTCCTTCCGTCAAAGGTGATATTTGCGCCCGGGGAGGCTGTCCTGGCAGTCGTCATTTGGCCTCTTACCGCATCGGCCTTTTCTACGACGGTCACGGATATCCCATCTTCAACCTTCTCGTGGACGAGCAGGATATCGCCCTGCACGATGCCTTCCGGATACTCGACTTCATGGGGAAGGGTGTCGATTACCGTCCTGTTGAGCTGCGCGCCGGTGGGGGTGGCGATTGTTACCCTGTTCGCTTGTGATCCGGTGCCGAATTGATAGATGCCTTGGTTAGTGGCCGTCTGGCGGAACTGGAGCGATTTTTCAAAAATGCCGGGAATCGTCACGTTTCCGTTGGACGCAACGATTGGCTCCCTCGCCGCTTCATGCACGGTGGGCGCTATGATGACGATCCTGCTGACCCTTCCGTCATACGGGCTTTCATCCGCAAGATGCACGATAACGCCTGATATCGCGGCAAGCATAAGCGCTTCTTCGCGGCTCAGATTGCTCTCTTCGCCAATTGAGAAATACTCGTTCCAATATCTTTGTTCGTCGTTGGGGGAGAAACTGGTGCCTGAAGCAACCGGCACCCACCTGCCGTTGACATACATCGGGATGGTGTTGACGTTCCAGTTAAACCAATAGCCGGTGTTATAAGTGGTGCTCCAGAAAGAAGTGGCAAGCGTCGTGTCAATCCAGACTCTGCCTAAATCCGCGACATAGCCGGCCCTGCCGCGTGTTGTGAGGGAGCGGCTGTTTGCACTTGTCACGTCAATAGGCGTGCCGTTTGTGCTTGTTTCGAGGATTCTGTCGCGGGTATAGTATCCCGTGATATTCCATCTTGTGCCCTCAATCGTCCATTCTACGCCGGAAAAGCCGTAGCCATCCCTTGTGTAGACGGGGATCAGGTCGAAAGTGGCGCGGCCGAGGTTGGGCCTGACTTGCATTTGCTGTATGTCACTCCATGAGGAATAATCGTTGATTGTGGAGTTCCATGAAACTTGCGGCGGGATCGTCAGCGCGTTGAAAGTATACTGGGCGACTTCTTCACGTGACGCGGCTTCCGCGTAGTTAACGCCTTCACCCGTGCGGGTGAGTATCTCGACGCCGAGCTGCCTAGCCCTGTCGATGACGGCAAGCTCCCATCCGGGGCCTTCATATTCGCCGTTGACTCCATAGCCGACTGCCATAAGCAGCATCTTGCCCATCTGCACAGCGGTTACATTGTCGTTCTGGCCGAAGTTCCCGTCGCCGTAACCGGCGATGATGCCCTTTGACACGCAGTAAGCAACGAAGGGGCTCGCCCAGTGGGACGCCGGGACGTCGTCAAAACCCGTCGAAGCCGGGAGAAGGGCGTCGGCCGTGCCTGTGCCGAGGACAATATAGGCAACGATTTTCGCCGCTTCCGAGCGGGTGATGTTGTCTGTGGGGCGGAAGATGCCCTGGTCGCCCTGCAGCACTCCAAGCGCCGTCAGGACGTCCACTGCCTCTTTGTACTCGATGGCGTCAAAGTCTTGATAGTCCGAGACATTCATGTTCGCCGGGCCGGATGCGCCCGCAGCAAGCGGAA
>Ga0099364_10009995_pt1 | contig 13116 bp, 13 predicted proteins | sample TergutTh196P3_FD_73070 | JGI IMG/M metagenome (GOLD analysis project Ga0099364, IMG submission 73070) | Microcerotermes parvus P3 segment gut microbial communities from Pointe-Noire, Republic of the Congo - Th196 P3 | ecosystem: Host-associated > Arthropoda: Insects > Digestive system > Gut ...
CTTTTAAAGGGCGACCGCTGCAAAAGCGATAAATGCCCAATTAATAGAAAACGTGCCACCCCGGGAAAGGATCCGAAGGTACGTCCCGGAAAGCGCTCCGATTATGGTGTACAGCTTAGGGAAAAACAGAAACTAAAAAGAATTTATGGAATGCAGGAAAAGCAGTTCAGTCTTTTCTTTGAAAGAGCCTTAAGAATGCCCGGCATTACAGGTGAAAACCTTTTTGCCCTTTTGGAAAGGCGGCTGGATAATGTGGTGTATAGAATGCGTTTTGCCGTAAGCCGCAGTCAGGCCAGGCAGATAGTTCTTCATGGTCATGTAAAAGTGAACGGAAAGAGGGCAGACATTCCTTCTTATCTTGTTAAACCTGAAGACATTATCGAGATAGGCGAAAGCAGTAAGAATATGGTAATCATTAAAGATGCACTTAAAGAATTCGGAAAATCGGGAGTAATGCCCTGGCTGCATCTTGATCCCGATACAATGCAGGGAAAATTCCTTGCCGTTCCAAGACGCAGTGATATAACGGATCTTGCAGATATTAAGGAACAGATGATAGTAGAATTGTATTCTAAATAAGCAGGAGTAAGCATGGCCCGTAAGAACCTTCTTAAAGGATTCAAACGTCCTAAAGGTATTACCTTTGAACACACTGAACTAACTCAGGATTATGGAAAATTCACGGCCTACCCCTTTGAGCCCGGTTTTGGTACAACTGTGGGAAATACTCTGCGCCGGGTGCTGCTCTCTTCCATACAGGGATATGCAATAACAGCAGTTAAAATAACTTCCTATAACGAAGAGGGGGTTGCCCACATGATTTCCAGTGAGTTTGAAACCATCCCCAACATTGTAGAAGATACCCTGGAAATAATTAATAATCTGAAGCAGATAAGGGTAAAACTTTCTGACGATTCAGAAACTGCAACCATACTTTATGAATGGTCTGGAAAGGGAGAAATCAAAAGTGATGATTTTTTCAGAACCGGTCAGGTAGAAGTATTAAGCAAGGGTCTGCATATAATGACCCTCATGGACAATGCCAGGCTGGATTTCGAAGTGGAAATAGAAATTGGCCGTGGTTATGTCCCCTCCGAAGTGAATGAAAGGTATATCGATGTTATTGGCACCATTCCAATGGATGCTATTTTCTCACCCGTAAGAAAGGTTAAATATTCCGTTGCTCCTACAAGGGTTGTTCAGCGTAACGATTACGACAAGCTGGAAATTGAATTATGGACAGACGGTACAATAAGACCCGAAGATGCCTTGGCCGAAGCCGCCAAAATAACCAAGGATCATTTCTCTGTTTTTATTAATTTCGATGAAAACAATCTTGGTCTGGAAGACGATTACGATGAAGACGATGAAAGGGTTAGACAGATTCTGGGAACTCCCGTAGAAGAACTGGAATTATCTGTAAGGTCTTCCAACTGTTTAAAGAATGCCAATATTAAGACCATCGGAGAATTAACAAGGAAGACCGAGGACGATATTGCCAAGACCCGTAATTTTGGCAAGAAATCCCTTCAGGAAATTAAAGAAAAATTAAAAGAATGGAATTTAAGTCTGGGAATTACCGACATGAACGTTCTAAGGAATGCCGTGAAGGTTAGACCCCAAAAGGATGCAGAAGATGAAACATAAGAGAGGTTTTAATCCCCTTCAGAGAACTTCGGCTCACCGCAAGGCTCTGCACAGAAACATGGTAACATCCCTCTTTAGATACGAGAGAATCAAGACAACAAAGGCAAAAGCTCTTGAAGTCCGAAGAACAGCGGAGAAATTGATTACCAGAGCCAAGGTTGATAGCGTACATAACAGGCGTATAGTTTCCAGCCGTCTTTTTGATGAAGGCATGGTTGCCAAACTTTTTACAAATATTGCACAGCGTATGATGGAAAGACCCGGCGGATATACCAGAATTATTAAGCTCGGTGAGCGTCCCGGAGATGCTTCGGAAATTGTAATACTGGAGCTTGTTGATTATACATTGGAAACAGATGATAAATCTGATAAAAAAGCCAAAAAAGAAGCAAAGAAGAAAGCTAAAGAAGCGAAATAAAGCAGGAGAATGATAGATGTCCAAACCCCATAGAGGAAAGAGTATAAGAGATTTACCGTTTCATGGCAGGGGAACCTGTCCTGTATGCAATAAAAGCGGTGTAAAGATTCTATATGAACAGGATTCAGGTGGAGAGAAAATCAAGATTTGCAAGATTTGCAGAGCCACAATCAGGAATGGTAAAAAAGCACTTCCAGCAAACGAAGCAGTTCAAGCAACAGCCGCCGCAGCACCGGCACCTGCAGCAGCACCCGTAGCTGCTGCAGCTCCTGTTGAAGCTACTGAAACCGTTGAAGCTGCCGAAGATTCCGGGTCAGCCGAAGTTACTGAAGCTGCAGAAGATTCTGAACCGGCCGAAGCTGTAGAATCAACCGAAGCTTAAAAATCTTTTCCCGGATTAAAGGGATCATGCATAATATTTCCATGGCCGAAGATTCTCTCCGATAAAGCCGTTAGATAATCCATATTTAATACAGTTCCATCCCTGTTAAACCTATGCCTTGCGGCTATCTCGTCTGTATATTGGTAAAGCGGATATACCCTAAAATTTACCCAGTTACCTTCAAAATGAGTTACAAGGGGAATTGCTCCATAATCCATAAAAATAAAACTGTCTCCTTCATCTCCATTGCGGCCGGGAATTCTTTGAATTTTTACATAGGCCATGGCTCCCAGCATGGTGGGCGGTGTAGCCTGGGCAGAAATTAAATTCCCCAAAGAGTAATAACAGAGCATATACCTTCCATCCGGCCGTAAAATAAATTCCACGCTCTGTATTACATGGGGATGATGCCCCAATACAAGGTCTACTTCATGTTCAGCAAGAAAAAGGGAAAGCTCCCTCTGGTTATCATTGTAATTATGCTGATATTCATTTCCCCAATGCATGGACACAACAAGAAAATCGCAGAGTTGACGCAGTGCATTTATTTCTCTTGACATTGTCTGCCTTTCTGTTATTGAAACCAGATAGGGTCTGTTAGGCGGAATTCTGATTCCGTTTGTGCCGAATGTATAGGCTAGAAAACCCACCCTTATATTATTTATCTCCATAATTACCGGGTTATTCCTTGAATCTTCTGTACGGTGAATGCCAAGGATCTTTATGCCGGGAATGTCGTCCCAGAAATCCAGAACTGCATTTACCCCTCTTTCCCCCATGTCCATAACATGATTATTTGCATGGTTTATTACATTAAAGCCCGTATTTACGATTGCCCTTCCCAGAGCCTGCGGTGAATTAAAGAGAGGGAAGCCTGAAAAACCGAATTCGATACCTCCGGGAATGCTTTCCTGATTAATAAAGGCTATGTCTGAATTTTGAACCAATGATAAAATTTCTGAATAAGCCGCTTCGTAATTTCCGTTTTCACCATCCCTAACCATAACATTGTGATATAGATTATCACCCACGGCTATAATAACAAGATAATCTTTTTCCTGTTCAGGCAGTTCAGATATTGCATGCAGCTCATGTTCACTTTCATCCTTTTCCACAATGGGCGGAGTTTCGTACGGAGAACAGGAAAAGAGAATAAGAGTAAAAAGTAGAATAATGGCTCTTGCCTGCATTAATTAATAATAAAGGCTATCAAAAAACAGGGCAAGCCTTGAATTAAAATTAAGGCATTAAAGAAGCGGATATTACCCTTTCCCTGCTGCCAAGATCCTTATGAAGCATAATATTGCAATAACCATTTTCAGAAAAGAAATTGCTAATAGCCGGCATCTGTTCCGGAGCGGCTTCGAGGAAGAGTCTGCCTCCCTGCTTCAGATAATCCGGGGCATGGGTAATAATTTTTTTTATTTTATCAAGGCCGTCCCTGCCTCCATCCAGAGCCAGAGCAGGTTCGCGGTGGACTTCCGGTGCCAATGAGGAAAAATCGTCGGTCCTTATATACGGAGGATTGGATACAATGATGTTAAACTTCCCATCTATTTTTTCAAAGAGATCGCTTAAGATAAAGTCTACCCCGGCTTCTCTTTCCTCTGTCTTAAATTTTAGTAATTTTGCCGCATTGTCTTTTGCCACACGGAGAGCTTCCGGGGAAATGTCTGAAGCTGTAATAGCCAGTAAAGGTCTTTCTTTTTTTATCGATATTCCTATAGCGCCTGATCCTGTGCAGAGATCCAGAAGTGAGAGTCCATTTTTTCCTTCCTCATGCAGAGCAGTGAGAGAATCGATGTATTCAATAACCGTTTCTACAATGATTTCAGTATCGGGACGAGGGACAAGGACATGGGGGTTAACCATAAAATCCATAGCCCTGAATTCTTTCCGGCCAAGGATGTAGGCTATGCATTCACCGCCCATCCGCCTATTAATATAGTCAAAAAATATTTTGGCAGCTACCTTGTCCATCTTTTCGTTTTCCCGAAGAATGAGATCTTCCCTTCGGATTTGCAAAGAATGAGCCAACAATAATGTCGCATCAAGAGCAGGGGTATCTATAACAGAATTTATTTGAGGGGCTTTTAGTTTTTTTGTTCCTTCGTTAAGTATTTCCCTTATTGTCATACCGGGATCTTATGATTCAGAAACCGAGGCCGATGCTTTTAAAAGATCTTCCCTTGCAGAAAGTTTTAATGCATCAAAAAGTTCTTCTATATAACCCTGCATTGCAAGATCCAGTTTGTAGAGGGTAAGGTTTATCCTGTGGTCAGTCAGACGGTTTTGCGGAAAGTTATATGTCCTTATTCTTTCGGATCTGTCTCCAGAGCCTACCTGGCTTTTTCTGGCTTCTGCACGTTCTGCAGTGGCCTTTGCCTCTTCCATGTCATAAACCCTCGCACATAGAATGCGCATTGCCTTTGCCTTGTTTTTTATCTGGCTCTTTTCGTCCATACAAATTACAACAATGCCGCTTGGAAGATGGGTAATGCGGACGGCCGAATCAGTTGTGTTGACGCTCTGTCCCCCCGGTCCGCTTGCCCTCATTACATCAATACGAAGATCGTCAGGTTTAATGTCAATTTCTGTTTCATCGGCTTCAGGCAAAACGGCAACCGTAACTGCGGAGGTATGAATCCTTCCGGATGATTCTGTGCTGGGCACCCTTTGAACGCGGTGAACTCCCGATTCATAACGAAGGTTCTCGTATACATTTTTTCCTGTTATGGAAAAAACAATTTCCTTAAAACCTCCAAGTTCCGTTTCGTTGGCACTCATTATTTCAAATTGCCAGTTTTTGGTTTCCGCAAAACGGGAATACATTTTATAAAGTGCCGAAGCAAAAAGAGCCGCTTCTTCTCCGCCTGTGCCTGCTCTAATTTCCATAATGATATTTTTTTCATCCAGAGGATCTCTGGGAATTAACAGGAGTTTTAAATCCTCTTCGGCTGAATGTATTTTTTCTTCAAGTTCCTTTACTTCCTCTCTTGCCAATTCCCTGATTCCGGGATCTTTTTCCTCAAGCAATAGGCTTTTTGCATTTTCAAGCTGTTCTGTTAAATTGTTTAATTCCTTGTCTGCCGTAAAAACCTCAGAGAGATGAGTGTATTCCCTCATTACATCCCTGTATTTTTTTTGATCTTTTACAAGGTCGGGATCCTGCACTGTTTTTTCAAGTTCCCTGTATTTTTGCAGCATGGAATCAAGGCGTTCATTTTTCATTAGATAATTATAATGAATTTGGAAAAGCTGTCAAAGTGCCTGTGCACAGGGGGAAGTGTTTTTTTTTATTTGATATGATATAATTTACCGGAATGAATCCGGCCAATATAAAAGATTTTTTATTTAAAATTCCCGGAAAAATACAGGTCTTATTTACCGGTATAAAGGATTATTTTTTTGCATTTCTGGATGAATTACCGGCAGGAAAAAAAAAGGTTTTGTTGGCTTCACTGAGCGGCTTTACTGTTTTATTGATAATTATTATTGTAGTATCATCGGGGGGGAACAATAATGATGATATTCAGGACAGATTCCTCAGCGGTTTTGCCATTCCCCACGAAGAATTATTTTTTCCCGACGAGCCTGATTTCGTACCTGCCTTTTTGCTTGAACGTGAGCCCAGGCTTTCCTGGACCATTGATGATATTAGGCTTTATTGGAGAAGCCCAATGAACAATGATTTCTGGCGGGATGAAGTAAGAAGGACGGTTGATGATTTAATGGATGGTGTCCCTTGAAAATAAAGCTTCCGGAAAACCCCTTCATAGCCAGAAAGCTGATTTTTTTCTGTATTGCATTTTTATTTTTTCTTTCCTGTGCCGGAACTCCCCCAGAATATCCGGAAAATATAGATAATATTCAGCAGGCGGATAGGGATATTGCTGATAATCCGGAAATTATTCTTCCTCCCATAAGGGCTACCATTTCTGAACCTGAATTACCGGAGCTTCCCATCCCGGATTTTTACTTTACTCCGGTAGAAATATCTCCGTCTGTTACGCCCCTTCCGCCTCAGCCGGATTTACCTGTGCCAGAACCACAACCTGAACCAATGCCGCCTGAACCAATGCTGCCCGAACCAATGATCCCGGAGCCGCTTATCCCCGAGCCAATAGATTTGTCTTTAATTGAACTGCCTCCTCCCTATCCGCTCCTCCCCGAAATACCTGAAGAGCCAATGACCGACATTCCAACTGAAGAGCCGGAACCCGAAATAATAACACCGTCACCTGCTCCCCAACCGGCAGCTCCCCCTCCAACGCCTCCCCTTGGTATACCGGAACTTCCGCCTGTGTCGCCCGTTCAACCCCTTCCTCCAGCACCGCAGCCTGATCCGATTCCTCAGCTTCCTGCAAGGCCAATTCCCGATCCTCTTGGAGAGGACATAGTTTTTTCCAGATCGGTACGTGCGATGGTAGGGCAGATTGTAGAAATTCCTTTCAGGGGGACAGGCTGGGTATTTCTGGGAGAACTTGCAAACAGGCGTGGGATTAGGTATGAGTCCAGACGTCTGGATGTCAGGGATGGAGAAACAGAGGGACAGAGTTTTATTTTTCTCTGCGAAAGCCCCGGTACATATATTTTAAGGTTTTACAGACAGGATTTTATTCAGGATTATATAATTAACGATCATGTGCAGGTAATAGTAGGGGAGAGCTCAGCCATTATTCAGCCTCCCATGCCGGGAATGGAAAGAAGCCGAATAATTGCAGAGCCGCGCTGGCCTGTATTGCCCATGGGACTTAGCGAGCCCATCTCTCCTTCTGCCCCTTCTCCCGTGATCCCGGCTCCGCTTGCAGACTTTCCTGTAATTCCGCAAGAGCCGGCTGAAATTTCGCCTGACGTTCCCCTTGTGGACTTTGCTCCTTTCCCGGATCCGGAGGCTTCGCCTTCCGCTATGCCTCAGGCTCCGCCTTTAACGCCGTCACCAACATTACCGGCAATTCCTGCAGCTCCGCCGCCGGACGCATTGCCTGTAATGCCGCCCATAGCTTTGCTGCAGCCGCCTGCACCAGAGAGCATCCCCTATGATGAGCCAATCTTAAGCTTGAGCGAATATGTGCAAAGGGCATGGCAGGAATTTGATGCAGGAAGGGTTGAACAGGCCTTGCAGATTCTGGATATAATGAGGATTCATTATCCCATGGGTTCCGATGAGGCATGGTGGCTCTATGCACAGCTCCTTGAGGCAAATAGCCCAAGCCGCGATATTCGTCTGTCTCTGGAATATTATAGAAAACTGATCGACGAATATCCTTTAAGCAGAAGGGTGCCTGAAGCTCAAAGAAGGGTAAGTTATCTTGAAAGGTTTTTCTTTAATATTCGTTAGTGGTTAAGTATAAAACAGATTTTATAATTTTAATGATAGCTTTTCCAACTGCACTATGTCCCGATCCATTGACCTGATTTGTAGTTCCGCTAAAGTATAGGTCTGTATCAGAGTTATACCATGCAAAAGAGCCGGTTTGTCCCCAGAAACCAATAATTTCGTTAATTTGTTTGGGGAAGGTAATAATACGCGGCACAGGAAATTTTTCCAACCCCACCCCATAATAAAACAACCCGGGCGGAGGAACAAGTAAATTCCATTTCTTCAACGATTCAATTTTTTCTTTTGGAAAGAAACGCCCATTAAAAAATTCTTTTAAGAAAATCATCACTTCATGTGCTGTAGATACAATACCACCTTCGCAAGAAATTGATGCTATATATTTTGGCAGCCATAATTTCTTTGTTTTATAATAAAAGGCAACGGGTTCATTGTCAGAAATATTATGATAAACATATGTATTGGAAAGGCCTAACTTATCAAAAATATACTGCTCAAATACCTTGTGTATATTTTTGCCTGTTACAATTTCAATGATTTTTCCCAAAAGTTGGTAATTTGTATCGGAATATGCTGCTTTACCTTTTTTACCCGGAATAAAATTTGGTTTTATTGTTTTAATATTGCTTATTGATTTTTCAATGTTCCATGAATCATCATTTCCTTGTAATAATGAAGAAAATGCTGAGTGATTAAAATAATCGGGTAAGCCTGATGTATTTGAAACAAGATGCTTAACTTTTATATCATTAGAGTAATCTATACCTTTAAGAATATGAATATTTTCGACATAGTTGCTTGGCAAGTATTTGGCGATTTTATCATCCAGATATAATTTTTGTTCTTCGATTAAAGACATAATAATTGCTGTAACATATAACTTTGTGACACTTGTAATAAAATATTTACTATTTTGGTTCATTTCACCTCTTGATCCTTCCCAGGTAAAAGAACCATCACCAGATTCAATTCGTAGTACCGTACTGAAAACATATTTCCTGTCGATTATGTCGTTTATACAATTATTAAGTAGATTTTCGTCAATTTTCATAAGAAAACATTACCATTTGAATCTATTTTTGTCACTTCTATTCACAAAAGTCCCTTGGATAAGCTCATACAATATTCTCCAAGTGTTTAAATAATTCTTCATTTTTTGCGAACTTCCACATCCACTCAGTTCCTGGATCATGCAAATATTCTTCTTTAATTCCGGCAATAAATTCGATTGTTCCACATATATACCATGCTTGAGCTAAATAAAAATTTCTAAATAGATCATCTATATCAACTAAAACTCCACCATCATTTAATCTTTTTGAGTAAGATTCAATAAAAATGTTTAAAATTTTTTCATCGAGTTCAAATTCCAAAAATTTCATCATATCCCACAAGTAAGATCCTTTATATAATCCTGCCCAGTCTACTATATATATTTTATTATCAGATTCACGTAATATTAAATTACTCAAAGTCCAATCTCCATGAATGAGTGTCGCAGGCGGTGATTCAAGTACTGAAACCAATCCGGGATATTTAGTTGTAATGTTCAAAATAATACTAATTTGTTCTTTTGATAAACAGCTTCTAAACCTATTGGTAAAAATTTGCGAGGCTTTTTCGAACGATCTCATCTTTTCGTTATTATCTTTTTTATTACCAAACAATTTATTTATCCAATCTAATGATTCAAGGCGTGGATTTTGCCAAAATTTCTTATGGAAAGCTGCCATCGAATCAGCGATCTGTATTATTTGGCTCTCATTTATATCCTGTCTACTGTATGGAAGTAAATTTTTTCCTAAATCTTCAAGAATAAGTAAACTTTTTTCATTATCAAAAGCCGAGAATAAACATTGCGGGATTGGGATCTGACATTCACTGGCAATTTCCTGATAAAAACGTATTTCTTTCCTTGCCACAGCAAGGAAATGTTCTTTATTATCGGAGGACTTTGTATTATACGAATTTCCAATTGGGAATTTGACGAATACTGTATTTATAACACCCTCTTTATTTGTTAAGAATAACCGGTAGTTTAAACCTGTGTAACCGCCTTCTACAGTCTCGTATGTCAGTGATTCAATAGGTTCATGATTTTTATTAAGTGTTTTCTCTAACCATTGTATGGAAATATCTTCTATTTTTGCCGGTATTATTATTTTTTCCATTAATTTTCTCTTTTACATTGAAATTATCTAATTATACAATTCATATTATTTTTGTCAATAACCTAAAAATCTTTAGAGTAAATGGCATATAACGTTTTAACTTGACGACGTAGGCTCACCGACCTAGCCGACTGAATCCCTCCAACCCTGTCGGGTTGAAGGCTCCAAGGGGGCGTATTGTTAATCGTTTGTTATGCGGTGTAAAACCTGATTTTTAATATTTATTTTTATTCTATTGGTAAATTATTTATTTTCAAAAATGTAAGTTTATCCCAATATCCACGCTGAAACTTTATTTTGCCATCAATAATATTAAAAAAGCCGCAACCACGAAGTCCTTTTGGGTCTTTCCATTCCAATATTCCCCAATCACCATCTTCAAAAATATTTTCTACAATACATACCATTTTCGCTTGAGAAAATTCATTGCAAAACATTTTATAAATGTCTTGTTTTCCTTCAACAGGTTCATTTGCAACTTGATGATTAATTGCGTTTTCGTGATATAATTCAGAAATTTTTTCAGAATTTCCTTGATTAAATAATACAACCCATTTTTCTAATAATTCCTTTGGTTTCATATTTCCTCTGCTATTAAAGCTCAATGAATGTATTATATTTTTAATATTTATTTATGTCAATTTTAATCTGATAAATTATTTTCCCTTTTTAGCACATCTTCCAATAATATCCTTATCACCCTTTCGGGTTCTTCAAATATTGGACTATGGGCGGAATTATTAAATGTATAGAAACCTTTCACTGATGCACTTATAATGTTATAATATTCTTTAGTCAATGAGTAGTTAACAGTATAATCAAATATACCATGTAGAAAGTATATAGGAATATCTATAGAATCTATTTCAACAAATAAATCTGTTTCTGTCATTTCTTTCCACAAATTTGTCATATTGAGTATCCTTGATTTTGCAATCCATATATTTATCCTTTCAGAGAATGTATAAATCCTGTTTCTCATTATTGGGATAAATATACCAGTTATTACTGATCTCATTTCATGTGTTGTACCAACACCTAATTCATGCATCGGTTTATCACGAAATATTACATAATCTAAAGGTATAGTATTTGATTCTAATATGTTAAAATGCTCAAATCTTCTTACCATATGTTTATTATCTTGTCCCCTATAATGCTCTAACATATATTCAAAGCCTAGTTTTTCCGATTGCAATTGATTTACAATTTGTGCAACCCCAATATATGCATGAAATAATTTTGGGTGTTCCTTTACTGTTTTTATACTAATTAATGACCCCCAAGAATGACCCATAAGATAAATCTTATCTTGCTGAAAACGATTTCTTAAATAATTTGCCACTTCGACTGTATCTAAAATAATATTTTCTATAGTTAACTGTTCATAATCAATGTTTTTATCATAGGAAAGTCCAGCCCCGCGTTGTTCATACCAACAAACAATAAAATGTTCTTCCAGAAAAGTTGGGAATTTCTGAGTTAAACCATATTGAGGCATTCCAGGGCCACCGTGCAAAAATAGTAAAACTGGGGTATTTAGATTATTTCCCTCAATAAACATTCCAATTTTATTGCCATTTACTTGAATAAATGTTTTTTCCATTATGGTATCCATATCCACTCCATTATTTATTCTACATGAAAAAATTAAATTGCAAAAAATAATGATTATTGTTGTAATCTTTTTCATAAAAAATTTTATAAGTTGTCAAATTATTACCATGACAATGCTTTTTTTGGACATTCCATTACACAATTCATACATTGAATACATTCTGTACCATTTTTCCTACTATATTTATTGTTCATCATGTCTACATTCATTGGACATAATTTTTTACATTTATTGCAATATATACATTTCTTTTTACTTACTTTTATTCTCAACAAAGAAAAATAGCTGAATGGTTTTAGAAACACAACAACAGGACAAAAATATTTACAAAACGCTCTATTATCCTTGAATATAATGGCAAATGTTATTCCAACAATATAATAAATGATATTGCCAATTATAAAACTGATATACATAATGTGTTCTATTATTTCTTGTTTATACACAAACAGCATGAAAAAATATACCAATGATGCTATAAAAATTCCTATTCTTAAATTACCAAGTTTTTGAACACGTTCATTTCGGGGAATTTTATACGGCAACAGGTCTAAAATCATTGCAGTCCAGCAGGCATAACCGCACCAGCCCCTGCCAAAAATTAATGGACCAAAAATTTTAGCGACAACATAATGTATAACAGCAGCCTCAAATACTCCAAGAGATAAATAATAAAAAAAGCCTTCAATTTGCATATTTTCGCGACATACTATTCCTAAATAAACTAACATATATAGACCAATAAAAAATTGTATAAATATCCTTCCGTTTTTATTACGGGCTATCATTAAGCCAATACCCAATGAAACAAAAAATCCGATATATGTAAAATTAAACAAATAAAACAGATTATCCAAAACTAACCATAAAGTAACAGCTATTGTTTCAAATATCAGAAACATTAAAAAAGGAAAGCGATATTTTTTTAAAACACTTAACATAAAATCCTTCCATATTATACATTTTTGAAAAACAATATTTTTATTTTCAATAAATCATATTTATTTCTTAAAATAATCCTCTGAAACAATTCCATAATAAACTGTATCAACTATACCTTGATTGTTTCTATCTGCTTGTCGCAGATATCCTTCATATTTCATCCCGCATTTTACCATAACTTTCCCAGAATTTGGATTATTTGGATCATGCCTAGATTCTATTCTGTTTACACCAACTTCTTCAAAAAAGAATTTTATTAATTCATTTAAAACCTCTGAAACAATACCTTTATTCCACCATTTTTTACCTATACAATATCCAATATGAACCATTTTTAAATCATCTGATTGATTTACCGAACCTATTGATCCAATAACTTCATTTATTTCCTTAAATTCTATTGCCCAATTATAATAGAGATCATCTTGCTCATATTTTTGTATCCACTCCTTCAAAACATTTATTGAAATATTTATATTTTGATGAGAAGGCCATACTAAATATTTTGTAACTTCATCATCATTAGCCCAATTATTGAACATATTTTGAGCGTCGTTTAGAGTGAATTTTCTTAAAATTAGCCTTTTTGTTTCCAGT
>Ga0099364_10009996_pt1 | contig 13116 bp, 11 predicted proteins | sample TergutTh196P3_FD_73070 | JGI IMG/M metagenome (GOLD analysis project Ga0099364, IMG submission 73070) | Microcerotermes parvus P3 segment gut microbial communities from Pointe-Noire, Republic of the Congo - Th196 P3 | ecosystem: Host-associated > Arthropoda: Insects > Digestive system > Gut ...
TTTCTATTTTTTTATAACTTCCTATTTTACAAATACTTACATATTTTTATAAAAACATTTGGAAATTTCATTTATTTTTATTATTTTTGTAATTAGTTAAGCAATGGAATGTATATTATGCATTATTCAAGACAAGAACAATATTTAAAAATTGCAGTATTTTGTGTGATAATTGCAATTTTTCTGGCAGCGTGTAACACTAAAGAGCCAACGGAACCAAACCCTCCAAAAGAAAAGGAAGAAATGTTTCCTTTTCTGAAAATTGGAAACAGTTGGACTTATGAAACAGGATTAAGCCCTATTAGGTTTAATACATTTATTATTGATTCTATTGAAATTATTAGCGATAATGAAAGTAAATATTTAGGAACTTCTAAAGAGTATTCACCTTGGGATTCCGATACAAATACAGAAAAAAATATAGAACTGTTTTATTTGAAGGATTCGCTTTTAACTGTTATTTTAAAATATGTAGGATGTAAAATTAATTATAATTGGAAAGAAGGTGAAGTAATAGATTCTTTATTAGGAACAAATCAGGATGATGAAGCAGAATGGTTTCCTATAACAGTTCAAAGAGGTAATTATAGCAATCAAACTTTGTGGGGATATGAGGATTATGGTGAAGATTTTATTTATTCTGATTGTATTATGTTTGAATGTTCTTGGTTTAAAGATTATCCAAATCATCCAAATGGTGGTAATGGTGCTAGTATAAAAACTATATTGAGCAATAAATACGGTTTGATTCATTATAGAAGATGGGGAACAGACGCAGGAGGTAGCAGTGGCACTAGTTATTACTTATTACATAGAAATTTTTAAATTGATTATAATTAAGTTACAGGGTTACAAACTTTTTTATACCCATCAGTGAATTGGATGCATTTTATAGTCATCTTATCAGCATCAAACGGCTCATTATTAAAGTTTTCTGCATAATGAATAAGCGTTATTTTACCGCTTAAACTATGACTATAATCAGCCATCAGAACGTGCCAAAGCAGTTGCGACCTGTATTTTTCGAACACCACTTCTATCGGCTCTTGCGAAGTTTTTACTTCTACTATTTCATAATAATCATCATATTCATCTTCATGGATATATTTAATAACAATATCAATATGAGAGAATAGTTTAAAGCCGTGTGTTTCAAACAAATCAACACCATTGCCTAATTCTATGCGTGGATTGTGCTGATATTCTGCTTTCGGATTTGTTTTACAGAACCAATCAAAAATCTCTTTTTCGCGTTGATGCCCTGCTTCCATATACTTATTAGTGAAGTTATCAGGTTCTATCAACCCTTCTAAAACGGCGAGTCGTTTAAGGTGTTCTGTTTTGTGGATTTTGCCTTTCAGAGCGATATCCATTATCATACCTGCATCGCTGGAGCCGAAGCCCATTTTTCTTGTAGCGAGTATTTCGGTTTTGTCCGTGTTGGCAGATTTAGTATTTTCTGCTTGTTCACGTTTGTTGTTATATAGCGCGTCGGCTATTTTTTCGTTATTGCATTTCATTTAGGGTTCTCCTAATTAAATATTATAAAAGTTTGCTCGGCGGGAGGAGTCGAACCTCCCTGTGCGCCAGCACCGAAGGTTATAAAAAATCTTCAATATAGCGGTCACTTAAATACCACTCTACTGCTGTTGATTTATTTATGTTGTGTTTTTTCATCATATCAAGTAGAATAATGCAAGTATTCACACCTATATATGATTCTAAATTGTTTGCAAGTATTACAAAACCACCTGTTGCCTTTTGGGTTTTTTCGTCTATATCAGGTTCGCATTTGTATTTGTTAATTAAACAATGCTCAAGCACATAACACAACATTTCTTCTTTTGTAATGTTAATTTTTGTTGCAGGAACGTTATTGTTTTGTGTTCCTTCGGCGTTACTTTTTTTAGTTGCCATTTTGATTCCCATTTATTTATGATTAAAATATTTTCGTTTCCCGTTTTTGCTTTTTTTTATAACAAAAGCAATTTTATAATTACAAAAATAAACTTTTTTTTTAATTTCCAAACATTTTAAGTGAAAAACAAGCAAAAAAAAATATTTAAAAAAAAAGTTTTTTTGAAGTGTGATATTTTTTACACACTTTTAGGCATTTGTATAGGAAAAATTGTAGTTTTGTAGTGGTTTTTTGTTATTTTGTAGTAGTTGGACGTTTTTATAAAAAAATGTGAAAATATTTTTAGTGGATGGTTTTTTATGTAATTGTTTTTTTATTGCATATTAAAATGCCGTCAATACTAATAAATATACGGCTTCACAAGTATTTTTATATTAAAAAACGTATAAAAAAAGTAATGAAAAACATATAAAAATGTGTTTTTCCAAAAATGTAAGTATATTAAAAATATATAACTTACATAGTATTATAAAATGAAAAACTATATAAAAACGTGTTTTTTAAAATATAACTACTAATAAAATAAGATACTTACAAAATAGTTATATATAAAAAATTATATAAAAAATACATTTTTCAAAAACATAACTATTTGAAAAATAATATACTTATAACATTTATATATATTAAAAACGGGGAAGGAAGTTATATAAATACTAATAAAATGTATAACTTATAAAAAGTAGTATTATTAAAAAAACATATAAAATATATTTTTGTAATGCCGTCAATACTAATAAAATAAGGAGTCCACGGGACGTTGTGTAATAAAAAAATGTATTTTTTTGTGAAAATATAATTTATATGAATTAAAAAGTTGTATTTTTTAATGTTATTATGTATTTAATTATGGGGATTCAGAAACAAGTTCGGAATGACAAAATAACCACCCCGTCATTTGCTAAAGCAAATGTCTCCCCTCCCGTGGAGGGGTGGCAGTGCAATTGCACTGACGGGGTGGTTATTTTGTCATTCTGAACTCGTTTCAGAATCCCCTATTTTACTATAATTAGCAACTATTTAAATCTTATTGCTTTGATTGGAGATATGCGTGTGGCTATTATTGAAGGAACTAATGAGGCAATAAATGAAAATAATAAAGATAAAAAACTTACTATAATTACGTATTTCCAAGTAATTTCTACGGGTAATAAGTCAACGAAATATATTTTGCTGTCTAATTTTATTAAAGAAAAAGTGTTTTGCATAAATGCGAAGCCGACAGATAAAATTATTCCCAAAGACGCTCCAATAAATGCAACTCGCACTGATAAATATATAAATAGTTTTAAAATACTTTTGCGATTTAGCCCTAATGTTCTTAATATTCCGATAGTATTTGCTTTTTCTATAATAGTTATAATTAGCATTGTTATTATGTTCATAGCCGCTACGATACTAATAATAGCAAGGACTAAAGGTATAGGTTGTTTTTGTAATTCTATCCAAGCAAAAATGGAGCGATTAATATCATAATATGAGATTGAGAAAATAGGATACCCTAATATTGCATCTATTTGCTTGCAAATTATATCAACTTTATCTATGTTTTGCAGCGATATTTCTAAATATGTAGCAGTATTATCTGGCTTTTCTAAAAATGTTTTAAGGTTATCAATCGGCACAAAAACTACACTATTATCATATTGATACATACCCGTATTATATATACTTTTTACAATAAAATTGCCATAAGTTGCAGAAGAAAAACTAATATGTTCCTTGTCTTTAATAGCATATATCAGTATTTTATCATCTATTTTAAGATTTAGTTTTTTTGCTAAATGTTGCCCGATAATAATTTCATTATTGTTATTAGAAAAATTAAGATTGCCATCAATAATCTTATCTTTTAGAGCAAATTTTTCTATATCATTAGGGATAGATTGCATAGATATTCCATCAATATGTTCGCCGACAGAAAGTATTGCTTCGGTTTGTATAACAGGATTGATATTAGTAATTTCTTTTATATCATTTAGCGTATTTATTTTCTCATTTATATCAATTAAATCAGTGCCGTTAATAGTTTGAACAGAAATATCAGAAGTAAATTTACGAGCAGTATTGCGTAATTCATTATCAAAACCATTTAAAATAGAAAGCGAAACTAATAATGCTATAACTCCCACAACTACACTTAAAAGAGCAACTATATTAGCAAAATTAAGGAATCTATTATTAGTTTTAGAAATGGGTTTAATGAAAAAATTAAGTTCTTTAAGTGTCATATTATTTATTTTTTTATATATGAAAATAGAAAAAAAAAGTTATTTTTGTATAAAGTTAAAATTTAAATTTTTGTATTCATAACTTAAACATATAGCTTCGGCTATATGTTTTTTTTTATTATTCTATTATGCTGAACTCATTTCAACACCCCTTATTTTACTATGTTTAGACGCTATTTAATCTTAAATTATGTAAAAATTACATAAATCGGATGCAAAATAATTAGGAACTTTTCCTGCTTAAGCAGGAACTTTTCCTCCTTAAGCAGGTAAATTTCCTGCTTAAGCAGTATCCGATTCACCTTTTTCAGTATCCGATTAAGGTAATTTTTACATAATTACACATTTTTTAATACCCGTTACACATTTTTTAATACAAATAACATATTTATTATTAGCACGGGGGCAAGCCCCCGTGTTAAAGTAGATAATTCCCGTGTTAAATAATCATCTTTTTAACACAGGGATTTATCCCTGTGATGTATAATTACATAATTTATGAGATGCTGAAATAAATTCAGCATGACGATGTTTTTCTATTCTGTCATTCTGAACTCGTTTCAGAATCCCTAATTTTTAATTAGTAGATGCCACATTAAATTTATGTGGTTTTTTTGAAAAATATGTATATTGCATTTGTTTATAAAAAGTTACAAAAAATATAATAAGATATAAAATGTATAATAAAATAATTCTTGCTATAGAAACATCAGGGAAAATATGTAGTGTTGCATTGGGGAGGTTTCATCCTTTAGAAAATGCTTTGAATTATGAATTAATTGCTGAATATAGCATTTATGTTGGCAATAAACACGATAAATTTTGTGCTGATTTGTGCAATAGAATCATTAAAGATAATAATTATGATATTTCTAAAATTGATGCAGTTGCAATTTCTATAGGACCTGGTTCTTGGACGGGCTTGCGTATTGGCGTATCTATAGCAAAAGGTATTACATTTGATTCTGAAAACAAAATTTCTTTAATTGCTGTTCCTACTTTATGTGCTTTATCTTATAATGCTATTAGTTTTGCAAAAAATTTAGGTGCAAATATTCTTTCTATTATTTCTTCGCATAGTAATTTAGTTTATTATCAACTTTTTGATAATACAGGTATTAAACTTAATGAAGCAGAATTAATTAGTTTAGATTCGCTATACGAGAAATATCTTAACGAAAATGTTATTATCACAACTAATTATCCGATAGATATTAAAATTGGCAAATATGTTTCTAATTTATCTTACATAACTGCCAACACAATAGCCGAATTTGGAGCAAAATTATATATGAATAAAGAAATAAGTAATTCTATTGACATTCAGCCATTATATCTGCAAGATTTTATGGTTAAATAAATTTTTAGTATTTTTGTATTTGAAATAACTTTAAATAATATGTCAGAAAACTTTTTATTACTCATCTTTGCTGTTGTTATAATAATATGTCTAATTTTTGATTTAGGAGTATTTAACAAAAAACAACACGTCTTATCTACCAAAGAAGCAACTATATGGACTTTAGTATGGATAGTATTAGCATTATTATTTGGCGTATTTATATTTTATGAATTCGGAAATGTAAAAGCAACCGAGTATTTTGCAGCATATCTAACCGAAAAATCATTATCATTAGACAATATTTTTGTATTTGTATTGATATTTAGTTATTATAATGTTCCTGAAGAATTTAAGCATAGGATATTATTTTGGGGAATACTTGGAGCAGTAATACTAAGAGCGATATTTATTTTTGTCGGCGTAGAACTAATTAAATTAACATATTTGCCACCAGTAGAATTATTTGGCAAAGAAATAGAATTTAACGTATTACTAATAATATTCGGCATAATATTAATATTAACAGGACTAAAAACTTTTATAGTGCATAAAGAAAATGAAAATAAAGATTTCAGCGATAACTTTATAATGAAAGTATTAAAAAAACGTTTCCCTATTTCTAATAATATTCAAAGCGGAAGTTTTACAATAATAGAAAATGGGAAACGCTGTATAACGCCTCTATTACTATGTTTAATAACTATTGAATTATCTGATGTAATATTTGCGGTAGATTCCATTCCTGCTGTATTCGGCATAACACAAGATCCAATAATTTTATATACTTCTAATATATTTGCAATACTTGGATTGCGAAGTATGTATTTTATGCTATCATCAATTATCGCATATTTCAAACGTTTATCATTCGGCATATCAGTTATTTTGCTATATATTGGCGTGAAGATGCTAATATCACAAGTATATCACATAGATGCTATAATAAGTTTATCAATAATAATTTCAATCTTATTACTATCAATCCTATGGTCAATAATTGAAAAAAAGAAGTGAATTGTTTGAACCGAGATTTAATTTAGATTATCATAGTTGCCAATATTAAAATCTTACTAATCTTACAATCTTGATGAAATCCTGTTTTTAAATAAAAATAAGAATAAATTTTTCATTATTTTTACAAAATTATGTTAGAAAAATATAGAAAATATATTGATAAAATAGATAATGATATAGCCAATTTACTGAACAAAAGAAAAGAACTAACACAGCAAATTATGGATTATAAACTAAATAATTTGCTACCAATTAACAATATTAATAGAGAGAATGAAATTATTAATCAACTGATAAATAACTTTCATAATCTTAATCCATCTCTTATAAAAAAGATATTTAATGCAATTTTTAATGATAGTAAAAGCGAAAACGTTCTAAAAGAATCCTTCCAAACCATAAATGAATATCTAACTATTAGACCTTTAATTATTGCTGGTCCCTGCACCGTAGAAAGCAAATTGCAGATAAATAATATTGCTAATGATATTGCACAGATAGGAATAAAATTTCTTCGTGGTGGGTGTTTTAAGCCAAGGACTTGTGCTAATTCTTTTCAAGGTTTAGAGGACGAAGGAGTGCATTTTTTATACGATGCAGCAAGAAAAAACAAAATGTATACGGTGTCAGAAATTTTAGATTTGCAGCAATATATCCGTAATGAAGAATATATAGATATTATACAGATTGGAAGCAGAAATATGACATCTTACGGATTGCTTAAATCAATCGGCAAAGCAACTGCAAAAACTAATAAATATGTGTTATTAAAACGAGGGATGTCAGCAACAATTAATGAATTTATAGCAGCCGCAGATTATATTTTGCAAGCAGGTAACCCTAATGTTATTCTATGTTTGAGGGGAATAAGAACGTTTGAGCAGATTGATTCTACTTTCCGTTTTACACCTGATTTGTCGGGCATTTTAGAATTGAAAGAAAAAACTAAATTGCCAATATTATTTGACCCTTCGCATTCTACTGGAAGTAATAAGTATGTTAAATCTATTTCTAAAGCCGCATTAGAACTCGGTGCAGATGGCTTAATGCTTGAGGTTCACAATTCGCCGCAGGATGCCATAGTTGATTCTAATCAAGCAATACATCCAACAGAATTAAAAGAAATAGTGTAACCTCTAAAAACAAAAACTTTTCATATTTTTTTATACCGAATTTATTTCCGTTATTAGTAAGGTGATGTTAAAACAAGTGCGGTATGAAAATTTTATATACATCTTATTTAAGGTATTAAGTATGCTATTCCTAAATTAAACTCTGGACTATTTGTTGTTGCAAATTTTACGTTTGATTCTAAACTCAAATACTTTGATAATGGAGCAGAAATACCAAATACAATAGTGCCAATAGATTTAGTTTTTTCTTCTTGTATTAATCTGCCAAATTCGAGTCCTATGTATGGACAAATAGCAGATTGCGATAGCGAGACATTGATTCCAAGTGTAATTGGAACTTCTGATTCTATTTTTTTTGAATTTAAATTATTATAGCCATCATAATTGTCGTAGATATAACGATTATATCCTGTATTTATGGATAAAAAGAAATAATTAGATAATACATAGTGCCAAAATATATGTGCTCCCCATCCAATATCTAAATTATTTAAACCAGAATCATCAAACATCTGTATTCCTAATAATGCACCTATTCTTGAATTTGGCTTCGTGTTTATAGCAGAATTTTGCTTATTTGTTTGTGTATTGGTTAGGTCATCAGCCATTGCTGTAGTAGTAAAAGATATTATAGTTATAATAAAAACTGCTTTTACGATATTCATAATTTTGTGCTTAATTTTTGTTGTCATAATAATTTGAAAATTTTAATTTTACAATTACAAAAATAGTATTTTTTTCCCCAAAAAAAACATTATATTTGTATTTATTATTGTTTAATTTAAAAACTTTTATGGATAATTTTACATTTTGCAATCCAACTAAACTTGTCTTCGGAAAAGGACAAATTAAAGAAATAGAGAACCTAATACCTAAAAATAAAAATCTTATGCTTACATTTGGTGGCGGTTCTGTTAAAGAAAATGGTGTGTATAACCAAGTAGTTACTGCTCTGAAAGACCACGATTTTATTGAATTTTGGGGTATTGAGCCGAACCCTAAAATAGATACCTTAAAAAAAGCAATTACTATTGCTAAAAAGAAAGATATTAATTTTATACTTTCTGTCGGCGGTGGTAGTTGTTTAGATGGCACTAAACTTATTGCAGCAGGTATTAAATACGATGGTGATGCTTGGGATTTAGTATTAAAGGGCTATTCAGCCGATAGTGTTGATTTTGCTTCTGTTATGACACTTCCCGCAACTGGTTCAGAAATGAACAGAGGTGCTGTTATTTCAAATGCAGACACAAAAGAGAAATATCCTTTTTATAGTCGCTGTCCCGTGTTTTCTGTATTAGACCCTGAAACAACATATTCTTTGCCTGATTACCAAATTTCTTGCGGCATTGCTGACACATTCGTTCACGTCACAGAACAATACTTAACATATCCTAACCAATCGCGGATTATGGATAGATGGGCAGAAGGTATATTGATTTCGCTTTTAGAAATTGCTCCAAAGATAAAAAATAATAAAAAAGATTACGACCTAATGTCTGATTTTATGTTATTAGCAACAATGGCGTTAAATGGTTTTATTGGTATGGGAGTCGCACAAGATTGGGCTACACATCAAATAGGACACGTGATTACTGCACTACACGGCATAACACACGCCGAAACATTAACACTTTTGCATTGCGGTTTATTGAAAACTATGAAAGAGCAAAAGAAAGAAAAATTACTACAATACGCTGAAAGAGTTTGGAACATTAGCACTGGCACTGATGATGAGAAAATTAAAGAAGCATTAAACAAAACAGAAACATTTTTTAAATCGCTTGGATTAGCAACAAGATTAGGTGAGAAAAATATCGGCAATGATACCATTAACGAAGTAGCAAATAGATTTACTGCACAAGGCAGAAAAGCAGGCGAAGGACATAACATAACAGGCGAAGTTGTCCGCCAGATATTAGAAAATTGTAAGTAATTATTAAAAGAATACCTATAAAAATGTCATGCCGTGCTTGACAGAATACAGAAATTCTTATTTTTATAGGTTATTATAATTTTCTAAAAAAGTGTTATATTTGCATTATGAATATACTAACTGTTGCTTTTGAATGCGTGCCGCTTGCGAAATCGGGGGGATTGGCAGATGTTGTTGCTGCATTATCTATTGAATGGAAAAAACAAGGACACAATCCGATAATAATTCTTCCGAAATTTTATTTTATAGATGCAGATAATTTAGGATTCAAACCGACCAATCATACATTAGTTGTGCCGATGGGACATTGGAATGAATATGCTACATTATTGCACGGAAAGTTGCCAGGCACCGATGTTGATGTTTATCTATTAGAACACAATGAGTATTATGGCAGGGATGGGTTATATGGAATGGATGGAAAGGATTTTTTGGATAATCCTCGTAGATTTCTTTTCTTATCTCGTGCTATATTTGAGGCAGCAAAAACATTAAACTTTAAACCCGATATAATACATTCGCACGATTTTCATACTGCATATAGCCAAGCATTTTTGAAATGTTATTACAGAAATGTTCCTTTCTTTTCTAAAACAGCGGGGGTATTTACTATCCATAATTTAGCATATCAGGGAAGATTTGCTCCCGAATCCACGATGTTATATAGTGGTTTTGGTATGCAAGAATTCTATCAAGGTTCGTGGCACGAATATCACGGCGGAACAAATTATATGAAAATAGGAATAATGTTTGCAGATAAAATTACTACCGTTAGTCCTACTTATTCTAATGAAATTCGTTCTGAATACTTTGGTGAAGGGCTTCATAATGCACTAAATTATAGAGCCGGGGATTTAATTGGAATACTAAACGGTGTTGATTATTCTATATGGAATCCTGCCACAGATAAAACTATTTCTATAAACTACGATAAAAATAATTTAGATAATAAACAAAAATTAAAAAGCAAATTTCTTAAAGATAATGGAATAGTAGGCAGAGACAATATTCCACTAATCGCTATGGTAAGCAGAATGACAGAACAAAAAGGTTTCGATTTGTTAATTCGTATTTTAGAAGATTATTTGTGGAATAACAAATTTACTTTTGCTATTATTGGTTCAGGCGATATACATTACCAAAATTATTTTAATTACATTAAAAACAAATATCCTAATATTTCTATTGTTTATATCGGGTATAATGAGGCGTTAGCACATTCTTTATATGGTGCATCGGATTTTTTATTAATACCATCTCGTTTTGAGCCGTGTGGATTAACACAGATGTATGCAATGAAATATGGAACATTGCCGATAGTTCGTGCAACAGGCGGATTAGCAGACACAGTGCGGGAGTTTAGTTCTTTTGATAATAGTGGAAATGGTTTTGTATTTTGGAATTACAATACAGATGATTTTTCATTTGCGATAAATAGAGCATTATCTGTTTATTATTCTGATAGCATAAATAAAGCAAGAATTAATGCAATGAACACAGATTTTTCTTCTAAAAAAAGTGCAGAAAAATATATAGAATGTTTTCACTGGGCATTAGAAAAAAATGTAAACTAAAATTGTGGTAAATGGAACTACTACACACTCATTTTCTTTTTTGAATATGTTATATTTTTTACACACTTTTTAATAAATTTTGCTGCTAAATAATGCTTCCACATAAAAAATCCGTATTTTTGCGATTAGTATGAAAATGAATATGAATAATACAATATATAAATGGCTGACTATTTTCTGTATAATGTGTTTTATCTTTTCGTGTGCAAGCAATAAGAAATATGAAAAAAGAGATTTCTGGCTAAAGCATCAATTCCGCTCCCTTAACTTTATTGATACAAATAAAATGGATATTAAGGTCAAAACTTATGTTATTGATGGCGCTGTTGCTAAACAGAAAGGAAACTACACTCTTGCGATTGTTAATTATATGTTGGCTCTCCAATATGATACTACGGCGGGGATATTGTTTGCTATATCTGATTGTTTTTTATGGATTAACGAACATAATTTAGCGATAGAGTATGCTCTTAAATCGCTGAAGATAGACCCTAATTTCCTGCCTTGTTATGAAGTTCTGTGCCGTGCTTATTTGAACTTAAATGATGTCAAAAATGCTACGATTGCGGTTGAATGTCTGATAAATATTGAAGAAAACGAAGATATGTTGTTCTATCTTGCTGGATTATATGATTATCAGAAATCGCCACTCGCTAAAGATATTTACAAGAAATTGATAAATGAATATGAAAATCAAGCCGCTTTGGAACACCTAATAAACAGCGAAAAGATGAATAGGAACTTCGATGAGGTAAGCAAAATTTTGCAAACCGCTATCCAAATTCACCCTAATGAATTCAAATATGCGATGGATTTAGTTAGTATCTGGTTCGCTATTGATAAAACCGATAGCATAATTGCTAATTTGCGTCAATTTGACGCTAATTATAGTATTGATGAGTTAGAGACGCTGTATAATTATGTTCTTGTCCGCTTAAATAGTGCTGCAAGAGAAGGTAGTAAAGAGCAAGCCGATGGCAAAAAATATTATCAAAATATCATAAAATATATTGATAATCGCTTCAATTTTTCGCAGATACTGATATATAATGCGGGGAGTTACGCACTTAATAATAATGATACGGCACGAGCAAAAAATTACTTTAATAGCATTCTAAACATCGCAAATGTTAATATGGAGGTTAAATTACGGGTGAATAGATTGCTCGCCAATTTATACTTTAATACTAATGATTACGCGGCTTCTGACTCAATTTACGAGCAAATTATAACAGAAAATGAAAAGATTGACCCGATAAGTTATAATAATTACGCATATACGCTGGCGGTTCGCGGAATTCAATTAGAAAAAGCACTAAATTTATGCAATAAAGCATTGGAGCAAAATCCGTCTTCGCCCGAGTATTTAGACACTAAGGGGTGGATTTATTATCAGATGGGCGAGTATGAAAAGGCGTTAATTTTTACACTCAATTCATTAGAAATTGATAACAAAAATTACGAAGTTTACGAGCATTTATCAGATATTTATCAGGCGTTAGGCAATTATGAGGGAGCAATTAAAGTGATAGAAAATGCAATAGAATTGCAGCCAAGTAATAGCAATTTGTTAGAAAAAAGAGCAAAAATCGAAGCAATTCTTCGTTCAAATAATTAAATTAGGGGATGCTGAAATAAATTCAGCATGACAGAACAGATTAAGCAGTCATGCAAACGAAAAACGTGTCATGCTGAACTTGTTTCAGCATCTCCATCTGATATGTAATTATACCACCCCTACCCCTCCACAGGAGGGGAACAGTTCCCCTCCGAGGAGGGGTGTCATTTGCGAAAGCAAATGACGGGGTGGTGAAGCGTTTTTCCAATTATACCATCGTTTTTCCAATTATATAATCGGAAAACCAATTTATAAATCGGATAATCAATTTATAAACAGAAATGTCAATTTGTCAATTGAAAAAGCAATTATATAATCGGAAAAGCAATTATATAATTGAAAATTGCATA
>Ga0099364_10009997_pt1 | contig 13115 bp, 6 predicted proteins | sample TergutTh196P3_FD_73070 | JGI IMG/M metagenome (GOLD analysis project Ga0099364, IMG submission 73070) | Microcerotermes parvus P3 segment gut microbial communities from Pointe-Noire, Republic of the Congo - Th196 P3 | ecosystem: Host-associated > Arthropoda: Insects > Digestive system > Gut ...
AAAGGACAAGCTGGCTGTCAATCAAGCGTACAGGGATTATTTATTCTCGCTGCTGCGGGAGATGTAAAAACGCCGGACAAGCCCGGCATTAAGGAGGAGTTATTCACATGGAAATGTTTCTCTATGGCATTGTTAATTACTACTCGTTATTTTTTCTGACTTTCTTTCTTTTAAGAAACAATTTAACGCGCAGCGCGGTTAGAGTTCTGCTCGTGTGGCTGGCTTTTACGGCCGGGTTTTCGCTGCTTCTGCTTGCCCCGTGGCTTAATTACTACCGCTTTCATTATTTATACGTGTTCTATTTATATTTCCTGCTTACGTTTTTATACCTGCGAAAAAACACGCGGATCGGTATGCAAAAATTTCTTTTTATTTCCTTTACGGCGATTCATTTTCATGATTTCCAAAGTATGATTCTATTTTTCGCGGGAAGCTCAATTTTCACCGTTTTATCGGAAGGGTCGGTATTGGTCAATACTTTAGGCAAAATTATCCTGTCCACTGTCCTGATTTTTGTGCTGCACCGTTTTTTCGAGCCTTTCCTAAAGCAGATAAAATCGCGGGATATAAAGGCCTTGTGGGTTGTTCCCCTTCTGTTTTATTCCATTGAAACCCTCTTTTCTTTTTCAATCTTTTTCATCGGAGCCGAAGAGAGCTTTCAGAACCTCAGTCATTGGATATACATGGTTTTTATCTCTATCGCCGTGATTGCTTTCCTCGTCTATGGGCTGCTTGTCCGTACGCTGGCCGGTATCGCCAAAAATACTCAGATGGAATCGGAAATTACCGTGACTAACCGGCAGCTCGAGATGCAAAAAAAATTCTATGAGGGGATGCAGACAAACATAGCGGAAACCAAAACGGCGCGCCATGATCTGCGCCATCACCTGTCCCTTGTCCAGTCGTATATTGACAAGGGGGAAACCGCGAAGCTGAAATCATATGTAAATGAATACACAAATACGCTGCCGGCCGATATTGAAATTATCTTCTGCGAAAATTTTGCCGTCAACTCAATTATCCGTTACTATACCGAAATAGCGAAAAACGAGGACATCCACATCGACGTATCCCTGGAGCTTCCTGAAACCACGGGCATAAGCGACGCGGACCTGTGCATTGTCTTCGGCAACTGTATCGAAAACGCGATCGAGGCCTGCCGGCGAATAAGCGGCGATAAATTCATCAGAATAGTCTCTAAATTCACGGGGAAAATGCTCGCCATAACCGTTGACAACAGCTTTGACGGCGAGCTGAACAAAGACGGCGAAATCTTTGTGTCGCAAAAGCGCGGGGGCGAGGGCCTCGGCATTTCGTCGGTAAGGGCCGTAGCGCGGAAATATAACGAAGCGGCCCGTTTTGAGGCAAAGGGCAATGTTTTTTGCGCGTCTATCATGCTCAGGGCACAGCCCGGCATGCCGGCGTAACATCCGTAGGGGCGGCCATTGGCCGTCCGTCCGTAGGGCGCGATGTCTTCATCGCGCCGTTGTGAAATATTGACGACGCGTCAGGGATGCCGCGCCGTACGTGTAAACGCCCCCCCGTCCCCTGTAGGGGCGACCGTCCCCGGTCGCCCGTCGTCGTACCAACCCGTCCCCGCCACGCACAACCGCATAACGCCGCCCACCGTTAACACACGGGCGGTCGGGGGCGACCGCCCCTACACACGCCATCCCCCGCAACCCTGTAGGGGACGACGCCCTCGGCGTCCCGTGGCCCGCCCGCAGGCGGCGGGGGATTTTACCCCCGCCCCCCAACACGGCTCGCGCCGTGATTTTTTTTTGCTTTTTTCGCTTTTTTTTGCTTTTTTTTACAAAGTACACCGCCAAGGATGTTATTTCAACCCCCTTTTTTCTGCTATCATGGTGTTTGTAAAATTATAAAGCAGGAGGGCTTTTGCCGTGAAAAACTTTATCAACCACCCCGAAAAATCAGAAAAATTACCCGTAAAATTCGTTTTCAGGCGCTTTCTCGCGCTCGTGATGACGTTCGCGCTGCTCACCGTCAACGCCGGTATGCTGCCGGTGTTCGCGGCGGGCGAAACCTGCGTCCACGACTGCGCCGACGGCGGCTGCGCTTTCGACGCGGGCGCGGAATGTCAGCTTGACCCTGACGAAACGGAGAACGACGACGGGGAAGATACCCCCCCCTATATGCACGAGCATGACGACGCCTGCGGCTTCCGCGAGCCTGTGCCATGCGACCATGAGTGCGGCGCGGAGTGCGAGCCTGCCGGCGAAGAAGGCGGAGAGGGCGGAGAAGGCGAAGAAGACGAAGAAGACGAGGAAGACGAGGAGGAGGAAGAGGAGCCGATTACTCGGTCGTTCATTGGCATCATGCCGACGGCCTCTGCGGGGGATCTTGTCACGGCAATAACCGCTTGGAGCGGAACCAACACCAGCGGCGCAATCTCTGCGTTGGAAGCCGGCAACGTCGTCACCGTCACAGGCACATACAGCGGCGCCCTCAACACCCCGCTCACGCTTGACATTGACCCGGGCGTTACCGTAAGCTGGGAAGCGGATTTGACGGTTACGAGTACGACGGCGACGGGGGACGTCCAAGGGCAAAGTGATACGATTTTTACAATCCTTATTTCCGGCTCGGGTACTTTTGACTTGCCGTCTGCCGGCAAGTTAAGCCGGACGGCTGTGGGCGGTTGTATTAAAATAACAAGCGGCAGCAGCCCAACAATAAACATCAAAGGTACAATCAGTGCTGCTTCTACTTCCCTGACGGTCCCCCTAAAAGCTTTTTATGCACCATACGACACAAACGCCACTATTAACGTGGAGGACGGCGGGAGCGTAACTGCCAGTGGAAGTAACAACACGGCGATCGACACGGAAAGCTCACAATCCACAGTTAATATAAATGGCGGCACTGTATCCGTTGCTCAAGGAAGCGGCTTTGGCGCAATTCGGGCGGGGCATGTGAATATTTCGGGAGGAACCATTACGGCCCCGGGCAGCAGTGGTGGAATGCCTACTGTTGATGTTCAATATTCGCTGACCATGACAGGCGGCACGGTTACTTCGAATTTTGCCACCGTCGGAAATTCGAAGAATGCTATCGTTGTTAGGGGTAGTACTAACGAAAGTATCGTCCCCAGCGTCATCAGCGGAGGTACTGTAACCGGCAACCTGAAGATGGAAGGCGTAACCGACACAACGCCCATCGCCCGCGCCGTTATTTTGGTGATTCGCGGGACGGGCGGGGCTACTATACTAAGCAATACGCAAACCGGAGCAACGCCACCCGCCGGGCCCACTCAGCCGCCCGCGGGAGCTGTTGTTTACTGGGATATGCCGGCTACTTTGCCCGCAGTATATGCTCCAGGGTCGGATGACAATTTAAGTCTGGGGGTTGATACCAACGGCGTGTGTCAGTGGGCCTTTGAAGACGGCAAGAGCGGCATTAAGGTCGGCCGAACAGGCGGAAGCGCATGGACTCGCTTTATCTCCGCTGAGACTATCTTTGCCGCGTCAGGCATCACCATCCCCCCGGTCAGGAGTGTGACGGTAGATGTGGCCGACCTCACCATCATCGGCACCGGCGGCACGCTGTACCATCAGACAGCGGGGCAAGTCACATTCCCGCTGACGAATGTGGTGAACATCCCCGGGACCTCGGTGGTGCTTAACGCCAATACGAACACAGGCATCAGCGCCACCGGCTTGGTGTCAACAACGGGCGACACCGGCACCCTCACGCTGACCGTGACGGCGGACGCGAAGACGTACACCGGCCTGACGGTGACGATAGACGGCATCACGTCGGAGCCGTTTAACTTAACGGTCACCCGCCCCACACTCACCGGCACGGTGACGATAGATGTCAGCACCGGCGATGTCAATAACCTCGTGTATGACGGGGTGAACCCCGTGACCCTGACGGCGAACACGACTGCGCTGACTTCCAACCCGGCCATCGGCGGCGGCAGTGTCGGCGAGCTCGGCACACTCAGCTACCAGTGGTACCGCTACCCCGGGCCAAGTGGTGGTGGTGCTTCCAACGCAACCGGAGTAGGCGCCTTCCCAGAATACACCCTCACTGCCGCCGACCTCGGCCATAGGCTGGTAGTCGAGGTTCGGGCCAGTCAAACGTTCGGCACTGTCTCAAGCCCGAATACGAGTACCGGCGTAGTGGTGGGAACGGAAAAGACCATTCAACTGGATGCTGCCACCCCCCCGGCGGCCGGCGCGGGCTGGTATTTTAGCAGTAGTATCTACTACATCCTAGACGGCGCGGACGTAACGGTTACCGGAAGCTCCGCGACAAGAGAAATTGAGGTGCTGGCGGGCGCGACCGCGACTGTTACCTTGGATAATGCGCGCATAGGCTCGGCAACAGGGTCGGGTAATTTCTTCCCGATTTTAATCAGAGACGGCGCAAACCTTACCCTAAAGCTCATGGGTGAATCAACACTCATAGGCCGAGGGACTGCCCCGGGTATACGTGTTCCCGCCAGCACCGGCACTACCCTTAACATCGAAGGCTCCGGCATCCTAAACGTCAGCGGCGGCGGCGCAGGCATTGGCGGCAGCGATTCAAGCACCACCTCAGCCTCAGGGATTATCAACATAAAAGGCGGCACGGTTAATGCCTTCGGCGGCGGCGGCGGCGCGGGGATAGGCACCGGCACTACAGGCGCTACTGTCGTTGCCGGCCCGATAACGATAAGCGGCGACGCGGTTGTTTTTGCCATCCCCGGCACGGGAGGCAACGCGGGCATCGGCGGCATCGGCAACGTCTCCGGCACTTATGGGGATGTTAATATCAATGCCGCCGACAGCAAATCGCCGCTGGTATTCACGACCAGCGCGTCGACAAGTGGAACGAAAACCGCCGGCGCGCTTTTCACGGGCACGTACAGCAGCGGCGAATACAGCACTACAGCCGCGAATTTCTACAGCGCAAACGCATACACCCTCACGCGCAACTACGCTTTCCCCGCCGCGCTGCCCGACGGAACGGCGCTCACCTTCGCGGCGGCGATTCCGGCGGACCGCACGCTGACCATCGACGAGGACGTCACCCTCACCATCCCCGCCGCCGCGACGCTGACCAACGCCGGCACAATCGTCAACAACGGCGCGATCACCGGCGCCGGCGCCGTGACCAACAACGGCACCATCAACTGCTCGACGGGCGACATCGACGTAACGACGTGGAACGGCACCAACAAGGCCAACCTCATAGACATCGACTTCCCCACGGCAAGCGATGTTGAGGGACAGCTGGAACTTTCAAATTCCACTTTTACCCCAAGCAGCCACGATTTAGGCGTGTTCGCGTGGGAAACTCTCGACTGGAAACCGGACACAGCGGGCCTTAAAAGTGACCAAAACGTAGTATTTACACCTAATAAAGATGATATTTACGCCGAAATAAAGCAAATAGTAAACGTAACGTACAAAAAGGCCGAAGTCGACATCTCCGGCATAACCGGCACCGAAGCCGACTACACCGGCACCTCGCAAGCTGGCTACGACGCTAGCGGTGTGGAGTTTGAGACTACTCCGGGCGGCGACACCGTTTCTATCCCGTCGCCGGTGTTTACAGCGCAGTACGACGGACGCTCCAGCACAACATACGACAGCGCGACCGCCCCCACCAACGCGGGAGAGTACACAGTCACACTGACTCTGAACGATGCTTGGTACACGGGTGTGTCTGACGCGATTGAGTTTAAGATCACGCCGAAGGTACTCACCATTGAGGGTTTCAGCATCAGCAAGACCTATGACGGTAATGATGACGTCGTAGGCAGCTTTGGCACGTTGGAGTTCGATGGCCTTGAAAACGGCGAAACGGCGGCGGTAAACGCGAGCGGCGTGACGGCGGAATATGATGATGTCAATCAAGGCACGAACAAGAGCATAACATTCACCAACAACTTCACTATGGGCGCCGGCACGGCGACGGCGGGCAACTACACCATCACACAGCCGAGCGGCATAACCGGCACGATCGACAAGCGGGCACTCGCCAACTCTATGCTAGGCATAACCGGCGGCCCGTCGTTCCCCTACACCGGCGCGGCGCAGACACCGAGCTACACCGTAACTCCCGGCACAGGCATGACGGCTACGGTGAATACGGATTACACCGTCGAGTGGGAAGACAACATAACCGTCGGCACAGCCAAACTCATCATAAAAGCGACAAATGGCGGCAACTATTCCGGCACCGCGGAGGCGACGTTCGAGATTGGCAAGGCCACCGCGCCCACCATTACCCCTCCGGACACGATTGAGATAGTCCGCACGCAGAACAGTTCCGGCAACGAGGTTGACCTCTCAGAGCTGAACTGGCCGCCAGACAAGGGCACGACCGCATACGACACACCGAACGTCACCGGCGCGGCGAACGTCACGAACGCCGTTGTTGATCAGGATGGCAAGCTGACATTTAACACCACAGCCGCAGATGCAGGAAATCAGACCATCACCGTTGTTGTTACGATGCAGAACTACGCAAACGTCACCATTACGGTTACGGTTTCGTTTGTCGACAAGACACCCGTGACCATCAGCGGCCTGTCTGCGGACAGCGGCGCGTACACCGGCAGCCAGCGAACCGGTTTCACGGGCGCGGCGGAGTTTGCGCTCGTGGCAGGCGGCAGCGCAGTTACTCCGGATGTCCCCACGCTGACGGCAAGCTACAGCGGACGCAATGGCACGAGCTATGGTCCGAATTTGCCGACTGCGCCGACCGACGCGGGCGATTACACCGTCACGCTGAGTCTGGACGGCGATTCGCTCTACACCGGCTCCGCCACGGTGGATTTCACAATCAGCAAGGTCACCCTCACGCCGAGCATCGACCTCAACGGCTACACAGGCAGGGTCTATAACGGTCTGACGACCATCACCGGCGGCACACTGCCGAAGATCGCTCTTGCCGGTGCGGTGCCCACCGAAGCACCCGAAGCCACGGCGACAATCGCCTTCGTGAGCGCGGCGGCGGGCACGAACAAGGCCCTGAACGCGACGGGCATTGAGTTGACTAGCCCGTGGGGCACCAACTACGAGCTCTCAGCCACCACGCTGAACAATCAGGCAAGCACACTGGAGATCGAGAAAGCCTCCCTCACCATCAACACCGGCGAGATTGCGCCAAAGACCTATAACGGCTCGACATCGGCAACGGTCACAGTGGTCATGTTCACCGGCACGGTGCTCAGTGAAACACTGGGACTTACAGACTACACCGTATCCGGCGCAGCTTTCGACGACGCAAACGCAGGATCGGGCAAAACCGTCACAGCAACCGTCGCGCTGGCGAACACCGCCACGGCAAATAACTACACATTGGCAAACCCCGCCGCCAACAACCTGACAATAGGAAACCAGACTATCAACAAAGCCCCGACCGGCTTCTCGGCAACAACCCCCGCAAATATTCACATCATCACGAGCAACATCACCGAGAACACTTATAATTTGGCGACACACCTCAATCCGACAGGTACGGCGGCGACAGGCACGATTACTTATGAACGCGGCACTTTCAACAATCAATTCACAGGCACAAACAACATACTGACCGGCACACCCTCGCTGGACAGCGACGGCGTCACGCTCCGCTACACAGGCACCGGACAGACTACCGGCACGGCAACGCTTGTAATCATCATCTCAAGCGAAAACTACGCCGACATCGAAAGGACGCTCACCTTTGAGGCAACGGAGCTGGAAGATCAGGAGATCGCGTTCAACACCCCCGGACCCACCATAACCAGAACCTACGGCGACGCGAACTTTACCAACACGGCAAGCGGCGGCGACGGCACGGGGGACATAACCTATACGGTCACGAGCGGCACAGCGGCGGAAGTAGACGAGGATACCGGCGAAGTAACAATAAAAGGCTTTGGCACAGTGATAATCACCGCGACCAAAGCGGCGTGCCTGACTCACGCAAAGGCCGAGGCGACCTACACGCTGAACGTAGAAAAGGCGACAATCACCATCACAGCGGAAGACAAAACCGCAACAGTGGGCGCCGCGCTGCCGACCTTCACCTACACAGTCGAAGGGCTTGTTGAGCCTGATGAGTTGGAGGAGGAACCGACCTTCACCACAGACCCCACAGCCAATATGAGCGTCGCAAGAACGTATGATATTATCCCCTCAGACGCGGTTGTGCCGAACACGGTTAACTACAACGAAATAATCGAATACGTCAACGGCACCCTGACCGTGAGCAGCCCCCCAAGCCCTCCCGGCGGCACACCCTCCACAACCCCCAGTGGCGAATATCCGATAACAACAACGCCGGCCCCGACCACCGGCAGCGAACCCGCACCGTCCGATGTGCCGTCCTCATGGGCGAAAGAGGCCGTCGAGGAAGCGCAGAAGCTGAATCTGGTTCCGGTCTATCTGGACGGCAGCTGGCGCATCGACCTGAACCGCGCGGATTTCGCGGCGCTCGCCGTGCGGCTCTACGAACTGCTTGACGGCAAGGCGATCACCGCGCGCGGCAGCTTCAGCGACACCACCGACACGAACGTGCTGAAGCTGGCGGGCCTTGGCATAGTGCAGGGCGACGACGGCAAATACGACCCGAGCGGCGTGTTCACGCGCGAGATGGCGATAACGCTGATGTACAACATGCTGGTGCAGCTCGGGTACATATTCGAGGACGCCGAGCCCAGCTTCGCCGACGCTGAAAGCATTTCGCCATGGGCGAGGAAAGCGATCGGCTCACTTCAAAGGGCAAAGGTCATCCAAGGCGACGGCGCGAGATTCAACCCCAAGCAGATCTTCACCCGCGAGATGGGCGTCCTGACGGTAATGAACTTCTTGGACTATCTAAAGTAAGCGCATAGCACCAACAACGGCGGCGGGGTTATCCCGCTGTCTGCTGTTTGCACTTGCTTTTTGAAAGCAAACAGAGTAATATATAAGTGCGCGCGGAAACATCTTCCATGTAAAGCTAAGACTAAGGGCAGCCGCGTCCCGGAGGTTCACTATGAATTGGACTGATACAGCCTTAATCCTCCTCGCGTGGAACACCGTCGTGTTTGCGATGTACGGCCTTGACAAACGCGGAGCCAAAAGCGGTGGCCGCCGCGTCAGCGAGAAAACCCTTCTGCTGTCGGCGGCGCTGATGGGCGGGCCGGGCGCCCTGCTTGGGATGGCAGTGTTCCGGCATAAAACAAAACACGCCAAGTTCAGGCTCGGCGTGCCGCTGCTGATCATCGTAAACATAGCCGCCGCAGTCCTTGCCGTCAACGGCTTAAAGCCGGCCGTGCAATATCAGAGGATAACGCCCGAGGCGGCGAAATCGATGATTGACGGCGGGAATGTGACGGTTCTCGACGTCCGCACCGAGGCCGAATTCGCGGCGGCGCATATTGAAAACGCCGTCCTGATCCCCGATACGGACATCAGAGAGCTGGCGCAGAGCTTATTGCCCGATAAGAAGCAAGTCATCCTTGTCTACTGCCGCGCCGGGGTTCGCAGCGAACGGGCCGCCCGCGCGTTGCTCGAACTGGGCTATACCAATGTGTACGATTTCGGCGGCATAACAGATTGGCCGTATGGAACGGCTGCCGCTCAATAGATAAGTTCAAAACCATTATATAACGAGGGTAACAATATGACTATACTTTCCGCGAAGTTGAAAACCGAGCCGCTCCGCAACGGCGGGATCATCGCCAACTACAAATGCACCGCCGCCTGCCGTCACTGCCTGTACGCCTGCTCGCCCAAACGCGCGGACGGCTATATCGGCGCGGAAACAGCGCGCACTATCTGCGCCGCTCTCAGAAAAGGCGGGTGCCGGTCGCTGCACATCGGCGGCGGCGAACCGTTTATGGACATAGACGGGCTGTGTGTTCTGGCCCGCGCTATTCAGGACGCCGGAATCGTCCTTGATTATGTGGAGACAAACGCCTTTTGGGTAAGCGGCGCCGCCGCCGGAGCCGCCCTCGAAAAGCTCCTGCGGGCGGGAGTCAATACCCTCTGCATATCCTTCGGCACATACCACGCGGAATATGTGCCGCCGGAAAACCCGCTGAAGCTCGCGGAGCTTTGCCGTCAGAACGGTATAGACTATTTTCTGTGGGAAGCCAAGGGCCTTACTTACGGCGGCCGCGCCGTCAACATCGAGATGGAACACGCCCCGCGCCGTCCGGCCGAGGAGCTTACCAGCGGCCGCCCCTGCCGGCGGCTTGTGTCCGGCAGCCATTTTCACGCCGACCTCTATGTCCGCTATGTCCCGCCCGGCTGCACCGGCATCGCCCTGCCGCTGGCGGAAGCGGTAAACGGGATCCCCGCCGGTAAGTATCCGGTATTTGAAGCCCTTTACAAGCATGGGACCGCCGGATTGCTTCAATACGCCGCGGGTCGCGGCTTTACCCCTGATTCGGACGGATATTCCTCCGTCTGCGCGCTTTGCTTCTACTTGCGGCGCTGGCTCGCGGAACACGCCCCGTCCCCCGAGTTGGACACGGAGCATTACGCGGCGTCGCTTGCATACTATGCTCGGGGCGAGTGCTGCGATGAACGCTGATACAGCCTATCGCCGCGCCTATATCCGGCTCGGACGGCTCACGCCCATTCCGGCGGACTGCGGTCAGCTATGCGGCAAACGGTGCTGCAAGGGTGAAAAAGACGACGGGATGATTCTCTTTCCCGGCGAGAATGGCTTCCCGCCGTCCTTTTCAGTAACCGACAGGGAAATCAACGGCTATCCCGTGCGTTTCGCCGTGTGTCCCGGCCGGTGCCGGAGGGAAAAACGACCGCTCTCCTGCCGGATTTATCCCTTTGCGCTGTACTTGGATGAGGCGGGGATGCTCTCCGTCATTCCCGATCCCCGCGCGAAATACATCTGCCCGCTGCTGTCCGAATCGGCGCTGCCGCTGCTGGACAAGAGGTTTCAGAAAGCGGTGCTGGACGCGTTCACTATACTGCTGGAGATTGACGGTATGCGTCCCATGCTAACAGCGTATTCGCACATGCTGGATGAGTATAGACGGTTTGTGTAAGACTGGTCACAATAGCGATACAGAACTTTTCGAAAAATGTAGTAACTACAATGGTTGCAGGCAGTCGATAAACTGAACTTACATCAAAACACAACAGAGCAATCAAAAAGCTGTCAAATCTCCGACGAGATTCGACAGCTTTCGACACTGGTCGAGGTGACAGGACTTGAACCTGCGGCATCTTGCTCCCAAAGCAAGCACTCTACCAAACTGAGCTACGCCCCGTAATTAGACATATTATCATATATTTTTAAATTTGTCAAGTATATTTACAAAATTTTTTGAAAAAATATAACCATAGAAATTTAAGAAAGGCAATATAAAATATGTATAAATTTGTAAAAATGACAAGAAGGGGATTTATCCGTTTGGTCTCTTTTTTGATAATGGGTATAGCCGCTTTTGCAGTCATGTCCGCGATTTATCACTCGCAAAAGGTTCAGGCAAAAAGGCACATTGAATACAGCTACCTGCGTTCGCTGGAAAATTTGTCAGTAAGCATTGACAGCATAAAAAACAGCCTTAATAAGGGGATTTATTCCAACTCGCCCTTAACGCTGTACGACCTTTCGGGGAAGCTGTCAAGTGATGCATTGTCGGCAAAGATGTCGCTTTCGCAATTGCCCGTTACCGAACTTAACCTCGAAAACACCAACAGATTCCTATCACAAGTGGGGAATTACTCGCACAGCCTTGCCCGCCGTTTCGCAAACGGGGAAGAACTCAGCGAAGAGGACAGGGACAATCTGTCAAAACTGCTTCAACACGCCGAATCTTTGGCTACCGAGCTATGGGGGATTGAAAACATGGTTGCCGGGGGACATCTCACTTTTGAGGAGGTTGTTCAAAATGCGTCTCACGTAGGCACTTCGAAAACAGTCTACCCCGGGCATATCTCAGGCGGATTCGAGAATGTGGAAGGGCTTTTTGACGAATACCCGTCATTGGTATACGATGGGCCGTTCTCCGAGCATATAATGCAGAAAGAGCCGCTTTTGATTAAAGGGTTACAGCCTGTCAGCAAGGAAAACGCACTCCAAACCGCCCGAATGGTATCGGGTTCGGAGCATTTGGAATTTGCAAGCGACCAAGCGGGAAGAATGCCCTCTTACACCTACGCCGACGGCGACACTACAGTTTCGATTACCCAAGAGGGCGGATTCTTCGCTTATATGCTGAAGTACCGTCAAGTGGGCGAAAAGTCAATAAGCACCGATAAAGCGGTACAGCTTGCCGGGGAATACCTCGATAAAATAGGGTACACCGACATGGTAAAGACTTATTATGAACTAAACGGCGGAATCTGCACCGTCAATTTCGCGGGGAATCACAACGGCGTTGTTGTTTACACCGATTTAATTAAAGTCGGAATTGCGTTAGACAACGGCGAAGTAATGTCCTTTGATGCAAGAGGATTCATCACCGCACACCACAGCAGAAGTGCCGGAGAACCCTCCATTTCCGAGGCGGAAGCCGCATCTAAGTTAAGCAGTCACCTCATAGTGCAAAGCGTTAAGTTAGCGATAATCCCGTCATTGGGCGAGCATGAGAGACTTTGTTATGAATTTTTATGCACATCGAAAAACAATGGGAATCAAGTCTTAGTCTATATCAACGCCGAAACCGGATTTGAGGAGCAGATTATGCTGTTAAGAATAAGCGACAATGGAACTCTTGTGATATAATTCAATAATAATGCCGACAATTTAGTTGGGCATTTAAAGTATGGGAAAAGTCCGCGTATTTGGCGGACTTTTTGCCGCGTTCCAATGCTTTTTCTTCCAAGAGTAAGAACCTGTCTTCACAAGCAAACGTGCTGATAAATCGAGTGATATTTTTTGTCAGGCAAGGAAAAATTTTTGGCGGTAGTCGCAAAATGTGTTGATTTGCTCAATTGCCGCAACTTGCCCCTCTGCACCTCATTGCCCCCAAAAATAAGATGATAAATAACCATTGTTAGGGTAGTAGCTTTAAACAAGCAATTACACATCGTGCCTTGTACCGAACGCACCTGTGGCGAATTTTCGCCGAATACAAGCGAAAGTTCGATCACCGAGGGCGTTCGTAGCCGCTCCGGCGTTTGAGGAGTGTGTTTTGGTTACTTTTGCACAAGCAA
>Ga0099364_10009998_pt1 | contig 13113 bp, 13 predicted proteins | sample TergutTh196P3_FD_73070 | JGI IMG/M metagenome (GOLD analysis project Ga0099364, IMG submission 73070) | Microcerotermes parvus P3 segment gut microbial communities from Pointe-Noire, Republic of the Congo - Th196 P3 | ecosystem: Host-associated > Arthropoda: Insects > Digestive system > Gut ...
CGAGGAGCGTAGCGACGCGGCAATCCAGACAAAAACATAACAATCGACGCAAAAAGGACTGGATTGCTTCGCTGCGGCTCGCAAAGACGTGGTAGGTGTGACTTGTAACCGCACGACAATAGTTTTACACTTTTTTCATCCTTTTCTCTTCCAATTAAGAGCAATATATATTATAATGTGCAAAACTGTGCAAGACAGCGCAAAGGGTATCGGAGGTGGCGCCATTATGCCGGGGGAAAAACCGATCTATAATCGCGTGTTGCTCAAGATAAGCGGTGAAGCGCTTGCCGGAGATAAGAAGTTTGGACTGGACTTTGACGTTATCGTGAATGTCTGCAAATCAATCAAGGCATGCGTCGAGCTTGGCGTCGAAGTGGGGATCGTCGTCGGGGGAGGAAACTTTTGGCGCGGAGCCCAGGATGGCGGAGGTTTGATTGAGCGGACCCGCTCCGACCATATGGGTATGATGGCTACGGTGATGAACTGCCTTGCCCTCGCGGATACCCTTGAGCAAATGGGCATATCCGTCAGGGTGCAGACAGCCCTTGCGATAGCCGCGGTCGCCGAGCCGTACATAAGGCTCAGGGCCGACAGGCATCTTAGAAAAAAGCGGGTCGTCATATTTGGCTGCGGAACCGGAAGCCCATATTTTTCGACCGACACGGCCGCCGTGCTGCGCGCGGCAGAAATCGGGGCGGACGTCATCCTTTTGGCAAAAAATATCGACGGTGTCTACACCGCGGACCCGAAGCTGGACCCGAGCGCCAAGAAGCTCGATTCAATATCATACAGCGACATGCTTGCGCAGCGCCTTTTAGTCATGGACTCGACGGCGACATCGCTTTCAATGGACAATGATATTCCGGTCATTCTCTTTGCGCTCAAAGACCCTGAGAACATACTGCGCGTCGTGACCGGCGAAACGATTGGCACAAGAGTCGGCTGAACGCGCTGAGAGTTGAGAGTTGAGAGTTGAGAGTTGAGAGTTGAGAGTTGAGAAATACGAGACTAGAGTTACGAGATTGTAGGGCGCGACGCCCTCGGCGCGCCGCTTGTAGGGGCGGGCCTCTGTGCCTGCCCGCATGGGGTACGGAAATCAAATGGGTCTTTTCCAATTAATTTGGGTTAGGGGGATTATTATGTACGATGAATATGAGAAAAAAATGACGAAAACCGTGGAAGCCCTGCAAGGCCAGTATTCCGCTATCAGGGCAGGCCGGGCTAATCCTTCCGTTCTTGACCAGATAAAGGTCGAATACTACGGAACGCCAACCCCAATCAATCAAATAGCGTCCATTTCGACGCCGGATCCCAGGACGTTGGTAATACAGCCCTGGGACGCTTCCAGCCTGAAACTGATCGAGAAGGCCCTCAACACGTCGGAACTTGGAATAAACCCGGCCAACGACGGACGCGTCCTTCGCCTCGTTTTTCCGCAGCCCACCGAAGAGCGCCGCAAAGAACTCGTCAAACAGGTGCATAAATATGCCGAGGAAAGCAAGGTGGCAATCAGGAACATCAGGCGCGACGCGGTCGAAAAATTCAAGGCGCAGAAGAAAACGGGAGAGATTACCGAAGACGATTTGACCGATTCCGAAAAGGACATCCAAAAACTTACGGATAAATATATCGGTGAAATCGATAAGGTGGCTGTGAAAAAAGAGTCGGAAATCAAGGAAATATAGCGGAAGATGCTTCGATTGTTGAAAAAGCGCAAAGGGCGGGCGTGGGATCCGGACAGGATTCCCCGTCATGTTGCCATAATCATGGATGGCAACGGACGATGGGCTAAAAGCCGCGCCTTGCCGCGTTCCGCAGGGCACGCCGCAGGCGCTGAGACTTTCAGGCGCATCGCGACCTACTGCAAGGACATCGGGATTGAATACCTGACAGTCTATGCTTTTTCAACCGAAAATTGGAAGCGGCCTTCCGACGAGATTGATTCTATTATGGCGCTTCTGGAGAAGTATCTGCATGAAGCGTTGGAAAAAATGGAACGCGACAGGGTAAAAATGAAATTTCTCGGAGATGTGTCCGCCCTGTCCCCCAAGCTGAGAGAACTCATAGCGGAAGCGGAGGAGCTGTCAAAGAAATTTGATGGGGTTCAAGTGAACGTCTGCATTAATTACGGGGGGCGCGACGAGCTCCTGCGCGCCGTTGAAAACTATGCGCGGGATGCCTCGGAAGGAAAGACGGACGAAAAGAAGCTCACAGAGGAGAGCTTTTCAGGGTATATGTATTCGTCCGGGATGCCGGACCCCGATCTTGTGATCAGGCCGAGCGGGGAGATGCGAATGTCCAATTTCCTCATATGGCAGACAGCGTATTCCGAGCTGTATTTCACCAACGTATTATGGCCTGACTTCAACGAACGGGAGCTGGATAAGGCTATAATCTCATATCAGGACAGGGACAGACGCTACGGAGGTATTTAGGATGAGAGATAGGATAATAGTCGCGGCGGTCATTGTCCCCATCCTTTTCATCATTCTGTTTTTCATGCCCGCGTATGCGGTGGCTGCTGTCATGGCTATTGTATGCGCGGTATGCGCCTATGAACTGCTGCATTCCGTCGGGACGCATAGAAACGAGAGAATCACCATTTATGCGGTTTTTTCCGCGACGCTTATCCCCATAGGGACGTATTTTGATAGAAGGGCGCTTGTATTTACCGCGGTTTTTCTGCTGTTGCTTTGTTTTATCTTCATCGAGGCCATCATAGTTTATAAAACGAAAAGACAAATCGAGTTTGCTTATTTGATGACAACGCTGTTCGCAGGCTTGCTGATTCCGTTTCTGCTTTCCGGCCTCGTCAGCTTGAAGAACATGCAAGAGGGGCGGCTATTTGTCCTGCTGCCGGTGATTTCCGCGTTTGTAACCGATGCCGGCGCATACTTTACCGGCATATTCTGGGGTAAGCATCGGGCATTCCCGCTCATCAGCCCTAAAAAAACGATCGAGGGATATATAGGCGGGTTGGTGTTAGGCTCGGCGGCAATGCTTCTTTTCGGCGGCATCATTTTTTTTACGACGCTGTACGAAGTGCGCTTCTGGGCGCTCGTTTTGTATGGGATCATCGGAGCGGCGATCACGGAGCTGGGCGATCTGGCATTTTCGCTTCTCAAACGCGAATTTAACATCAAGGATTTTGGAAGGCTGCTGCCGGGCCACGGCGGGATGCTCGACAGGTTGGACAGCGTGGTGTTTACCACGCCCACGATGTACCTTTTGGTAACGGTGATTCCGGCGATAATCGTGCAGTGACGCTGCACGAGTCGAGAGTTGAGAGTTGAGAGTTGATAATTGAGAAATACGAGACGAGAGTTACGAGTTTGTAGGGCGCGACGCCCTCGGCGCGCCGCTTGTAGGGCAGGGGCTCTGCTTCTGCCGCGTGGGGGATGTTGAAGGTGAGGGATTTTCGGCAGACAGCCATATCGTTGCTTGGTTCGACGGGGTCAATCGGGCGGCAGACGCTTGAAGTAGCGGAAGCCCTCGGCTTGCGAGTTGTTGCTTTGAGCGCGGAAAAGAATATCAAGCTGCTCGAAGAGCAAACCAGAAGATTTAGGCCTGCCATCACAGCCGTTTATGACGAAAATGCGGCACGAGATTTCCGCGCGCGGGTGCGCGATTTGGATGTGAGGGTATTCTCGGGGGGGAGCGGCCTCATTGAAGCGGCCCGTGCGGACGGTGCGGGCACGGTCGTGACTGCGGTCGTCGGCATGGCCGGCCTGCTTCCGACGCTTGCGGCCATTGAGCTTGGCAGGCGCATCGCCCTGGCGAACAAGGAGACGCTCGTATGTGCCGGCGAGTTGGTAATGAGACGCGCAAGCGAATCGGGCGCGGAGATAATCCCTGTAGATTCGGAGCATTCGGCAATATTGCAATGCATCGGGGAGCAGGCCCCCGAGCGCGTTAAGCGAATCATCCTGACGGCATCTGGAGGCCCGTTTCGGGGAATGAGCCGCGAGGAGTTATCCGTCGTCACGCCTGAGATGGCCATGCGTCATCCGACGTGGCGAATGGGAAAAAAAATCACCGTTGATTCGGCTACCCTTATGAATAAAGGCTTCGAGGTCATTGAAGCTGTCCATTTGTTTGGATTTTCCCCGGATATGATAGACGTCGTCGTTCATCCCGAAAGCATTATCCATTCAATGGTTGAGTTTGCCGATAATTCCATAACGGCGCAGCTCGCGCAGCCGGATATGCGCCTGCCAATACAAAACGCGCTGGTTTTTCCTGAGAGGCTGCCTTCGCTTGCCTCTGGGCTGGACTTTGCGCGGGCATCCGCCCTTACGTTTGAGAAACCCGATATGGACACATTCCCATGCCTCGGCCTCGCAATCGGGGCGGCGCGGGCGCGCGGAGTGGCCGGGAGCGTGCTCAACGGGGCAAATGAGGCGGCGGTGGACTTATTTTTGAGGGGGAATCTCGGATTTTACGGCATTTATGAATCCGTGTCCGCGTCGCTCGACCGCATGGGGAACGTAGAAAATCCATCGTTGGACGACATTATTGAAGCGGGCGAAGAAGCAAAACGGTTTGTATATGGACGATATGGTGGTAGGAGTTAAAAATTTATATGTATATTGTTTTAGCGATTATTGCGTTTGGGTTGCTTATTGCGATTCATGAGCTGGGCCATTTTACCGCGGCGAAGCTGCTTGGCGTGAAGGTGAATGAGTTCGCCATCGGCATGGGGCCGAAGCTTATCAAAAAACAGGGCAAGGAGACGCTATACTCCCTGCGCGCACTTCCCTTTGGCGGCTTTTGCGCGATGGATGAGGATGTCGCCTCGGACGACCCCAGGGCGTTCACGGCGCAGAAACGTTGGCGCCGCGTGGTTATTCTCGCGGCGGGCGGCATTGCGAACATTATCGCGGCCTTCATCATAGTGCTGTTGCTGATTTCGGGTATGAGCGGGTTTGCCGGGACGACCATTGTGGAGCTTGCGGATGGATTCCCCAACGATGGCGCTAACGGGCTCTTGGTCGGCGACACAATAGTGTCAATCAACGGGGAGAGGCTTTACTATCTGGACGATTTCCCGTTCCTCATGCAGTTTTCGCAAAGCAACTATGTAGATATTGTAGTCAGACGTGACGGGGACACGGTCGGGCTCACCGGATACCTTCTTGAGCGGCGCGAATATATGACAGACGGTGTTGTTCAGTTTCGGTACGGCATCACGTTCAATGGAATTGAGCCAAGCATTATTGAAGGGTTCAAGTATTCCTGCTACACGACGATCAACTATGTGCGGGTAATTCGCCTGAGCATCGCGCAGCTCATCAGCGGGGCAGCCGGAGTGCGCGATCTGGCAGGCCCGGTCGCCATAGTCGACGCGGTAAATGACATAGGCCGGCAGGCACCGTCGGTTGGCGTGGCTATGTCGAGCATAGCGAGTTTCATGGCGTTCATCGCGGTGAACATAGCGATCGTAAATTTCCTCCCGATACCCGCTATGGACGGCGGCAGGATACTTTTCGTTTTTTTGACGTGGATTATAGAGAAAGTTATGCATAGGCGCCTGGATCCTAAGTACGAAGGGTACATACACGCCACGACCCTGGTCCTTTTGCTGGGGCTCATGGCGTTTATTTTGGTGAACGATGTTTTGAGGATAGTGTCGAGTTAGAATTGAGAATTGAGAACTGAGATTTGTAGGGGCGCGGCGATTCGGCCCGCCGTTTGTAGGGCAGGGGATCTGCTCCTGCCGTAAAGAGTCAGGAATTATAAGCGTATGGGTAGCAAAAAACATATAACGGTCGGGTGCGTTAAAATCGGCGGCGGCGCGCCGGTTTCCGTGCAGTCGATGACGAACACGAAAACCTCCAACGTCCGCGCAACCGCCGCTCAAATAAACCGGCTTGCCGAACTTGGGTGCGACATAGCGCGGGTCGCGGTCCCCGATTTGGAGTCGGCGGACGCGATAGGGGATATCAAAGCGTTGATAAACATTCCGCTTGTGGCGGACATACATTTTGATTACAGGCTTGCAATCCGCGCGGCACAAGCCGGGGCTGACAAGCTTCGTCTAAACCCCGGGAATATCGGCGGCGATGACAAGGTGAGCGCCGTTGCCGCCATTTGTCGGGAAAAGGGCATCCCGATCAGGATTGGAGTCAATGGCGGGAGCCTGAAAAAGGAAATCCTCGCAAAATACGGCGGCGTCACGCCGGAGGCGATGTGCGAGAGCGCGCTTGAACATATTCTGTTGCTCAACAGGTTCAGCTTTGACGACATATGCGTTTCAGTGAAGACATCAAACGTTCAATTGACCATCGAGGCGTACAGGCTGCTGAACGCACGGATGGGCTATCCTCTTCATTTGGGCGTGACCGAAGCCGGAGCCGAGTATATGGGGCTTGTGAAATCGTCGATAGGCATCGGCACTCTGCTTGCCGACGGCATCGGCGACACGATACGCGTGTCATTGACGGCGAAGCCGGAAAGCGAAATTTCGGCGGGATAGGCGATATTGAGGTCGCTTGGCTTGCGGAAGGGGCATGAACTCATTTCCTGCCCGACCTGCGGCAGATGCAGGATTGACCTCATATCCATCGCCCGTGAAGTTGAGGAGCGATTGGGCGCGTTGCCGCTTGATATTTCCGTTGCGGTGATGGGATGTTCGGTGAACGGCCCGGGCGAGGCGTCCAGGGCGGATTATGGCATTGCCGGGGGCGACGGGGAGGGAGTCATTTTCTCAAAAGGGGAGATTCTCAGGAAAGTCCCTATGGACAGGCTTGTGGAAGAATTATTTGAAGAAATAAAAAAGGAGAATTGATTTGAGCAGCGAATCGGTATTGCTGTACGAGATGTTTCCGTTCTGCAAAGACAACGAAAAAACAGCGGGTGAATTTAGCGATGCGCGGGTGACTTCCGTTTCTGTGGGTAAAGAAAAAACGTCCATGAAACTGATAGTATCGCTCACGAAGCCGACTCCGCCCGCCGGCATTAAAACGCTTGAAGAAACAATCGCGCGTGAATACGGCCTCGAATCGGTCATGATAACGGCTGTGTACGCCGGGGAGCTGGCGACGGTGAAAGCTGAAAAAAAGACCGCGAAACAGCCTGTTGAAGCAGGCCGGGCCATAATGGGCAGACGGGTGAACTCCGCCCCTGTGCCAATGGACAAAGTGACGCTTGAAATGGGCAAAGTTACCGTCAGCGGCGAAGTCTGCAACGTTTCAAGCAGAAAAATAGAAAAGAGCGGCGCATGGGTGCTTGATTTTGACATAACGGACTATTCAAGCACGCTTCAGGTATCGAAATTCATGAAAGACGAAGACGCCGCCGCAACCGTCGGCAAAATCAAAAAAGGCATGTGGCTTACCGTTTCGGGCAGTTTGAACTTAAACAGATACAGCGGAGACCTTGCCATAGAACCAGCGAATATAATGACGATCGAAAAAGAAAAAAAGCGCGATTCCGCGCAGGAGAAACGGGTCGAACTCCATTTGCACACTAAGATGTCGGCTCTCGACGCCGTGACGGACGTCAATGAAGCGATCATGAGAGCGGCAGAGTGGGGACACCCGGCAATAGCCATAACTGACCACGGCGTTGTCCATTCATTTCCCGAGGCGGCCGAAGCCGCATCCGATCTGGGCGGGAAAATAAAAGTCATATATGGCATTGAGGGATACTACGTCAACGACGTGGAAAATCAAATGGCGGTATTCGGGGAATCCGGGCCGCCAAGCGACGAGTTTGTTGTTTTTGACATTGAAACGACGGGCCTTTCGCCGATACAGAACGTGATATTCGAAATCGGCGCCGTGCTGATCAAAGATGGCCGGGAAGAGGGCAGATTCCACACTTTTGCCGACCCGGGCATATCGATACCGTATGAAATCACCAACTTGACGGGCAGGCGCGATGCCGACGTTGAAGGCGCGCCTTCGCAAAGAGAAGCGATTATGTCTTTTCTGGAGTTTGCGGGCGACAGGGTTTTAGTCGCACACAACGCCTCATTTGACATCGGATTCGTACATGAAACCTGTCTCAGGCACGACATACATTTTTCTCCCCGCTATATTGACACGCTTGCTATGGCGCGCGGCCTGCTGCCGAAACTGAAAAACCACAAGCTTGACACGGTTGCTTCACGTCTGGGGTATACAAGCTTCAGCCATCACAGGGCGGACGAAGACGCCGCGGCGACAGCGCATATTTTCACCGTGCTGCTCGAACGGCTCAAAGGAAAAGGGATTGAGGATACGTCGCTGATAAACGAATATCTCTTAGGCGCCGCTGAGCATAAGGCAAAGAAAGGCCGCATCAGGCATAAGCATATTGTGCTGCTTGCCAAAAACCAAACAGGCCTGAATAACCTATACAAACTTGTCACGAAAAGCCATCTGGAGCATTTTGACAGATACCCGATCATATGGAAAAGCCTGCTGATGCAGCACAGGGAGGGGCTGATCGTCGGTTCGGCATGCGAAGCGGGCGAGGTTTTTGAAGCCGTGTCAGAGCGCCGCAGCTCACAGGAATTGCTTCGGTTGGCCGAATTTTACGATTATTTTGAGATTCAGCCGGTGTGCAATAATAAGTTCATGCTGTATGCCTCAAAGCCGCGCGCGAAAGATGAGGAGGAGCTGCGTGACTTCAACCGCAGGGTCGTCGAGCTTGGGAAACAATTGAACAAGCCGGTAGTCGCGACGGGGGACGTCCATTTCATCGACCCGGAGCATGAGGTGTTCCGGCACATTTTGCTTGCAAGCAAGGGTTTTGAAAACGCAAACGACGAGCTGCCCGTGTATTTTAAAACGACGGAAGAAATGCTTGATGAATTTTCTTATCTGGGCGAAGAAACCGCTTTTGAAGTCGTTGTCGGAAATACGAGGAAGATTGCTGACATGTGCGAGTGCATCAGCCCGCTGCCTCCGGCGAAAAAGCTGTTTTTGCCAAAATTGGACGGAAGCGCCGAGGACTTGAAAAAACTGGTGTACGGGAATATGCGAAAACTATACGGCGATATCCCTCCGGAAATCGTCGCTAAGAGGGTGGAGACAGAAATTCGCGATATTCTCGAACGAGGCTATGACGTTATATACATGACGGCGCAAAAACTCGTCGCTGATGCGATGGGGAATGGATATCTTGTCGGCGCGCGCGGCAGCGTCGGCTCATCGATCATCGCGTTTCTTGCGGGAATAACCGACGTCAACGCCCTGCCGGCGCACTATAGGTGCCCTAGTTGCCAAAACAGCGACTTTGAATCCGGCGCAGGCTGGGGCTGCGGCGCCGATATGCCTGATAAGGTTTGCCCTAAGTGCGGCGAAAAGTATGATAGGGACGGGTTCAATATCCCATTTGAGACCTTCCTCGGGTTCGACGGAGACAAAGTCCCGGATGTCGATCTCAATTTTTCGGGCGAATACCAGACGCAAGCGCATCAATACACGACCGACATGTTCGGCGCCGAATGTGTCTACAGAGCAGGGACGATTGGCAAGATAATGGAAAAAACCGCTTATGGTTTTGTGAAAAAATACTTGGAAGTCGTTGGAAAAACCGTTACTAAGGCGGAGGAAAACCGACTGTCACGCGGATGCGTCGGGGTGAAGCGGACGACCGGGCAGCATCCGGGCGGGCTTGTGATCGTCCCTCAGGGTATGGAGATAACGGATTTCTGCCCGGCGCAGCACCCGGCGGACAGCAGCGAAAAACGTGTGATAACCACGCATTTCGATTATCATTGCATGGAGGACAACCTGATAAAACTGGACGCGCTCGGCCATGACAACCCTACGATGATAAAGATGCTTGAGGAAATGACGGGGGTAGGCTCGTCTTCGATAAACATAGGGGATCCCGCGACGATGGCGATTTTTTCGTCCCCCGCGCCGCTCGGGCTGCCCATAGACGATGATGTCATCGGAGTCACAGGGACGATTGGCATACCTGAGTTCGGCACGGGATTCACGCGCCAGATGCTGTGCGAGACGAAGCCTGAGAATGTCGACACTCTTGTAAGGCTGTCGGGGTTTTCGCACGGGGAGGACGTGTGGATCGGCAATGCAAGGGAGCTGATTCTGTCCGGGAAGGCGACCGTCAGCGAAACGATCGGCTGCCGCGACGATATTATGCTCTTCCTCATATCAAAGGGAATTGACGACCGGTACGCGTTTAAGATTTCGGAAAGCGTGCGAAAAGGCAGGGGGCTGCCTGACGAATCGGAGAATGAGATGATTTCGCATGGAATACCCCGGTGGTATATCGAATCGTGCAAAAAAATTGCATACCTTTTTCCGAGGGCGCACGCAGTCGCCTACGTAATGGAAGCCTTCCGAATCGCATGGTTCAAAGTTCACAGGCCGCTCGAATTCTACAGCGCGTTATTCTACCGCCGCAGCCAAAAAAAGTCGTTCGACGCGGATTGCATGATAAACGGGATTGAGCGGGTGAGGGCGAAGATAAAAGAAACGCGCAGCAATCCTGACGCAAAGAAGAAAGACGAGGACATCCTGCCGACTTTGGAGGCATGTTACGAGTTTTACATGCGGGGCTTTGATTTTGAGAGGATCGACATCTATGAGTCTGACCCGGTGAAGTTTCTCATAGCCGGAGAGAAAAAGCTGCGTCCGCCGTTTGTCGCGATCAGCGGGCTGGGCGAGGTTGGGGCGAACGACTTGGCCGAAATGCGGGTTGGCCGCGATTTCGTCTCAATAGACGAGATATCGGCCGTGTGCCCAAAAGTGTCGAAAACGCACATAGAACAGTTGAAAACGCTTGGAGCCTTGAGGGATTTGCCCGATTCGAGCCAAATGTCGCTGTTTTGAATTATAGGAGAGGTTATGCTGATAAATATTCTTGCAATCGGCGACGTTGCCGGGCCCGTTGGGGTCGATATCCTGACAGATAAGCTGCGGGGAATCCAAAAACTTAATGACATCGCTTTTACCGTCGTGAACGGTGAAAATGCGTCCGGCCTCGGAATAACAGATGGGCAGGCTCAGGAACTGTACGCCGCCGGCGCGGACGTCGTCACGCTGGGCAATCATACGTGGGGAAAGCGCGAAATCAAAGCGTTCCTCGATGAGAGCCTGCATATCCTGCGCCCGTCGAATTTCGCGCCGCAAGTGCCCGGGAGGGGGTGGGGCGTCTATGAAATGCCGTTCGGCGATATATGCGTCATCAATCTGATAGGGCGCGCGGGCATGCACTCAGAGAGCGAAAACCCGTTTTTTGAAGCGGACAGGGTTCTGAAGCAAATAGAAACAAAAATCATCTTGGTTGATTTCCATGCTGAAATGACTAGCGAGAAACACGCTATGGCATATTATCTTGATGGCAGGGTTTCGGCTGTATGGGGTACGCATACGCACGTTCAAACGTCGGACTGCCGCGTTTTCCCCGCAGGCACGGGGTATATAACGGATCTTGGCATGACGGGGCCGCGCGATTCGATTATAGGCATGAAGCCGGAAAATCCGATTTCGCGGTTTCTCGGGAATCCTCCCGGAAGATTCGAGCCCGCCGGAGGCCCGGCGAAAATAGAGGGCGCGATTTTTGAAGTCGATACGGAGTCGGGGAAATGCGTCAGCGTCGAAGCGATACGAATTGAGAATTGAGAGTTGAGCAATCAAAAATGGTGGAATTATTTGCAGGGATATGGTATGGTAGCAATACGTAAACGCCTTATGCGTCCAACTGATATTCGTGTCGCCAACGCGGAACACACGGAAACCGATATCCGGCACATTTTTGATGTTCACCGCACACGTAGGGGCAGGGCTTGCCCCTGCCCTTATTTCAGCGTCAACCGCATTTTGGGCAACCGCAAGGGTTTCCCCTACAACGGCACCATCATGGGTGGCCGAACCGTTTCGTTTGGTTATTTCCGTAACGTTTTTCTCCCTAGCGCGGCGTATGCATTCCTTTCCGATTTCGCAGATGTTCGTATAGCCAGCTGTCGCCGCTTCGGATTTTTCATCGCAGATTTCTATTTTATTGCATACTATTAAGTGATATAATGGAAACGGTGATTCGCTTGAATCAAATTGACTGAAAAACGAAGGAGGGTTTCCAGTGTATCAAAGGGTGGATGCTGATAATCGTATGAGCGTACATGAAGCATCAGAGCGTTATCCTGATAGGTATATTCTGTTGCAAAGGGATAATAGGGATATGTTCGACCCTGCAGGAGTTGTTCTGTATGTTGGTGATGACGGTGATGAGCTATTTTCATTGCAGGTAAACTTGCCAGTCCCACTAGGCATAGTCGTTGAAGGAATAAACCTTCAGCGCAGTTTGGGAGGGATTGCTGTCGGTGAATGAAATAAGAATTAGTCCGTTAGGTTTTGTACTTTTGGATCTCGATATACGGTCGATGTTGTCTCCTACAATGCAATCTATTCGATACAAAGTTGATACGGGAGCAAATCGCACCACAATAAGCTACAGAAAACTTTCTGAACTTGGGTTTGATTCAGATTGGGTCAAGGCAGGAAAACTGTTGGAAAATTACGCACGCCCAACCGTTGCTTCCGGATTGCCCATTGACGATTGTTATGAAGTTGTATTACCGGAAATTCGTATCGGCGATTGGGTAGGCTACAACTGGCCATTTTTAACAAGCCTAAGCGTACCTTTTAAGTTTCTATTGGGAACAGATTCAATGCAGTTTTTCAACTGGAATTTTGACTATGAAAACGGCGTTTGCAGATTTGAATTAATACCGAGTAAACGCAAGCTGCTTTTTAATCAAAAAGAGCAATCCATTCACGCGATTGATGAGACAGAGATAACCACCCTGTAGAACACTTGTCCTTGAATAAGATTCTCACGTTAGAAAATTCCGTCATGCTAACGCTCCTATCAACTTATTTATCTCCCCGTTCAGCTTCGCCCTCGCGCCAAGTAGTTTTTCTGCGTTCAACTCCCCATTCAACCGCTGTAATTCAAGCAGTCGCCCGAACAGGGCAAGAATATCGTCGCGGTTGTACAAAAGCTTTCGGTCGAGCAGTTCCTCGATCCCGCCGTACAGCTTCGGGTGCGATATGATAAACGCCTTGACGGTTGCTTCGAGGTATAGGCTCAGTTTGTCGGAATTGTTCAGCAATGCGCCGAAAGCGAGGTGTTGCCGCAGTTTCCCAGAGGTCT
>Ga0099364_10009999_pt1 | contig 13113 bp, 10 predicted proteins | sample TergutTh196P3_FD_73070 | JGI IMG/M metagenome (GOLD analysis project Ga0099364, IMG submission 73070) | Microcerotermes parvus P3 segment gut microbial communities from Pointe-Noire, Republic of the Congo - Th196 P3 | ecosystem: Host-associated > Arthropoda: Insects > Digestive system > Gut ...
TTCGTTTTCGGATTCATTCAACACGAATAACCCGCCCTGATTGGCGTCCAAATATTTGACCAAATTGCTGATAACGTTGTATGACAGGGTTTCCAAATTGTCGTTGTCATGACGGAGTATTTCGGCGAATTTCGCCAAACCTTCGGTACCCCAGTTACGCTGTTTTTCGTTGTTGAGGTGTATTTCCTGTGCCTTTTCGGCATTTTGAAGGCTATGACGCATCTCTATCAGCGAGTTGCCCAGTACGTCATCGCTGCTCAACGGTTGATATTCTACATCAAGGTTGCCCTTACCGATGTTTTGTGCAAAATTGGCGGTACTTTTCAGTCCGTCAAAAAGATGTATCAACTCGTTTTTCATGCTTCCGACTTCATCGCGGCTTTTGCTTTCGTCGATGTGCAGGCTGATGTCGCCCTTTGAAAGTTTGCGAATAATAGCCGTTAGCATCCGTATCGGTTTCACTAATATCAGATTAATACTCACCGTATTTGCCGCGAATAATCCCAGCAGCATTGTTATCGCAATGATGATAATCAGGATAATTCTCTCGACAGCGTTTGCCCAAATTATATCATCTATTTTTGTCATTTCTATGCCTATAAACAGCATACCGATAACATCGCCGCTGTCAGAGTCAAAAAACAGGTTGGCAATGGGTAAGAAAATCACGACCGAGAATAACCGTATTTCCGGTATAACTTTTGCCTGCATGGACAAGGGGATATGCGGGGTTATTGGAAGCCAGAAAGGTATCCACCACCCGATTTCCCGATTCGTCTTTGATGGAGGTGCTGATACGGCGGTAATTATCGCCTTCCCTGACAAAAACAGTGGCAAGTATTCCCGCGACGGAACTCAACCGGTCAACGAGTTCATAGCGATGTTCCAGAGAAACGAACTGCTCGCGGCTGACCTGTCCTACTGTGTCAGGCACGTTTTCGTCAACGAACTGCCGCCCGACTAATTTCCCGTCCCGCAGGCTTAACGCTCCGTATTCGTTGAAAATCATATCCTCAAAGAACGCCATATCGCTGGCGAGTTTATCCGTCCCCATGACCACGGCGGTTTCCATACTTGACGTCTGCACGGAACGGACGCTTATCACCGAAAATATAACTATCGCCAGAAGCAGAAAAAAGGCGGATATGCCTGATAACTTTACGAGTAGATTCATTCCTTTCTTGATGGTTTCTTTTTGTTTCATTTTTATCTATTTTTATTGTTTATTTTTATTGTTTATTTTTTACTTAATCTATTGTTTTCGCCACATGGTCACGCTTTTCAGTAGCGCTCTCGCACGCTGACGCACAACGTCCGAGCGGCTTGGCGCTGGCATTTTCACCGATAGTTTGATGATACAATCTTGTTATTTGTTCCGTATATCTCTTATTTCTATTTGGTTGCATTTTCCTTGTTACTGTCAGGTAATACCAAAGACGTTTATGGTCGCCCGTTTGAAGCAAATAGAACTCGCAAAATCTTTCTATCAGGTAGGTTTTGTCAAGTCCCCAAACATCTGTCAAGTCCGATTTTTCAAAGTACGGATTTGTATCTTTGTCTTCAAAAAAGGCGGTTGCCGCAAGTTGATACTCCAAAAATATGTCGCCGTGTTTCTCAAACGCCGATAAAACCTCCTCAAATGAAATACCCAAAATATGATAACGCCTTTGGCAGTAGACTAACTTATGGAACAAATCAAATGCCTCCTGTTCCCGACTGTCAAGTTCCCGATTGGAACGTTTGGCAAACTCATTCAACAGGTTTTGATATATCTCGCTTTCATACAGCGTTTTCAAATTTTCAACTGTCGGTTCTCTAAACATATTCTTTTTTTATACTTTCAATTTTCGATTGGGTTTACACGTAAAATGTAAAAAGCGTGGATTGTTTCCTTGTATGAGATTCAGGTTTCCACGCCTCTATGCCTAACAAGTTTTCCACGCCGCAACTGCGACGTCTACTCACTTTACTCTTGGCATAATAACCCGAACAATCGGGTTGTGGAATTGAATCTCAAGAACAAAGCAGCAATCGCTACTGTCCTGTATGTTTTTACGCTTTTTATTTTATCATTGGCTAATTGGCTAATTGGATGAATGACTGAACCTGAAACTTCAAAAGCCCTCGTTGTTTTACTAAAAAGCTCGCGGGCTTTTGTCAAAAAGCTCGCGGGCTTTTTAGTAAAAGTTCGCGGGCTTTTCGTCAAAGTATACGTAAGATTTTTAAAAAAGTTTCAAAAGTTTCATCATGAAATAATTTTTATCTCACAATCCTGCAATAATTGCTCGCAATTTGAGTATATTTGCCGGTTCTACAGAAAGTTCATCGATTCCCATTTCTACAAATGTTTTGGTCAATTTTGTATCTGCGGCAAGGCTGCCGCAGATACCGCACCAGATTCCGGCGTTGCGGGCGTTTTCGCAGGTCATTCGGATAAGGCGTATGATTGCTTCATGGCGCGGGTCGTAAAAAGCAGAAAGCGAATCGTTCTGCCGGTCTATCGCAAGCGTGTATTGCGTCAGGTCATTGGTGCCAATACTGAAAAAATCCGCTTCATTTGCAAGTATATCGCTGATCAGCGCCGCAGCAGGAGTCTCGATCATGATACCCATGGGAATATATTTGAATGGTATGTTTTCATCTGCAAGTTCATGACGAACAAGTTTTGCTGCTTCTTTTGCCTGTATCAATTCGTTGAGCGTGTTGATCATGGGAAACAAAATGGCGGCGTTTCCGAAGGCGGAAGCCCGATAGATGGCGCGCAACTGTGTTTTGAACACTTCCGGACGACTAAGGCATAAGCGGATTGCCCTCATGCCAAGCGCAGGATTTTCTTCTTCGGGCATGTTGAAGTAGGCAACTTGCTTGTCGGCGCCTATGTCTAAACTGCGAATGATAACCAAGCGGTTCTCCATCTTTTCAAGGACTTTCCGGTAGCTGTCAAATTGGGTTTTTTCATCAGGGTAATCATCCCTGCCAAGGAAAAGAAATTCGCTGCGGAAAACGCCAATTCCTTCAGCGTCACCGGCAAGAGCGGCGTCTGCGTCGGCTACGGAGCCTATGTTGGCATAGAGTTTGATGTAGCGTCCATTTTTGGTAACTGTCTGTTTTCCTCGCATTTGCTCCAATTTTTCTCTTTCAAAACATTCCAATTGCGCCTTCGTTTGCAGTTCGCCTACCGTTTCATCGTCCGCTTCAACATGCAACATTCCGGTTGCGCCGTCCAAGATTGCATCTTTACCCGATAGTTCTTCAGCGAGAGACGCGCCCAAGCCGAATATCGCCGGAATACCCATAGTACGGGCGAAAATTGCCGTGTGCGCTTCCGCCGCTCCATATCGGGAAATCAGTCCAACTGTCTTGGCGCGTTCTAATTGCGCTATTTCACCGGGGGTAAATTCATCGGCGGCGAGGATTACGGGTTCATCAGCCGCATCCTCAATTTCTATCTTTTTATTCAAAATTTCTACCACCCGTTTGGTAATGTCATCTATATCTACCGAACGGGCTTTCATGTACTCGTCGTCCATGCCGGCAAACTCCATCGCAAGACGAGAACCGGCAGTATGGACGGCATACTCGGCGCAAGTCTTTTCGTTTTTGATGATGGCTAATACAGGTTCGGTATAGTCGCTGTCTTCCAGCATCATACTGTGAATGTCAAAAAGTAGCGCATTTTCTTCGCCGATTTTTCCCGCCATTGTAGTATACAATCTATCTAATTGGCTTTGGGCAATATTTCGCGCTTCATGAAAACGCGCAATTTCCTTTTCGACGTCATCTGTAAAACGTTTTTCAACCAAAAGCGTATTTCGCTTTAGAAAACGAATCCGTCCTTTGGCAATGCCGGCGCTTACGCCCTTACCCTCTAATGTGATCATAAAATGGCGCTTCCGTTTAACATGTTGTACACTTCATCCAGTCCGGCGTTTTGGACAAGATGTATCGTATCTTCTCCGGTTTCCAGACTTTCAACAATGTTTCCCAATATATCTAAATGTTCATCACCTTTTGCGGCAATGCCCATCACAAGAAATACAAGGTTTCCGTGCCAATCAATACCTTCAGGATAGGTCAATACCACCATGCCGGCAGTGATAATATCCTTCCTGTTGTTTTCTTCCCCATGCGGGATGGCGATATAATTGCCAATCGCCGTACTGAATGTGTTATCCCGTTTGATCATTCCTGCAATATAACTTTCGTTGATATAGCCCGAATCAAGGAGCATTTGTCCGCAGCGAAGGATAACGTCTTCTCTGTCTGCTCGCGGCTGATGTAAAATGATGTTTTCCCGTTTTAATATTTTTGTCATGGCTTTCCTTTTTCAAAAAGTTACAGATTTACAGTCAGAAACTCCCGCGCCGCTTCAATGGCAGCGTCCTCGTCTTCGCCTTCGGCAGCGACCAGGATGGTCTGTCCATACTTGAGACGTAATTTCATCAGGGCAAAAAGTTTTTTGCCATCGGCGCTCTCTTCGTCCCGCTTGACGGTAACCATGCTCGTAAACTCCTGCATGTTCCGAACAAAGAGACCCGCAGGACGCGCATGTATGCCGTTTGGCGCTTTTATCGTATGTGAAAATTCTTTCATATCGGCTTTATTTTTTCAAATTATCCACTAATTTTTCGTATTCAGGGGCGTTGAGAAAATCGGCGATCAAAACGAGCCTTGCCCGTACATTTGCTTTCTGCGCCCGTTCGCCCAATTCCATATGACATATAATAATATCGGCGTCTTGGGGAATTTCGCTCACCGGTTTATGAACAACGACCACGTTCGTAATGCCAGCCGCATGAAGTTTTTTCTTGAGTTTTGCGGCTCCCAGCGCGCTTGAACCCATACCGGCATCGCAGGCAAATACTATTTTTTTTACTTCTGAACGTTCTTCTACGCTTGCCTGTATCGCTTCGGGATGAGCGTCGTTTTTTCCAAAAAATTTGAGCAACAGCATCGAAAGGACGAAACTAACCATACAGGCTATCGTTATACCGAGAATATTGGGAAGATACGCTCCTTTTGGCGTCATCATCATTTGCGCAAAAATAGAACCGGGCGCTGCGGGCGCTATAAGTCCCCCATCGAAAACTGTCAAGATGAACACGCCGGAACAACCGCCGCCAATCATCGCAAGGATCAAAATAGGATTCATCAAGACATAGGGAAAATAAATTTCGTGAATGCCGCCAAAAAAGTGAATGACTATTGCGCCGGGAGCGCTCGACTTTGCCGTGCCTTTGCCTAAAAACCAATAGGCTAAGAGCAGACCAAGTCCGGGTCCGGGATTGGATTCTATCATAAAATAAATAGAGCGTCCCATTTCCTGAGCCTGCTGCGCGCCAAGCGGCGTAAAAACGCCGTGGTTAATAGCGTTGTTCAAAAACAGCGCCTTTGCAGGTTCCATAATGATGGAGGTGAACGGAATGAGCCTGATGTCAACAAGATATGCAATACCGTTGCCCAGAGCGGTTGCGCATAGCTCGACAACAGGACCTATACCGGCAAAACATGCAAGGGCTAGGATTCCGCCGATGATCCCCGCAGAAAAGGTATTCGCCAACATTTCAAAGCCAACAGGGATTTTTGCGCCAAAAAAATCATCAAATTTTCTGATGCAATATCCGCCTAAAGGACCGGCAATCATAGCGCCCAGAAACATGGGAATTTCCGTCCCGACAATAACGCCCGCTGTGGCAATGGCGCCTACCACGCCGCCTCTTGCGCCATTCTTTCCGACGAGTCCGCCTCCGGTATAGCCGATAAGAAGGGGCAGCAGGTAAATGATCATCGGATCGACTAACGTAGCGAGCCTTTCGTTGGGCAGCCAGCCGGTGGGAATGAAAAGCGCCGCGATAAGTCCCCATGCTATAAAAGCGCCAATGTTGGGCATGACCATCCCACTTAAAACCCGTCCGAACTTTTGTATCAATTGTTTGGAACTTGTTGTGCCGATTTCTTTATATATTTTCTTGTTTTCCATACGGTTAACTTAATTGAACTCTTGAGAACTCCGAAAAGAAGTTCAAAGATACTTTTTTTTACTAAATTGTCCACGAATAAAACGAAAAACATTATTTTTAAAGCGACAAAGATTTGGATTGCAAAAAAACAAACGGCAAATCATAAAAAGACTTATCTTTGGGGCTTCTTTTTTTGAACAACCATCATGACCGAAACCACACATATTACGGCAGAAGAGCCGAAAAATTTCATATATGCCATCATTGATGAGGATATCCTGAACGGGAAAAACGGCGGGCGCGTCGTCACGCGATTTCCGCCCGAACCGAACGGTTATTTACACATCGGTCACGCCAAATCTATTTGTCTGAACTTTGGCACGGCACAAAAATACAATGGCAAATGTAACCTCCGGTTCGACGATACGAATCCTGTGAAGGAGGATATAGAATATGTAGACGCCATCAAGGAAGATATTCAATGGCTGGGATTTCAGTGGGACTCCGAGCATTATGCCTCCGACTATTTCGAACAGTTGTACCAATGGGCAATCAAGTTAATACGCAAGGGCAAAGCATACGTTTGCGACCTCTCGCAGGCAGATATTGCCCGCGACCGCGGCGCTCCGCAAAATTCTGCCCAGCCAAGCCCGTACCGTGATCGCACAGTGGAAGAGAATCTCGATCTATTCGAGCGAATGTATCAGGGCGAATTCCCCGACGGAAGCAGAACGTTACGCGCCAAAATCGACCTGTCGTCGCCCAACATGCACATGCGCGATCCGGTGCTGTACCGTATTCTTCACGCCGATCATCACCGAACGGGCGACAAATGGCGCATCTATCCGATGTACGACTACGCGCATGGTCAAAGCGATTCCATCGAAGGAATAACGCACTCCATTTGCACGTTGGAGTTTGAAGTGCATCGTCCGCTTTACGACTGGTTCATCAAAGAGTTGGAAATACATGCCCCGCAACAGATCGAGTTTGCGCGCCTGAACATTGACTATACCGTGATGAGTAAGCGTAAATTGCTTGATTTGGTGAAAAACAATCATGTGGCAGGATGGGACGACCCGCGCCTGCCCACCATTTGCGGATTGCGCCGTCGCGGCTATACGCCCGAATCCATTCGTCATTTTGCCGAAAAGATTGGCATTGCCAAACGCGACAACATGATTGAACTGTCGCTATTGGAATTTTGCGTCCGCGAAGACCTGAACAAGAGGGCTGCCCGTATGATGGGCGTACTCAATCCGCTGAAAATAGTCGTCACTAATTTCCCCGAAGGCAAGGTGGATATGCTCGAAGCCATCAACAATCCGGAAGACGAAACGATGGGAACACGACAGGTACCCTTTACCAATGAAATTTATATCGAACGCGACGATTTCATGGAAAACCCGCCAAAGAAATATTTCCGGCTATCTCCCGGCGCCGAAGTTCGCTTGCGCTATGCTTACCTGATAACCTGCAACGAAGTGATCAAAGATGATTCCGGTTCAATTATTGAATTGCGTTGCACTTGCGATCTTGCCTCGCGCGGCGGACAAGCGCCGGATGGCAGAAAGGTAAAAGGCGCCATTCACTGGGTATCCGCGCAACATGCAGTTCCCGCCGAAGTACGCCTCTACGACCGACTTTTTACCAAGCCCAATCCTGACGACGTCCCCGAAGGGTTTGATTTCAAACTCAGCCTGAACCCCGAATCGTTGAAAACGGTTACTGCGATGGTAGAACCGGCGTTGAAAGACGCGCGACATGGATCATCTTACCAGTTCGAGCGATTAGGGTATTTTTGCGTTGACCCCGATACTACAGATAAACAATTGGTTTTCAATCGAACAGTTACGTTGAAAGATTCGTGGACGAAACAAAATAATACATGAAACCGCGTAACACGTTGATATTTATCATCATTGTCTTTGTCTCTTTGGGCGGGGCTTGTTTTCTGTTCCCAAAGGAAGGCATTGACATCGGGATGAGGAAGTTGTATTTGCCGGATCTTGAAGAGGTCATATTTGGCAGTAACGCTCGTTCGCAATTGGCGCTGGAGCATCTGCAAGCGATTGAAGAAGAACTTCGATTGCAACGACAGCGCGATTCGCTCTATACCGATTCGCTTTCACAGTATATCAGATTTTTTGAAAAAAGTCCAACGCGGATTGATTTGCCCAACAATGATTTTGATTTTTTCAATGATTTTTTTGCGGATTTGGACAGCTGTAGTGAACGTGGGGAAATAGTCAGGATTTTTCATTACGGCGATTCACAAATTGAAGCCGACCGGATAACAGGTTACATCCGCCAACAGTTGCAGGAAAAATTTGGCGGCAACGGACCCGGTTTATTGCCGGCTGTGCAGCCCATTCCTGCTTTTTCGGTGGGACAAACTGCCTCAGAAAATATAGAACGCTATATCGTTGCGGGGATGCACCAAAACAGGGCGTCGCATAACCGATATGGCGTGATGGGGCAATTCGGCGAGGTGTATGAAGATAGTCATATCTTTGTCAATGCCCGAAGAACCGCTTACGAAAATGTCAAGGAATTTCAAACTATCCGTTTATTTGTGGGACGCGATACCAATTTCATGGCGCGTTTGACTGTTCAAGGTAGAGCGGCAGAGCAGGCAACCGTAACCGGCGACACATCGTCGGTAAAACTCTTTACATGGCAATTGCCTGCCCCAGTAAGCAGTTTTTCGCTGCATACGTCGGGTTCATGCGAAATATACGGAATTGCCGTAGATGGAACTTCAGGCGTGGCGGTTGACAATATTCCGTTCAGAGGTAGTCAGGGCACGTTTTTCAATACCATAGACCAGACTGTAATGACTTCCATGTTGCAACATTTGAACACACGATTGATCATCATGCAATTTGGTGGAAATGCCGTGCCTGTTTTTTCAAGTCAAACCTCCATTGACAATTATTGCAATGGTTTATCGAGACAGATTGCCTTTTTGCAAAATATTTGTCCGCATGTGAAAATTCTACTCATCAGCCCCTCGGATATGTCCACCAAAATTGACGGTCAGTTGACCTCCTTTCCCATGCTGGCGCCCTTGATTGAATCCATGAAAGAGGCTGCATTACAAGCCGGCGCTGCTTTTTGGAATATGTATGAAGTCATGGGCGGACACAACTCCATGATTGAATGGGTCAACCATTCGCCGGCATTAGCGGCGCCGGATTATATCCATTTTACCTCAAGAGGAGTGGAACGCATTGCCGCGCTCTTTTCTGAAACACTAATGACGTACTATGATTATTACCGTTTTGTCACCATCAATAAAGAAGAAGTAACATGCGAAAATTCGCCATCGCCGGATTATTAATTATCTTTTGCTTGCCCAAGCAGGCGCAACGCTCAAAATCGGATATCCATACCGTTGACATCCCCCAGTACCGGTTTATGGATTACAATTACCACACGATTCAGGTTCCGGGAAAAGATTCCACACGCCTCAACCGTTTTTTTCAAAAGACAGACACATTGATAGAAACAGGAAAGGGAGCAATTAACATTTTGCACATTGGCGGCTCTCACGTTCAGGCGGATATGATGTCGCACAAAATACGCCAAAATTTAGATATGATGAACGGCGAATTTATGACGCCGCGCGGATTCATTTTTCCGTATTCCGTTGCCAAAACAAATAATCCTTCCAATTACAGGGTAAGATATTCAGGCAAATGGAGCAGTGTCAGAAATGTTCAGGCAAATAGAAAAATGCCCTTGGGAGTGAGCGGGATAGCCGTTTACACCCAAGACCCATTGGCGACAATCAATATTTCGCTCAATACGGATGAAAGCCGGCGCTGGGAATTTACGCGGCTCCGTCTGCTGGGTTATGAACAGGACGGCAGCGATGGCGTAACACCCGTCCTCTATCACCACAACGATACATTGAAAGCATATTTCGATGTGGATTCAAAAACATACCTTTTTGATATGCCCGAACCGGTTGATTCATTCATTATAGGCTTCCTTCAAACAGGGAGAGTTGCGCGTACATTTGTCGTTCACGGTTTTATTCCCGAAAAGGAAACGCCGGGGATCATGTATCATGCCATTGGCGTAAATGGCGCTTCGGTGCCTTCTTATTTGGGAAGCGAATATTTTGAAGAAGAATTGCATTTGTTGAAACCTGACCTGATGATTTTTGGCATTGGGATTAACGATGCCGCATCGAGGGATTTCACGGAAACATCATTTTACAATAATTACAATGCGTTGATTGAGAAAATTTTACGTGTAAATCCTGATTGCGCCTTTATCTTCATTACCAACAACGATTCGTTCAGGAGAATCTCGCGCAACAATTATCGGGTCAATCCCAATGGCGCCAATGCCCGAAAAGTTTTTTACCGCTTGGCGGAAGAACATCAGGCGGGCGTTTTTGATTTATTTTCGCTCATGGGCGGATTAAGTTCCATGCGACAGTGGCAAACAGCCGGTTTGGCGCGCGTTGACAAGGTGCATTTCACTAAAACCGGCTATGAACTGATTGGCGATATGCTGTACAATGCTTTGGTCGAATATTATCAATCGAGATGAAAGAACTTTTCACATTTGACGCATCAACCCCGCTTCTGTTCACACGGGTTTATTTTTGGATTTTCTTCACGGCAGTGTTTTTTGGATTGGCATTGTTGCAAAGAAAAATAGCATGGCGCAACGCTTTTCTTTGTTTCGCAAGTCTGTTTTTTTACTACAAGACAAGCGGGCTTTTCGTCCTCATTTTGTTCTTTACCACAATTTTTAATTTTTATCAGGGAAAATTTATTGCGCGGGCAAATTCGGAACAACGACGAAAAATACATTTATGGATAGGTTTGATAGTCAATTTGTTTTTTCTCTGTTACTTCAAATATGCGTATTTTGTGACCGACGCGCTCAACCAACTGTTTGGCTTGAACTTGCGCATTTTCGACGCTTTCGCATGGATTGGGAACGTAATCGAAGGGAAGCAACGATTTGATGTTGCTCTCATTTTGTTGCCGGTGGGGATTTCTTTTTATACTTTTCAGAATATCAGTTATATAGTAGATGTTTTCCGCAAACGGGTCGAGCCGGTAAAAAAAATCTGGGATTTCGGTTTTTATGCTACCTTTTTTCCGGGCTTAGTGGCAGGACCAATTGTTCGCGCCCACGAGTTCATTCCACAAATTTACAAGCCCTATTTTTTGGGAAGAAAACAGTTTGGCATAGCGATTTTTTGGATACTCAACGGTTTAGCCAAAAAGATTATCTTGAGCGACTATATTGCCGTCAATTTTGTAGACAGAATATTCGAAAATCCGATGATGTATTCCGGGTTTGAGAATTTGGTGGCGCTGTTTGGCTATTCGTTACAGGTTTATGCAGATTTTTCGGGCTATACCGATATTGCGATTGGCGTGGCGATGATGATGGGATTTTATTTGCCCAAAAATTTCAACTCGCCTTATAAGGCAACCAATCCGGGCGATTTTTGGAAACGTTGGCACATTTCGCTGTCTCGCTGGTTGAAGGATTATTTGTATATTCCGTTAGGCGGAAATCGCAGCGCCGGATTGGCAAGTTATTCCATCATGATAACCATCTGCCTGATAGCCGGTATCCTTTCGGGAACTGTTTGGGTCGGGGTCGTTATATTTTTGGCAATAGTTGTCATTGCTTACTTGCTAAACGCCTATCCGCAAACAGGAAAAACAATCAACGCCCATCTGAATTTGATGAATACCATGCTGATAGGCGGCTTGTGGCATGGCGCAAGTTGGAATTTCGTGATTTGGGGCGGACTAAACGGAGTTGGTATTGTCATCTACAAATTCTGGAAAAATTGGAATTGGCGCGCGCGATTGTTGGTTCTTTTGGCGGGTACAGTTTTTTTTATTTCAATGAGCATGGCGTTTTCTTCACCTGTTCTGAATATAGCCGCTGTATGGTTGTCCATTATTTTGACGGGTACTGTTATTCAATGGATAATGGAGCGCGGAAAGTGGAAAATGAAAAACATGTACAATGCTATTGCGGTTGTACAGACTTTCGTTTTTATTACCTTTACCCGATTGTTTTTCCGTTCCGGCTCCAATTTAGACCCTGTAGAAGCAAATCAAACGGCGTGGAATACGGCTAAAAACATGGTCAATCGAATTGGTAGCGCATGGGATGTTTCGCAAATGAGCAGTATGGTTTACGAATATCGTCAGGTTTTTTCGCTGATTGTTCTGGGAATGATCATTCATTGGCTGCCCGACAACTTCAAGCGTCGCTACCGCCTGCTGTTTGCTCAAATGCCGCTTCCGGCTATGGCGGTGTTTATCATCATCACCGTTTTCATCATCTACCAATTTGTAACTGCCGATTTGCAGGCGTTTATTTATTTTCAATTTTAAAAAGCGAAAAATTTCCTGAATGTAGATTATTTGTTTATTTTTGCGCCATCAAAAAATTTAAGCCATCTGTCAGAAAGAATGACCTTGTCGGACGCCATTCAGGAAATCCTTGCATCGTATCGTTCGTTGACGCTTGAAAAAGCGGAAGCGGTGAAGTTAATGCACCGGATTGATACCAAGTACATTGTCACAGTTGATGATGCCATACGTCTATTGCAGGACGTCCGGGAAGATTACCACGTGCTTGAAATTGCATCACAACGGACAGGGATTTATTCGTCAACATATTATGATACAAATGACCGACAAATGTTCTACTCCCACGTAACAGGTCGGTTTCCACGATATAAAGTCCGCGAACGCACCTATTCGCAAAACGGGCTGAAATTTTTTGAAGTCAAGCAAAAGTGCAATAAAGGTCGGACTTCCAAACGAAGAATTTCCATTGCGGAAAACAGCGCTGAAGCGAACGATTGGATACCCCAAAAAACGCCCTTCAGCGCCGACGAACTGATACCCTCTCTTATGAATAGTTTTGAGCGTATTACCCTTATCAATAACGAATTAACTGAAAGGGTTACGCTTGATTTCAACCTGCATTTTCGTTCGCCCGCCGGTGTTACAACGCCGGTTTATGACCGTGTTGCGATTGTTGAACTGAAACAGAATAAAACAGCCGGATCGTCCATCAAGGAATATCTGCGCAGCAAAAGTATCCGCCCCGGAGGCGGGCGCCAGCACTGCACAGGAATACTCCTCACTCA
>Ga0099364_10010000_pt1 | contig 13113 bp, 9 predicted proteins | sample TergutTh196P3_FD_73070 | JGI IMG/M metagenome (GOLD analysis project Ga0099364, IMG submission 73070) | Microcerotermes parvus P3 segment gut microbial communities from Pointe-Noire, Republic of the Congo - Th196 P3 | ecosystem: Host-associated > Arthropoda: Insects > Digestive system > Gut ...
CTTTTTTTTATTAAAAAAACATCCTACATGTTTCGATCTTATTGATCATCATCAGGGATTCCTTCCTTGTTGAGCTGCTTCCATTTGACCATTAAATTACTTAAAATGTTTAGATATAAAAATGTAATGTTGATAAAATGTTGATAAAAACGGTGTTGCTATGTGGCAGCATATATTTGAGTTTTTGTGGTGCGTTCTGCTTGCGGTGTGAGCTGTGTGAATGTTTACCAAGGAGTGTAAACATTCACACAGCTCACACCGCAAGCAGAACGCACCACAAAAACTCAAATATATGCTGCCACATAACAACACCGTTTTTATCAACATTACATTTTTATATCTAAACATTTTAAGTAATCTAATGGTCAAATGGAAGCAGCTCAACAAGGAAGGAATCCCTGATGATGATCAATAAGATCGAAACATGTAGGATGTTTTTTTAATAAAAAAAGTTCTAAGTGATTTTAGTGTAACTTAAAACGAGTGCATAAGTTGGTATGAGTGAAACAATTGTGATAAAAATGCACGCTGAAACAGTGAAATTTAAAAAAAAAAATTCCAATTAAGCTTCCTACATTTAGACGTAGGTATACAACATATATTGCAATAATCAACATTTACTCATCATGTGTGAATACAAATGCTAAGAGTATAGTGTGTCATAAGAGTTCTGTATGCTGTGGATTTCCCAAATACAAACCAATAAAACTTCCAATAAACAACCACTAGTATGCACTGCCTTATATCCCAGACACACAACAAGATGTTCCACAAAGTACAGGCAGTAGGTATCAAATGTATCACGTTTCACATGTCAGACAAATTAAAATTTGGACATATAGGACGCGTGTACGGAAAGTAAAGTTACAACACGCGTAGGTCGATAAAGACATTTTTAATGCTTATTACGGCAACACTTCCGTCGACCTTGATCCTTTACCTGTGAGCTGTTCTCTTTTGACAGTGGTAGAACCGCCTTTGTTTGAGTGAGACGTGTTTGAAACTGCAGCACCGATCCAAAGTCCCGCCAAAAGCAAGGAACGTTCCGTCATAGGATTGCTTAACGCAAAGGGTGAGCGTCCAGCGGAAATTCACAAACAAATTGTTGCTGTTTATGGTAACGTTATGAATCGGCAAAATGTGACGAAATGGTTCCGTGAATTCTCCGAAGGAAGGAATGATGTTCACGACGAACAAAGAAGCGTCAGGCCATTTTTGATAGAATGAGAAGGAAACCTGACTGCATAATTCGAACTGCCTTCCGAGAAATTTCACGTGACGGATGAAGGAAAGACCCCTTGCAAGTTTAATGGGCACGAAAGAAACATGCGTCAGCGACATCTCACAGCTGTCATCACCGAACTAATAGTACGTACTTCCATAGTCGGACCAACAGGTGTCAGTACGTGCGGTAGTTACACGGACACATTTCGTGCGCTGAGCGGCCATCTTTCTTACATGTCTTTGTGAGAAGGTAGGTTGTAAACACAGGTCGTCGCAATTTCATTTTTGTACCTTCTGGAATTCATTGCGTTCTTTAAATTTGGTACTGAAGTGTTGAGCGAATCATGTTACTTTTATAAATTTATGTATATATAAATATCTGTATGAACGTTGCGTTCTTTGCAGGATTTTCCTGGCTTGACCACGTGCCTCATTGCTTTTCCGAGACGCTGAAATTATTTGTATTGTGGTATTTGGGGTTGTGTTGTGAACGGTAAGTTTGCTACGTATGTCTTCACCGTAATCTAAATTGTGTTACATATGTAATTATACGAGTGCTGCATTCCTTTCGGGATATAACGCGTCTGTGCCACGTGCTGTGTGAAGTGCATTTGTGTGTGACGGTAAGATCAGTTTCATTGTGGAAGTTTGGTTTTTATTGTGAATGTTATGTTTGTAATGCATGTGTTGAACGTAACCTAAACCATTTTATTTTGTATTTATTTATGCAAGTTTGTGTTGTGTTTGCAGTGCACAATGGTTAAGTGTTATGCTGTGGGGTGCACGACCTCCAACAGAGATACAGCAGGGGTTCTTTTCAGGTTTCCCAAGGATGCAGAGCGGTATGTTCGTGATCTTATGCAACACAATTTTTAAATACTGTAATTTTAACAGATACGTATATATATTCACGTGTGGTCCGTACATCCAAACATTTTTAGTCTGACCATTTATGCCAAGGAACCGAAACATTAATCATTCAGTATGATTTGTTCTGTATTCCAAACCCCTTGATTTAAAATGCATGAAATGGCTTAAGAGTACATTATGCTGTGATTGTTATACTAAAATTAATTTATTCTTTTACAGTGCTTAATTATGGGCCGAAAAGATTGGACAGCCCTGCAGTATTGAGGATGCCAGAACCCTGAATGTGAAGTTTGTATGCAGAAATCACTTTTTGGGGACAGACTTCACAACGCCTGAAAAGACGCGACTGAACAGAGGTGCAGTGCCATGTAGTTCAGACTCTTCTTCACCAACACCACAGCTTCCTGATTCCGCACTCACAGATTTGAAGTCATTACCCTCACTTTTATCTCCCCAGAAGAACCTTCATGTCCAGCCACCCAAGAGAACCTATGGCAGGTTACCTACGTCCTCATCCTCTATTCAGACACCTCTTTCTGTCCTTGAATACAGTCCATCCACTTCTTCTCAAATCTGTGCAGTCAAGTCCATACCACCACCAGCCAGCATGTTTGCAGTTGAAGACATCTCCTGTCCCTTAAACTTAAATGCTTCTGATGGGGAATTCAGGCGCATCAATAGTCCGAATCCCTCCTCGAAGCCTAGAGCAAGACACTCATTATTAAGGGAACTGAATTTGGCCAGAGTATCGGAGTTTACACCAAAGGAAAAATTGCTTTATGATAAGATTCGTAATAAGGAGAGTGCGCTCTGTAAATTAAGAAGGAAGTGTAGGCGAAATTTGAAATTTATGATGAGGAAGTAAATACATTGACGGCGGACATTTCAACTTCTTTGAATGCAGAGGGAATCAGGTTATTGAAGGGTATTTTTAGGAATAGTAAGCGTAAGCCAAAGGGCAGGAGGTGGAACTTCAAAGACAAAATGTTGGCTTTGTCCCTTTTTAAACACAGCCCAAAATCCTACTCCTTCCTGCGATTACTGCTCCCTCTTCCTTCTAGACGCACCTTGCAATCCGTACTCAGTACTGTTCACTTTGCAGCAGGCATCAATGCCCATGTGTTCGGTGCACTCCAGCACTCTCTGCAGAAAATGTCTGATAGAGACCGGTACTGTTGTCTCTTGTTTGATGAAATGTCAATCAGAGAGAATGTCCGTTTCAATCAGAAGCTTGACTGTATTGAGGGTTTTGAGGACTATGGAAAAGAGAGGACTCGCTTTCGTGCAAATCATGCTCTACTTTTCATGGTCCGTGGTCTGCATCGAAAGTGGAAGCAACCAGTTGCTTACTACTTCATACGTGGCAGCACTAAGTCTGACCTCTTGAAGAGGTTCTTGGAGGAGGTTCTTGGCGCATGCCAGGATGCTGGCCTGCATGTTGTTGCCACTGTATGTGACATGGGTGCCAACAATGTCAGGGCTTTGAAACAGTTGGGTGCTACCAAACGGAAGCCATTCTTCAAGTTTCAGAACCAGGAGATTGTGACTGTGTATGATCCTCCACACCTCCTGAAGTGCACCAGGAACCTTTTCCTGAAATATGATGTGCAGTTTGAGTCTGAGCTCATGCACAACCGGCGTCCTGTCACTGCAAAGTGGGAACACATTTCACATGTGTACGAATTGGACCAACAGAATCTTATGTGCTCTTGTTGCAAGCTCACACAAGCCCATCTGAAACCTGTGGCACAACATGCAATGAAAGTCAGCTTGGCTGCTCAGGTGATGAGTCACACTGTAGCAGCAACTCTAAACACTGTTGCTTCTCAAGGTAAGGAACACTGCTCTGCCTTCATTGTTTTGCAGTAAGAAGTAAAGTGACATATACAAATTTAACCTACTTAGTATGACAATATTCCTTTCTGACTTTACCATGACCATGAATTTTACCACAATGTAGTTTTCTTTTATGTTTGTTTCAGGAACCGTCAGTGCTGACTATGTTGCAACTGGCGTGTTTGTGGGTGAGGTTGATCAACTGTTTGACAGTTTCAATAGCACCAGGCATGCGCCTCCACATAAAAAATTGCTTCGCCCACTTAGCAGTGACAGTCCTCATATGGGTTACTGGGACAAGGCATTCACCGGGGTAAGTAGCTGGATCTTCCTCAAGGATGGTAAACCTGCCTTTAATAAACCTCCTCCATCACAAAATGGGTGGCTGATTAGTATTCGCGCTGTCCGGCATGTGTGGAGGATGTTGAAAAGGGCAGGTTTCAAGTACCTTGAGACCCGAAACCTCAATCAGGATCCCCTTGAGAACACATTTGGTGTTATTCGTTTGCACTGTGGTTCAAACAGTAACCCAACTGTGGGACAGTTTGTAGATGCCCTGAAGACTAGTATCATCAATGGCCTTGCTTTTAGAGATCTGACGAACACTAACTGTGAGGATGATAAGACTGAACTTCTTGACAATCTACATTCATTCTTAGAGGAATCTGATGCTTCTCTACCACATACATCCACAAATCATGGTACTGGAACAGATGGTGCTGTTTCTATTCATGTTGCGGAGCAAGTGCAGGAGGAGGAGGTGCTCAGTTGCGACATGAAACTCTTGTCAGTAGCATATGTCAGTGGTTTCATTGCCAGACGTGTGCTACGTGGCATCAACTGTGATGACTGTACAACATGTCTCACATCCCCAATGTTGTTTCCAACCAATGCTTTCATATATTTCAAAGAGTACGAGGAAGACAAACAGTCGCTAACCTATCCTTCCGAGAAGCTGGTAGAGACTGTAGGTGCTTCTATATCTCTTCTGGAGTCTATGATGGCAGAGGATGCTCACATGGGGTCAGTTGAAGAGAAGATTACAGTTGCCATCAAGGAGACAGTTGATTTTGGATGGATTGGGTCGTCTGGTTGTTCGCTGCACAGCCAAAAAATAGTAGATGGTATTGTGAGAGGTGTCACAAGAATTGCTATTCCATGGTGGTGCAAGCGAAAAAACAGATCGTTGAATGAAGATAGTAGGCGGAGGGCTGCAAAGAGGAAGTTGAAAATCCTGTCACACAAGTAAGTCAGTAGAAAAGTAATGCGTCTTTGTTTTTTCCCTTTATTTAAAATATCTGTAATTTTCAAATAGTTATGTAATTTGTTGTCAATGTTGAATTATTTTCATAAGAAATTATAGTTCCTAAATAGTTGAACAAATTTACTTGTTCTATAATTTTGTTCTCTATTACAGTTTTAGTTCTTACTGGATCTCGTCGTTTAAATGCCATGGATTTTTTTGAACACTTTCTTTCCTGTAACTTATTCTTCCAACTTCGTCACACAACCTAGAATTTTGCACTTTCATATTCCCCCCCCCACCGAAGGTATCCATACTTTGACGTAGTGGTGGGGCTTGCGTGGTCAAATGATCCTGAGAGCTATGCTGGCGGTAGCATAGCTACTGGTAGGGTCTCCCATGCCAGACAGGTCAAGGTGATGACCCAGACTAAATGGGATGCCCTGGTCCTCCAGGTTGGGGGTTGGGCATGGGGCTGACAACCCCACCCCATAAAAAATGTATACCTTGAAAACCTTCTGAAGCCTGAAACCGGATGGAAACAATGGAGACAACCCAGCATGAACAATGATTTGCAAGTATAAGGTATTGGATATGTAAGTCACAGGACCATGAACACAGAGGGCAATTGTGGAAGAGTAGAGTATGTGAGTGAAGAAAATGAATTGTTATTGTTTAAGGAGGAATCATAATATGTACATGTGTTTAAATGTTCTTAATACAAATATCTGTGATTGAAAGACGTTTCTCATTCCTGATATTCCTAGATCACCTGTTCTTAATCATTAGGAATATTGCATTGTCTGTACCATATTCCAGTAAATTTTAGTAAGGAGAGTATGGAAAGTTACTTAACCAGTACACATTTTTGTTCTGCATATGGAGAAGTCACTCTGCAGTGTCAGTATCTCACATTTATGAATGGTTCCGATGATGGTGAATTGAGTCATGAAATTTCATTTGCATACCATTCATTTGGCATAATTTTATATTGTAGTTACTGACACCCGTCAGTAATATGTGTCCTGTGTACTGACTGCATTTTGGTGCTGACTGTTGCATTATCTTCCTACCTTACACATCTTGCCATTCGTACGTGGTTGTATTCATTGCATAGAAATGCATATCAAAAGTGCAACAGGGGAAAAAATCAGTAGAGAATAAGGAAACGTGTGCATATAATACAGGATACTATGAATGGCTATGTGTTAGGCACTGAGGATAATGCAATAGTTGGCAGTACGCGTAGGTGGTTTTGTAAGTACAAGAAAGTACTTGAGGTTGGATAGTAGTCAGTTTCGTTGCCAATTTTCAACATTGACTTACCAATCTATAGACTAGATGATAGATGATCTGTGCTTCTGACAGTGTTTACCTGACTGTCCACGTAGCCAGTTCCCAGAACTTTATTCTGTCCCGCTGTTTTTAATTCTGTCATGGCAAAACGTCTAGCATTGCTACACACCTGGCTCCATCATGTTGAGTTGTCCTATTCTTTTCATACTCAAACTTCCCCAAGTACATAAAACCTATCACTCAAACACCCGATAACGCTGGACAACAGATGTGCAGAATTATTTACAAATTAAGTGTAATTTGAGTAACAAGAAGTAAGAATGGCACAGTTTGTCGTGTGATTTACCGAGAGATCAGACAACAGCTGAATTTGTCACTGTATTGGTTCTGGAGTCTTGACACAACTTGAAAGCACATGTGGGCGGATATTTAAACTACAGACTGCTTCAGGCCAAAGTATCGTATTTCGCGGATTGTAATAACATTATTTAGACCTATGTAAATATTATACTTTAATTACGTATGAACAAGTACGTAATGACCTGTTGCATAAATTTGTGTCTTAATTTATTGTAAAAACTGACCTATTATTTTAAATCGCTATGGCGCGAATTCAGTGAACACCGAAATGTTATTAAATAAATTGTTATTACAAAGCACAGACTTTTATGATACGTCTGGTAACATTTAACAAATTACGTAAGAAATTACAAAATAGTGTAACCATTAAACCAATATATTCATTCTTAAAGTGGAAACTAAAACACGTAACTGAACTGCAAAAACAAAAGGGGCTTAAATGTGGTAAGTGAAGTGAAGTGAAGGGAATTTGAAGTGCGAGAAAATCAAGTATATACGGGCAGAAGTGTAGGAAATTGTTTAGTGAAGTGAAGTGAAGGGATTTTGAAGTACGGGGGAAATCGATTATTTCCAAGAACAGAAGTGAAGTGAAGGGAATTTGAAGTGGGACGAAGATCAGCTAAATGTGGTGAAGGGAAGGGAATTAAGGCGGGGTGGGATGTGAAGTTTATTTAGGAGTAGTGAGGTGGAGTGGGGTGTAGGTCTTGGTGAAATGTGTGTAACTGAGTGCTGTATAGAGTGGTTTAGTGACTGTTTGGTATACCGAGTGGTTTTTAATACTGATTCGTTCACTTTAGGTTCTACTTGTTTCTGAGTCCTAATAGTGTATAATATGTGTTCTGGATTTTGTTTGTAATTTTAAATATTTGGGTTTGACTTGTGTGCTGTATGTTATTGTGTGATGTGTGAAATTTTATTGTATTATACTGTACAGTATTGTATTACACTGTATTGTATTGTCCTTTCTTGCATTGTAGCACACTGCCACTGGGTATAAACCCATTTGCAGTTAATAATAATAATAATAATAGTAATAATAAAGTTATTTTAGGGTTTGCAATGCATATTAAATAAAGTGCCCTTTTAAAAATTGGTTAGTTTACCTTTCCAGTACCCTTACTCACTCAGTCCACGGAGCAGAGTCCTTCTTGAGAAGTTAACCGGTCTTCAACTAGTCAAGAAATTCCACGCATTTTATGGAACCCGAAGGTTTATTATCGCCTTCACAAGTGCCCTCCACCTGTCCCTATTCTGAGCCAGATCCAGTCCATACCCTCACATCCCACTTCCTGAAGATCCATCTTAATATAATCCTCCCATCAACACCTGGATCTTGCAAGTGGTCTCTTTCTCTCAGGTTTCTCCACTAAGCCCTGTATGCATCTCTACTCTCCCCAATATGTGCTAAATATCTCACCCATTTCTAATACCCTACTTACGATTTATGACAAATACAACAAGAGATGAACTGTACAAGTTTTTATGTTTATTTGCGACAAGTTTAAGGCGTTTCGCTTCTTGTATGCGAAGAATTTCTCTTTCACAGGAACTAAATTTCAAACATATTTCTTCAAAATGTCTTCCTAGTGTTCATAAGTTACAGAAACTCGCTGTTTGCTTCAATTTGTGCTCACTGTAGACCGCTGTCCGGGACGGGGGGTTCTTAAATTTGTAGCACCCACAGAAGTATAGAAGTATGCACGATCCTACAGTACACAAAGGGCGAGATGCAGGAAGGGAGCTGATTGGTGTGGTCACCCCGGGTCACCAGATTCCAATGCTTGGCAAAATGAGCAGCAAAATAATTAGGTTGAATGGAAACAATTGATTTTGTGCTCTTAACGAATTTTAAATTACTGAACCAAAATAAAGTAAAAAATAACTGTGAGTTTCAAAGTTCGTAATTTCTGTTAGGAGCGACCGTTGTGATTATTTGCTGAGGGTGCAAAAAAACTAGCTAGGCCACTGCAGTGCACCGAGGGCGGCGCCATAAAGAATTAATGATCCGTACGTTGCTCCGATTCTCTATTAAATCATTCGAATTTTTCATTGACATAATCCTTCCGGTCGCATTATGGTCATGGGGTCGATTCAGCCTCTAACAGAAATGAGTACCAGGTATATTTCCTGAAGGATAAAGGCGGCCGTAGCGTAAATCAGACTTTATCACCTTCACGTACCTACTTTATTGAAATCTGGGAACCTCAACCTCCTGGAACCCTCAAGGCCAGTCCAGGAATTGTTTTGCACAGCGCCCTGAGTCCGGCATTGAACAGTTCACATTAGGCTATAATTCACGTATACTTTCCTTAACTGAGCAAGCTTGCAGAGAGGAATGTGTTTCTTACAATCATGAAAATGAATCGTTCATTCTCTCAACAGCTGTCTTTTGAATAATCGCGACTTAATTTTGAAGAATTTCAATTTTTTCATCTCAAATCCTAAGTCCAATTTTTCTTGAAATGATAAATGACGTCCATTTAAATAACATGTAACCTCGCTAAAGAAATAGATCATTGTTCGAATTCTTTTCGTGCATCTCTGGGTAGTTTCGTTGAGTGGTGGAAAGAAAAAATTGCAAGGGAACTTCTGTGTTTTTCGCCCATCAACAATAACTCAGTATGAAAAGATAATACTTAGCTGTCACATCAAAGCCTGTTTTAAGACACTGTTACATAATTAGTGCCAGTGGATATTCACATAACTTATATTACGGTCTAATGCACAGTCGTTGTTGATAGCTGAAAAAATATAAAGAGCAGCTCTCGTGTTACAACTTAGTTATATTCCGTAATATTTGTAACTTGCAAATAATTGGGATTAAATGTGTTGTTTGTAAAAAGGAAACAAATTTAAAATGAATTAACAGACGAATCTAACAGGAAGTCCAGTTTTATTTTCACTTATTTTGGAACTACGACAGATTTTATTTCAGCTAATTGAGTTTGAAATAATACCTTTTTTTCAGGGACCCGGACACTGCTGAGTCAACCGCCTCTGGGCTGGGGAAAATTTTTTCAATGGCAGCAAGTTTAAGGGATTTAACAATGTCTGTATTTATTGCCAGAGCGAATACAGCTCCTAGAACATTACGTATTTATTTGTCATAGATGAGAAATGAACACACAGAGCTCTTAAGATTTGTGTTCGCTGTGACAATAAATACAGACTTTCATTTAAAAACGCAATTGGACGACGATACCAAAAAAGAAACAAGATTTTTAGGCTGGGCTCTAACAAAGTTAGGAAATTCAGGATTTCAAAACCTCCATATTCTATAACTTGGTCCGTGAGCTTTACAGTCTCAGTACTTCTGGATAAATGAAATCTATGTAAGTGACACTCTAAAATGTGATATTCTCACTTTAAAAAAACACACCTCTTCTCCGTCACAAACACGAGTTCCCCATTGCTTTTTCGGACATTATCAATGCCTGCTCTGAAAATCGGGACACTCGGTGGCGCAGTTGGTTGAGGTCCTGTGCTACAAGCCCGAAGGTCGCGGGTTCGATTACCGATGGTGTCTTTGGAATTTTTCATTGACATAGTACTTCCGGCTATGGGGTTGACTCAGCTTCTAACAGAAATGAGTACCACGAATATTTTCTGGGGGGTAAAGGCAGCCGGTGCGTAGGGCTGACATCCTTACCACCTTCATGTTCATACTGTCTTGAAATCTGGCAGCCTCAACCCCTCTGAAACCCTCAGGGCCTTGCAGGGTTTGCTTTATATTTTGTTCTGGAAATCATGTCAAATGGACAAACATTGTGTGGGATAAAAGTAGAGCTTGCAATGTTCAGCACGTGTACTAATGGTTATTACCCCTTTCCTTTAGAGATATTAACGTCAGAACATCGCACAAATTATTATGACCTTCCAGGTGCCTTTAACCTAACTAACAGGTAACTATATTGCGCGTGTCGCAAATCCTTCCATACCTAAGTAAAGTTCTGAGAACAAGGGACAACAAATTAGCGAGTTTGTTGGCAACAGCTCCGTCTGAGGGCATTATAAGTCCAGTAATGTATTCCGAACTGATATTCGTCTTACTGACATAGACCTATTCCAGAGACTGGACCTCTGCTGTCAAAGTCGGTGGGGAATATCGTGATGCTTATTTGAAAAAGTTTATAATGTTTCAACGGCTTTATCAGCTAAAGCTGTTAAATTTACAGGTTAATGTGCTTAATTATTTTGTAAAACAGGCCAGATATTTAATCTCGGCCCTGCAGAATAACTACATTGCTTTTATTTCTAACTTCCTTCACTCGTCACAAGAATATAATGGAAATGTAGGCACATGTCAAACGGGATTTACTGTGACAGTTACACTGGATGCTGCACATTCCGAGCTAGTGACAATGCCGTTAAATACAGGGTGATTCAGGGGAGGGTTCAATATTGTGCAAGATAATAGTATCGGTCACTGTGAGAAAGACAGGCCATGCGATCATGTATGTAAATTTGAATGGTTACCGAGACACAAATGTTCGAAATTACAAACACAAAAGCATCGTGAAAGGTAATAAAGAAAGACGAATTCCTTTATGTTAATTGTATTTTAATTTTAACTTAATGTTTAAAAGACAAATCCGTTACAGATCACAAGAAATATTCGCAAATCCCACCGTCAACCTCAGTGCACTTTGAAACTCATGTGCGAAGATCGCGTGTTGTTCGTCTGAGTTGATCTTCACTTTTCTTTATGCGGCCAGCAGCATCCAAAATGCGAGCCAGAAATTCGTCTGGTTTATCGATATTTATTATATAAACTTCGCTCTTCATCCAACATCATAAAAAAAATCTAACAACGTTAGCCATGAAGTTAACATTAGTTACAGCCAATAGAACGCAACAAATACAATTACAGCACGGCACCTTGCCTTTTATTTTATAATCTACAGAATTGCTATTTTAACTCGGATCAATAATTTTAGAACACCCTGTATCATACGCCATTCTGTGAGCCTTAATTATGTGTCACGATTATCGTTCGTGCGTCACTATCTTTAGGCCCCATATCACGGCTGTGGCTGTCGTGGGGCAAGGATAGGCAAAGCACAGGGGGCACGCGAGCCCTTCGTAACAAATTATTGTTTTACAGTACATAAACGCCGCCCAATATTCGGGTGAATTCGAGCTCTTTCGCTTCAGGGGTAACCGATAATGTGTGGTCATCAGCCTTATAATTGTGACACATATGATGTATGATTTGAGAACGCGAGCTTTAATATTATACTTTGCGAGACATTTTTGTCTTAGATAACTTGGAAAGAACAGGATATACAGTGCATTCTCAAAATAACTAGCGATTTGCAGAAGTTCAAAAAATAGTTTGGATTTCTTCAACCCAAAAACTAATATGCCAGCAACAGACATTTTAAGGTTCTGTATAGTTCTCAATAAGATAATATGGAAGTGGTATATCCTCCATTCAAAATAATACCTTTCATTCAGTTTCCTTTTTAAGAAAAGTCTTAATTGAAAAAAGACCATTAAACAACTTTATTAGAAAGGTGAACAGTAAATCCTCTCATGTTTTATTGCACGCTTCGGTTATCAGCAGTGTATGTTGATAAGTTGCCAATCAGGAAACACTACAAAATAAATTCCATACGCTAAACCAGGCTCAATTATCTTATCATTCTGGCTATCGAAAATAAAAAGCAGGCAAAAAGTACATAAAATAATCTATCCGTGATTCTGTAAAGTCCAAGGCCAAGAAAATAATATTTTTTTTCAAAGTTTAATCAAGTAGTCGGTTGACACAGCGAGAACTGATGTTCAGATTTCAGAAAATTGAGATTCTGTAGTTGCCAGGACATTCGGGTGTGGCGCACAAGTGTTTTGGATAAAATTGTTTACGTAATACATAATTTTATAATTACAATAATTATATAACTAAAACTATTACGGAATGACGGTGACACTGCTAACCACAATTGTATTCTTGTTATAATAACATCACCCTGAAGATGGCTTCAATAGGGGCCGAAACATGTTGGTTAGAATATTGTGAATAAAGTACATTATAAATATTGAAGTGAATTTGTTGGTTATTTATATATTTTGGGGTCTGATTATTGGACGGCACATGGAACATACTAAATTAAGGAAATGCGTCCCTATAAGGAAGAGGTTGGTGCCAAATTTATGCAATAATGTTAAAAATATTCATTCATGCAGTATTCTGTCTGACGACAGGTTCAAAGCCTCCTCCAAAACGATTCCTCCACATAGTGCAATCTAGAGCTTCCTCCTTCAAATGAGAGTATCCTCTCCTG
>Ga0099364_10010001_pt1 | contig 13112 bp, 6 predicted proteins | sample TergutTh196P3_FD_73070 | JGI IMG/M metagenome (GOLD analysis project Ga0099364, IMG submission 73070) | Microcerotermes parvus P3 segment gut microbial communities from Pointe-Noire, Republic of the Congo - Th196 P3 | ecosystem: Host-associated > Arthropoda: Insects > Digestive system > Gut ...
AATTTACTGTGGCTTTTGTGCGCTTCTTTATGTGTGGCGACATCGGCAATTTTTTTTTCATGGGTATGGCGTCGTTTGGCGAAATCGGACAAGGCTTCTATTGCTTGTTTGGAGATGCTCAACGAGCAGGATTTTTCGGCGCGTTTGCGGCGCGTGGGCAATCCCGAAGCCGACCGAATGATAGACCTCTATAACCGCATGATTGGTGAATTGCGCGAACAAAGGCTGCAAATACTTGACAGTAGCGCGTTTCTAAATCTGCTGATTGAAGCGGAAACAATGGGGATAGTTATTATGGACTACAATATGACGGTATCGCTGGCTAATTCTGCTGCCGCGAAATTTTTGCAGATACCTGCCGCTAAACTTCTCAATCGTCCTTTTTCGGAATTTGACAACGTTATGACGCGAACTTTATCAGTCTTGTCTGAAAATACGTCAAAAGTAGTTGAATTTGACGGGGTTAACAGGTACAGATGCAGCCGCCTGTCGTTTGTTGATCGCGGATCGCGCCGCACATTCTTCACGATCGAGGAATTGACGTACGAACTGATTGCCGCCGAAAAACGCGCTTCCGAAAAAGTTATTAGAACCATGTCGCACGAAGTGAACAATACGTTGAGTTCCATAAATTCAAATCTTTCGCTGTTATTAAGTCTTGAGGATTGTTTTCCTGAAGATATTCGTCCCGACATTGTCCGCGCCTTACAATTATCCATTGAACGCAGCGACAATCTTTGTCGTTTGGTTTCTGATTTTTCCGATATTGTGAAACTGCCCCAGCCTTACGTGACAACGGTTTCACTGAATCCTATCGTGCAAAACACCGTTAACCTGATGCAGGGCGCTTTTGCCGATGCAGGCATAAACTGCGTAATGCAACTGTGCGACTTTTCGCCTGTAATTAATGCTGATACCGTGCAAATGGAGCAAGCGCTTATCAATATACTAAAAAACGCCATTGAAGCAAGCGCCAACACGCGAGGCGATATAACGGTTATCACAACCGGCAGTCCCGCCACGCTAACCATAAGGGATACAGGCTGCGGTATTCCCGAAGAAATACGGAATAAGGTATTTCAGCCGTTCTTTACCACCAAACCCAGCGGACAAGGCATAGGACTAATGCTCGTATGCGAAATACTGCTCAACCACAGATTTAAGTTTGAACTGGAAACAAAAAACGGTTATACTGAATTTAAGATAAGGTTTTGAGCCGCAATGACGCAAGTGTAAAAAGTATAATTTTAGAAGTTTAATTCAAAAATCAGTTCCCCATTTCTGAAATGAACTTCACTCTAATCAGTCGTATATCTTCTTCCGAAAAATCATCTTCGCCTAACGCTTCCAATGCGTCTTCTATTGATTCTGTTTCGGCTTCCTTGAAATACTGGTAAATTTCATCGCGGCGATCTTCATCAAGAACGCGATTGATGTAGTAATCTAAATTTAACTTGGTGCCTGAATTTACAATCGCTTCAATTTCAGTAAGCAACTCGGAAATTTCGAGATTTTTGACTTCGCAAATGTCTTCTAATGCTATCAATCGGTCAATAGCCTGAATTATATACACTTTCAAGCCCGATTTATTGATAACCGACTTCACCACCATGTCCTGCGGTCGAATAATTTCCTTTTCTTCTACGTATGCCTTTATTATTTCAATAAATTCCTTACCGTAGCGTTGCGCTTTACCCACGCCAACGCCCGAAATGTTTTGCAGTTCGTTCATCGTAATGGGGTACTGAATACACATGTCTTCGAGAGACGTGTCTTGAAAAATTACAAACGGCGGAAGATTTTTTTGTTTTGAAATCTTTTTGCGAAGGTCTTTGAGAATTTCAAACAGTTCTTCGTCCACAGTACTGCTTTTGCCCGCAAAGTTTACATCGGCGGCGTCATCGTCGTCGTAGTATTCCGCGTCTTGCGTCAGCATTATCGGATATGGGTTATCAAGATAATCCAATCCTTTGGGGGTCAGTTTCAAAAGTCCGTAATTTTCAATTTCTTTTTGTATTAAACAAAGAACTAATGCTTGACGGATAACCATATTCCAGAAACGCGCATCTTTTTCTTCGCCCGAACCAAACATTTCCATTTTGTGATGCTTGTACGTCTTTATAGCGCTGTCGGCATTTCCTGCAAGGAAGTTTGAAACGTGTTCGCCTTTGAATTTTTCTTGAAGTTCGAGAATGGCGCTCAACATAGTTACCAAATAATGCTCGCCTTCAAATTGTGTTTTCGGATAGTGACAGTTGTCGCATGTTTCACAACTTTCCTTTTCGTATGTTTCGCCGAAATAGTGCAGCAGCAGTTTCCGCCTGCAAATAGCCGATTCCGAGTAAGCAACCGTTTCCAAAAGGAGTTGTCTTCCTATTTCCTGTTCGGCGATAGGTTTGCCCTGCATAAATTTCTCGAACTTCTGAATGTCCTTATAACTGTAAAACGTTATACAGTTACCTTCGCCGCCGTCGCGTCCGGCGCGACCTGTTTCCTGATAGTACCCTTCAAGACTTTTAGGTATATCATAATGTATAACGTAGCGGACGTCAGGTTTATCAATACCCATTCCAAAGGCAATGGTAGCAACGATTACATCGGCTTCTTCCATCAGGAATTTATCCTGATTACCCGACCGCGTTGCAGCGTCCATACCTGCGTGATACGGCAGCGCCTTTATGTCGTTGACCAACAACTGTTCAGCCAATTCTTCAACTTTCCTGCGGCTCAAACAATAAATTATTCCCGATTTACCCGGATTATTTTTTATGTATTTGATGATTTCCTTCTCGGCGTTGATTTTCGGACGCACTTCATAATACAGGTTCGGACGGTTGAACGATGCTTTGAATACTTTTGCGTCCAAAATTCCGAGGTTTTTCTGAATGTCGTGCTGCACTTTTGGGGTTGCCGTAGCGGTAAGCGCCATTAAGGGAGCCTCGCATATTTCGCCGATTATTGGGCGTATGCGACGATATTCCGGTCGGAAGTCGTGACCCCATTCCGAAATACAGTGAGCCTCGTCAATAGCATAGAAAGAAATTTTTAACTGTTTCAAAAACAGCACGTTTTCTCCTTTTGACAACGACTCTGGGGCAACGTACAGCAATTTTGTCTTTCCGCCGAGAATGTCTTCCTTCACTTTTGTAATTTGCGCCTTATTGAGCGACGAATTCATAAAATGCGCAACGCCGTCTTCTGACATGAAATTCCGCATCGTATCTACCTGATTTTTCATCAGGGCAATGAGTGGCGAGATGATGATTGCTGTTCCTTCGCTCATCAACGCCGGTAATTGATAGCATAATGACTTTCCGCCGCCGGTGGGCATAAGCACGAAAGTATTATTTCCGTCAAGAACATTCTGAATGATTGCCTTCTGATTGCCCTTGAAAGTCGAAAAACCAAAATACTTTTTTAGGTTTTCTGTCAATGAATTATTGACTTTTTTTGCCATTTATTTGCCTAATTAATTTTAAGATTAGATAAAAAAATATTACTTTTGCGAGCGCGTTTGGATTTCAATTTTTCAGATTTCAAATATTGAAATTTTGATTACTGAAATTTTCAACGCGAATTTTTCATCAAAGGAAATACTTTTTTTAATAACTTGTATCAAAACATCAAAAATATTTTTTTACCGATATGGCAAAAATTTTAAATAATTCAGGTGAAATGTCGTTTTTAGAGCATTTGGAAGAACTTCGGTGGCACATAGTTCGCTCGGCTGTTTCGATTTTGGTTTTCGCTATCATAGCGTTTATTTTTTACAGATTTCTCTTTGATTTTGTTTTGTTAGCGCCTAAAAACCCCGATTTTATTACAAACCGACTGCTTTGTCGCTTTGCCGAATTTATTAACTCGCCGCACTTGTGTATCAACAAGGTTGCTCTGCAAATCCAAAATATCAATATAGCCGGACAATTTTCAGCAACTATAATGGTCTCGCTTTATACAGGTCTTGTAATAGCGTTTCCCTACGTAGTGTGGGAATTGTGGCGTTTCATTACGCCAGCCCTGTATGAAAATGAACGCAAATATGCGCGAGGATCGGTAGCGGCAATTTCGATTATGTTTTTCATAGGAGCATTGTTCGGATATTTTATTATTGTGCCACTGTCAATAAATTTCCTTGGAGGCTGGACGGTAAGCGCAGATGTTGAAACCGTTGTTGATTTGGCGTCGTACCTAACGATTGTTTACATTCCGTTTGCAACCGGAATTGTATTTGAATTGCCTATTTTAATGGTTTTTCTTGCAAAAGTAGGAATAATTACGCCTGATTTTCTGATAAAATTCCGAAAACACGCAATTATTGTGCTGATGATTGTGTCTTCGATAATTACTCCGCCCGATGTTTTCAGCATGATGCTCGTTGTGGCGCCGCTGATTTTGATGTACGAAATCAGTATATTGCTGACAAAGAGAATTGTAAAGAAAAATGAGGAGGCTACTACTTGTTAACCCATTTTGGGTACTACAAACGCATCTTTTTTTTGACAATTAGGCAACGCCGTACCCAAAATGGGTTAATAGTTCAATTCCTTTGCTAAAGGATTGCAGGCAGAAATTTATTTTTGCAGTTTTGTGGTTTGTTCCGAAGGTCTGAAAAATATTAACTAAAACTTAACAAAATCGTAAAAATTACGTAACATTATGGCTATACTTTTGCCGAAAATTTTAAAAGTTAAAATATAAATTTTCAAAGTTAAATTAATGTATAATCAAAAAATGAAAAACGTATTTTTAAGAAAAGTGGTTTTGTTAGCAGTTTTAGGCTGCGTTTACGTCGGCGTTTTGCGGGCGAATGAAAGAAGAAGTGAAAATCGCCGAGCGCCTGTCAATGTTCTGATGCTGGGACTGACCGATAACGTGAGGTCGAATTACTTCCCAAAAGTGATGATTAGCGAGGAAACCGGTATCGAGGAAGAATTGATAGACAGGGAGTACAACGCTGTTATAATGGAGAATATCACGGCTTCGGCTAATGGCGCGTATAAATTTGTTTCGGCAGATGCAGACGCGCACAAGTGGGTAAGCCTGATAAGAGTGAACGGCGAAGCCGATGAAAGTTATTCAGATGTTTCGCAGGCGCCGCTGGAAGAATTTCGTATGGCGTTGGAAATGGCTGAAGCCGACTATTTGTTGGTAATCAATCAGCATTATCTCAAATGGCAGGAAAGACCCATGCGTACGCTGTTCCACATTGTTAGCTATTCGCTGTTTGACAAGGAACAAAACGAGGTCTATCGCGGCAATCATCACTTTACAAGCATGTATCTTGAATGTCCCGAAGGTATCAGAAGGATCAGCCGCAGAGCCACATCGCGCATTGCTTCCACAATCGTAAATCAAATCAGGTAAATCATTTAACAATTAATAATTTAAAGAGTATGAAATCTTTATTAAGAAATTTTGTAGCCATATCGCTACTTATCACTGTTTTTGCTCAATCTTTGAGCGGACAGGGAACGCAAGCCTCTATTACAGGTACGGTAACCGACAACATAGGCGAAACTTTACCGGGCGCTACGGTAATTGTAAGAAATGAATCAACGGGTTTTACCGCTGGTACGGCAACGAATGTAAACGGCGAATATACATTCAGACAGTTGCCTTTGGGGTCGCCATATACTGTTACGGCTTCCTTTGTCGGCTTCGGCGATCAGGTAAGGTCGGGATACAGTCTTAATCAGGGCGACCTTTTGCAGATTGATTTTCAGATACAGGAAGAAAGTACTGCATTTGAGGCTGTTACCGTTGTAGCAAACAGTTTGCGGCAAAGCGTTGACCGTTTGGGGTCGTCCACTGCGATTACAACGCAGGATATTCAAACGCTTCCTTCAAACGGAAGGAATTTTACGCAGTTAGCGCAGTTGTCGCCGCTTTCACAAGGGGGTACCGCCCTCGCAGGACAGTTAGGTTCATCAACCAATTTTACGATGGACGGTATGAGCGCCCGCGGTCCGCTGACAGGAGGCACAACAAATCGCGGTCCGTATATGCTTGGAGTTGAGGCAATACGCGAGTTCAATGTTATTACCAACGATTATGACGTAACGCTCGGACGCGCAGGCGGAGGCACAATAGCCGCAGTTACCAAGGCGGGAACAAATATGTTTACAGGCTCGGCTTTCGTTTATCATCGCGGAAACAGGTTGGTTAGCCAGTATGACGTCAGAGGCGAAAAGCGCGAAGTAGCCGATTTTTCACAGTCGCAATACGGATTTACCATTGGCGGTCCTATCATTAAGGACAGGCTGCACTATTTCGTTTCGTGGGATCATCAAACAGATACGCGCCCGTTCTACATTCTCGACATTCGCTCGCCCGAAGACGAAATACGGTTAAATATCACTCAAAACGTTCTTGACGATTTTATGAATATAGCGCGAACACAGTATGGCGTGTCTAACGACAGGCAAACGGGCGAGTTCGAGCGAAGAAGAACGACAAATAGCGTAATGGCAAGGTTTGATTATCAAATAAACGCCACCAATCTGCTCACTGTGAGAAACAACTTTAACCACGATTTAAATCCCAATAGCGTAACCGATGACCAGAGCGGCATTGTAAGTATTCACGAAACTTGGGGAACACACTTAACTATGGACAACAGCCTGTTGGCAACGTTGAGAACCATACTCGGACTGCGTATGACCAACGAAGCAAGCTTGCAGTGGATGACCAATCTGGACGATGGACGCACAAGCGACCAACTTCCCGACCATAACATACCGAGAGCCATTGTCGAAAGAATACCTTCTACCGTTCCGGGCGCCGATGGACAACCGCGTACTGTAACCCGCACTATACAGTTAGGCGGACAGCGCTATCTTCCCGAAACATTTAAAAATCACGTAATAAACTTCAAAAACAACCTGTATTACAACACCGACAGGATAAATTATGTGTTTGGAATTGATTTGATGTACACGCATCTTAATTCGCTGGCTACAAGCGAGATGAACGGTCGTTTCTTTTACAATGGTCTTGAAGATTTTCGCAACAATGTTCCAACGCGTTATGTACGCGAAATACCTGTTGCCGGCAATCTGAATAGCGTAACGGTAAAACAAAACGTTTTGAGTACGGCTCTGTATGGGCAAATGCAGTTTAGACCATTTGAAGGCGGCGAAATAACGGCGGGCTTAAGACTTGACCATACGGCGTATTTCTCAAAACCAAATGATAATAAATTGCTTACGCAGGAACTTGGGCTTAAAACAGATCATGGCATAAGATCCTTTCAAATACAGCCTCGCGCACAATTTACATGGGACGTTGGCAACAGGCAAACAGACATCATTAAAATAGGTGCTGGAATATTCGGCTCGCATCTCAACAACTACGCAATGGTGAACAATCTTCAATTCGATGGAATAAAGGTTTTAACCGTTGATACCCGCGATATGACAAATATTACGCCCGATTTTCCGGGATACCGCAGCGGCGCCACTCCCGTGCCGGGCGCAGAGTTATTTCAATATCTCGGAGAGCCGGTAGCCACTTTCAATATCAACAGCAAGGACGTGAAGGTGCCTACGCTGTATAAGATGAGCGCCTCGTACAACCGTTTTTTCACCGACAGAATTCGCGTAGGAATAGCGGGATATGCCTCGCTTGCGCGAAACAATTATACGTATCTTGACCGCAACATGCGGGACGAAGGCGATCCCTTCTTCCGTCTTGCAAACGAAGGCAACAGGGCTGTGTGGGTGCCTGCAAATACTATTGCAACCAACAACACCGGAGCCGATTGGACGCAGGGACGTAAATCTGACAAAATAGGGCGCGTTCTCGAACTTGTAAGCGAAGGAAAAATAAATACCTACAATATAGTTGTTGATGGAACGTGGAGATATTTTAGAGACGGACAACTTAATGCAAGTTACACATGGACGCAGTCAAAAGCCAATACCACCTACAATGGCAACGTAGCAAACTCGGCGCCACTGTATCACTGGGTTAAGGAAGACCCGCGCGAAATGAACGTAATGTTCCACCAAAGCGTCAGTCCGCACAGAATCATAATGTACGGACAGTCGCCTACATTCTACGGATTTACGCTTGGCGTGAGATACATTGCATCAACAGGCGGACGTTTCTCGCTGATGCACGTATCAGGGCAAAGTATCAATGGAAACTTCAACAACACCAACCTGCTGGCATTCGTATTTGACCCTGAAGATCCTGATACGCCGCAAAATATTCGCGACGGCATCAACGATATACTTAACGACCCTGAAACAGCGGAAAGTCTAAAAAAATACCTGCGCGGCAGTTTCGGCAAATTTGCAGAACGCAACGGCGGTATCAATACCGACATCAACGGAACTATTGACGTCAGGCTTACCAAGCGCTTCAACGTGTATCAAAGACACGGTTTTGAACTGTCGCTGGATATATTCAATCTGGCAAACCTTATAAACAAGGAAAAAGGACTTACGTACGGCAGACTTGGTGATCAAACTTTGTACACCTTAACAAGTTTTGACCCGACAGCTCAAGAATATCAATACAACGTAAGACCTAACCTCGGAAGACGCAACCCCGGCGGCAGCGTTTGGACGATACAGTTAGGAATAAAATATTCATTCTGATCTAACTAATTGATTATTCGCACATAATATTACAGCTTCGTATTAGCAGACGGGGCTGTTTTTTTATATTCCAAACGCGTGAAGTGTAAAAAATGCCTGTGTTGAGCGGTATAGTGCCTGTTAAAACACTTTTAGGTGCTTGTCGTTAATTACTACTGCGTCGCCTACCTGTTTTACTATGGCAATACCCTGTTTTTCACATTCCTGCTCCAATTCAGGATAAAACGCCATGGTTGCTAAACCCAGATACGTCTTGTGGTTTTTATATTTAGGAAAATTTTCACGGAAAGTAGCGACTTTTTTAAGAACGTCCGGAATGCCATTTTTGTGAGCCTTGAATTTGACCTCTACAATACCCACGGCGCCACCGTTTAACATCACAATATCAAACTCGTCGTCAGTTTCTGTGCCTTTAAGATTTTGCTTTATGGAATCAAACTTTTCGCCAAAAAAGTTTTGTTTGCCTCTATCAAATGAATTGAAAAAATACTCTTCGGCAAATTTTCCCTGATTATATGAAATGCCGCCAATCTGTTTGTCTGTTTTTGCCTGCGCTTCACGCAATTCCTTCATCTTAACAGCCCATTCGGCAGAAAATTCTGCTAAAAATGCCCTTAAATCTGCAATAGATATGTTTTCTTCGTTATTCATTTTAATTCTTACAGTTCTTAATAATTATTCACGCCGCAAAGTTCGCATTTTTTTCAAAATTTCCCAAAAAACTCAAAAAAAACGCCCCAAACGTAACATTTTCCCCCCAAAAAAAACATTTTTTTGCATTTTTCTCTTGTTTTTCAAAAAAAGATTATACCTTTGCATTTTGAATGTTGTAGTAATAATCAGTAAAAATTATAATGATGACAACCGATACAGTAGTTGAAACCAACAACAAGCCGTTGACAATGGATACATTGATGGCGAGAGTAGATGCGATTTTGGAAAGGTCAAGCGCCAAAATAGAGCGTGATTTAGCCGAATCAAGCGCAAAGTTTCAGCGTGATTTAGCCCAATCAAACGCCGAAGCAAGCGCAAGATTTGAGCGTGATTTAGCCAAGTCAAACGCCGAAGCAAGCGCAAGATCAGATGCAGAATGGAAAAAATGGCGCGAAGAATGGCGCAAAGAATGGGACAAGGGCATGAAAGAATTGAGGGACGCACAGGCGGCTACAAACAAGCAGTTAGGCGGAATAGGCAACAACCTTGGCGCCGAAACTACCGAATTTTTCTATAATTCGTTCAAGTACGGAAATAAAGAAATCTTTGGCGAAAAGTTTGATGATGTTTTCACAGAGGAAAAAAGGAAAACGATTAAAGGTTACGAAGATGAATACGATATATTACTATTCAACGGGCAAGCAGTCTGCATCATTGAGGTAAAGACAAAAGCAGACACAAGCGACGTATTGGATATGGGTAGAAAAAAAATCACGTTTAGAAAAAATTTTCCCGAGCATAACGCAAAAAGACTTTACTTGGCAATGGCAAGTAAAAAATTTCACCCACTAACCGAAAAAGCCTGCAAAGAAAATGGAATTGCTATGATTAAGCAGGTCGGAAATACGGTGGCGATATACGACGAAAACTTAAAAACATTTTAAATAGAGTGTAGTTCATAGAGTGTAGAGTATAGTTTCTAACCCATCTAAACTCTAAACTCTAATCTCTAATAACTAAAACCCCACCGCCAATGAAATAAACCCCTAAAACACACATATTAAAAAGTTAATTGTAGCGATTGCTACTGTTCTTGACAAACAATTTCCACTTGCAACACACGATTATTTCGGGTTGCTATTACAAGAGCAGGTAAGTAAACGTCGCACGTGCGGCGTGGAAAGCTTGTTAGTAATAGAAGGCGTGGAAACCTGTTTGTCAGAACAAGAAAATTAATTTCCACGCTTTTTGATTTTTGTGTAAGCGGTTGATAGAAAACAAAGTAAATAACTGTAAATAAAAATAAATTTTAAATTTTAATCACATAAATATTTGGTATCATGAAAAATATAAAATTGACAATTCTTTTAGTAGCATTTTTGATAAATGCACAGGCAATATTTTGCCAAACAGTTCCCTACGGCAGTTGGCTACTTGCCGATTTTGAAAACGGAACTAATGAAAACAATCTGGGGTTGCTGTGGTATTATTATGCCCGCGGTTACGCGCCAAGCGGCTATCAAATGACTTCGGGTGGCGACCATGCAAAAGACCAGTATGGAGCCGACATTTTACTTAATCCCTCCGAGGGCGGCCACGGCGCTACGCACAATCAGGTAATTATAAATGCCCGCGCCGGAGATGAAGCCGGTCCCATGTCGTTTTTACCCGATGCCGACGGACGCAACAGCAGCGGTTCGGGGGCGGTTAAGTTTCACGGTCTTATGGATCAGGCTACCGGTCTTTACCCCGCCGTAGGTTTAGCCACTTCCGTTACATCAGACATGATTAACGGCGCCGGAGCCGAGTTTAGCAATATAGACTCAATCGTTTTTTGGATGAAGGGAACCGCAGCGCTTCAAGTTCGTTTTATGACGCTTACTACGGAAAACGTTATGCAGATGGTTAATGACAATGCATACGGCGTTGACCTTTCAGTTACCGCTGGCTGGACGCGCTATGCTTTTGGAATACAAGATATAACGATTCCTACCGTTCCCGCTGTGGGCGACCCTATTACTATCGCATCGCCAAACGGCAAAGTAGGCGCCAGTACTGTGCCGCGTACTTATCTGACACAGGAAGGGTGGTATGGCAATGCTATTGCTTTTAGTCCTGAAAGAATCGTCAAACTCGCTTGGGAGGTTAAAGGCGTTGCTACGCAACCGGAAGACGGCGAATTTTTTATTGACAACGTTCAGTTTATAGGAACTTTTTCTCATACCCCTCCCGATGTGTGCGAAGACTGTATGCACACGTCTTTTGACGTTCCCGAGGATAGCGAATTGATTAACGACTTTAATTTGCCTAATGGCAGCCAGAGCGTACTTTGGGGACATACGTATTACTGGTTTGTTTACGACGACGGCGCTTCCGGCGGCTTCACTTATGTTAGCGGCGGCGTTATATATGACGATTTCGCAGAAGAAGATGTTATGGATATTTTTAACTATGCAGAGGGCGGTCCCGGCACGGGCAGAGGCAGAGTAACTGGCACAGGCGAAGGCGCGGCATATATTGAGTTCTCTATGGGCGGAATGTTCACGGAAACATCAACGTCAAACGTTATTGAAGCCTTTGGCGGTATAGGCGTTAATTTAGCCGACCCCGACGCCGAACCTAAATTCCCCAATCCGTATGACGCATCAGAATGGGACGGTATATGGTTTGAGTACAAGACTGCCAAAATGAGTTATCTTACGGTTGAGTTCTACAACGAAGCCGACGATGCCGCAAACGACGGTCAGGTATATTACGTAAGAATACCCGGCTCCGGCGGCGCATGGCGAAGCGCGTATATTCCTTTTGAAAAATTGGTTTTACCGCAAGGATTAGAAGCAAGCGACAGAAGTTATAACCGCGCCTCTTTTGCCAACGACGTTCAAGACCAACTCGTAAAAATTCTTTTCAAGCAGAACGGCGGCGCTCCCGGTCAGGAAGTTGCCATATCTCTTGATAATGTATATTTCTACGCGGGCGATATGCCGGTACCTGACCTATATTCGGTCAGCATCGGCGCCTTTGCCAACGGCAGTGTCACGGCAAGTCCTTCCGCGCCATCAGCGGCGGGAATGCCCATAACGCTAACCATCGCACCCGATTCAGGTTATGAATTGGAGGCAATATCAGCGCACAAAACCGGCGAAGCGACAACAAGCGTAACCTTGAGCGGCACAGGCGATACGCGCACGTTTGAAATGCCTGAATTTGATGTAACGGTGGTGGCAACGTTTAAAGAAACGCAGCAGCAACCGACAACGTACACAATCAGCATCGGCACATTCACAGACGGCAGCGTTACAGCAAACAAGACTTCTGACATAGAAGCCGCCGAAGCCATCACGCTAACCATCACCCCCGCCGCAGGTTACGAGTTGGACGCAATATCAGCACACAAAACCGGCGAAGCGGCAACAACGGTAACGCTAACCGGCACAGGCAACTCGCGTAGTTTTGATATGCCTGATTTTGATGTAACGGTGGTGGCAACGTTCAAAGAAACGCAGCAGCAACCGACAACGTACACAATCAGCATCGGCACATTTGTCAATGGCAGCGTTTCGGCAAACAAGACTTCTGACATAGAAGCCGCCGAAGCCATCACGCTAACCATCACCGCCGACGCAGGTTACGAATTGGACGCAATATCAGCGCACAAAACCGATGAGGCGACAACAACGGTAACGCTAACCGGCACTGGCAACACGCGCACGTTTGCGATGCCTGAATTTGATGTAACGGTGGTGGCAACGTTCAAAGAAACGCAGCAGCAACCGACAACGTACACAATCAGCATCGGCACATTTGTCAATGGCAGCGTTTCGGCAAACAAGACTTCTGACATAGAAGCCGCCG